>Ga0114933_10001332_pt1 | contig 27701 bp, 20 predicted proteins | sample 4SBtaG_FD_89691 | JGI IMG/M metagenome (GOLD analysis project Ga0114933, IMG submission 89691) | Deep subsurface microbial communities from Kolumbo volcano to uncover new lineages of life (NeLLi) - 4SBTROV12_W25 metaG | ecosystem: Environmental > Aquatic > Marine > Volcanic | place: Kolumbo... | reverse complement strand
TCGCTCACCCGTCGTGTTGAATAATTCAATCAGACGTGATCGATGACTAGCGGTTTGTAACTAGTCGTCACTTTCCTCTGCAGAGTCATCAGCGGCTTCACCGGCATCTTCATCTGCTACACCGTCGTCTGCCGGATTATCAGTAGGGGCTTCATCGTCACCGTCGTCTGCTTCGGCTTCGCCACCATCTGCTACATCATCTGCATCTGCAGCAGCTTCGGGCTCAGCAGTTTCTGCTGGAGGATCAGCTGTGACCTCACCACCAGCATCAGAGCCATCTCCCGAATCATTATCATCAAGCAGGTTTTCAGCTTTATATCCACCTTGAGATTTAAAATAAAGCGACAGGCCGATATACGAAAGCAGCATTATTGCCGGGAAGATTGCGGCAGTTAGTAATGCACCTTTCTTTGCATCCCCCTGAATACCTTCGATTTCCGTTTGAACTTCTTCTGAGGCAGCGGCCACAGCGTCAGCGTTAATGGATCGATAGGCACCAAGCGGGCCGACTTTCTCTTCTTCTAAGTATTCGACTTTGTTGTTATCCACGAGTGCTTTTTCAATACTATTGTCTTGGATTTGTCCTAAGAACAGCGTTCCAACACTTAAGCCGAGCATGCCGATGCCGCCAACACTGTTGAGTGTAAGTGCACCGCCACGTGGGAATTTTTCAGCAACGACTGCAAGCATCGTAGGCCAGAAGAAAGTTTTTCCTACACCGTAAACCGTTGCAGCTACGAGAACCATAACAGCGGTTGCTGTGGAAAGGAAAACCAATCCGAGTAAAGCGATTCCAGAGCTAAGGGTCAGCAGCATGATGGGATTGATACGCTCAACAATTGGTCCAGCACAGAATCGCAGTACAGTCATGATGGCCATTGTGTAAATCAAGATCCAGCCTTCATGCAAACCAATATCAATCATCTCAGGTTTCATGAGTTCTGAAACCCAACTGTCAATTCCCAACTCTGTCGTTGCAAGTGGAATCATTAACAGGCACAGAATAAAGAAGATTGGTTGCCCAAGCCCTTTAACATACGCTCCAAATGCAATTCCACCGATGATGCCTGGAATGATAGACCAGCCAGCGATGGTTAATGCTTCGGTGTTCTTATCGATTACTTCATAGTTCTTAAGAATGTCGCCAACTTGCAGGCTGATTAGGAATACGGCAATAAATGCACCTAATCCACCAAAATCGCGAAGCATGTCTTTGTACGAAACACCTGCGAGTACGCGTTCGCTTTGCGGGAAACTGCAACCATATAAGATTGCACCGTATGCCAGTGTTGGAATTAATGTGAGACCGACTTTCCATTGCCACGCGACTTCGTCACCCATCGAAATGGCGATGACGCCGGCAAGTACTGAGCCGCCTGGCCAACCGGCATGCAGAATATTCAACCACTTCGCCTTTTGTTTGTTGAACATCGTGGCAACAACTGGGTTAATATATGCTTCGACCGTACCGTTGGATAAGGCAAAAATAAATGTGCCCCAGTAAAGCATGTCATAGCCATTGGCGAATATCAAAACCAGTGTGGAAGATGCATGTAGCAAGAATCCGATGAAGGCTGCTCGACCGTAACCTATTCGGTCGATGATTAAGCTAAAAGCAAAAATGCTAAATGCAAATGGCCAAAAGCCTACTGCCAGTAGTTTGCCCTTTTCAGTTTCACCTAAACTAAACTCCGCAGCCCAGTCGTCGATAATTTGAGTACGAACTACGAATCCGAATGCACATGCAATAAGGGCGATAAAGCTGCCCCAAAACACCCGTTGATCGTTGCTTGACGAGCCGCCTGGTAATGAAACACTTGCCATTCTGTTTCTCGCTTTTTGAATTCCGTATTTTCCCTTGATTTATGATCAGCGCACCGAGATGGCACTGTATCTGAAACTACTAGCCTACCTAAAGCCTCATGGAAGTGAAACAGCAATCAGCCATCAACGGAAGCCTGTTCACCAAGTCAGAATACTTATGTAGCAAACCAACTTAATCGCTGGTCGCGACGAATCCGTACCGGTTGGGGTGTAGTCTTTACGCGGTCAGACTGACCTTTGCCAAACTGCACCGCTCTACCTACTTCTCGCGTTGCATTTTTTTGGCCAAACATCTATCTTTTGCTTGTGTTTTCAGGATGGAAGACGTGCGCGCTGAGAAAAACGCAATACATAAACGAGCATGGATGCTAATGGCTGTCGGGGGCAGCAATGTACCAGGATGGTAAGTTGAAACGGTCTGCATGGCTCGCAGTATTTATCACTGCGCTGGCGGTACGTATTGGCGCTGCTGTTTATTGGCAGGGTCGCTTACCGGATTCGAGTCCCTATGCATTCGGCGACAGTCATTCTTACTGGACGCTTGGCCTGCTCATTCATAAGGGGGAACCGTATCAGTACGGCGGTGACGATGCCCAAATGGTAAGAACTCCCGGTTATCCGCTCATCATTGCGGGACTGCATCGGCTAGCAGGTGGTCATCCGACAGTGTTGTACGGCAGAATTCTCAACGCGGTTCTCGGAGTCATCACGATCGGCGTCGTGGTGCTCATTGCATCTCGGTTATTTAACAGCACGGTTGGATGGGTATCCGCGGCGATTCTGGCGGTGTATCCGGGTGCGATTTCTATGAGCACCATGATTCTCAGCGAAGGGCCATTTTGCCTCTTCATGGCAATGCAGTTTTATTGCCTGTTTCGGGCGTATCGCGGCACAGCGATCAGTCGATCGATGTGGGCAACCGGTTCAGGTGTACTCGCGGCCGGCGCAACGTTGATACGGCCAAGTTGGCTCCTGTTCACACCATTTCTACTGGCCTTACTTTTGCTTTTCGCTTCACAGCGAAAGCGTCACTTCTCAGTCGGAATGATGGCGATGATTGGATTGCTGATGGGAATGACACCCTGGTGGATCAGAAATTACCAAGTATCGGATGAATTCGTGCTAACAACGTCTCGAATGGGTGCCAGTCTTTATGACGGATTAAGTCCGAAAGCGACTGGCGGTAGCGACATGAGCTTCATTAACGGCTTTTACGCTAAATTGAATGCCGAAGTCGCCGACGGCAGCTTTTCCGGGAAATACGAACTCGAATTAGACCGCCGCATGAAGACAGCAGCACTTAGCTGGGCCGTTGAAAACCCCGCGGCTGCCACGTCGCTTGCCATCAAAAAGCTTGGTCGCATGTGGAATCCGCTTCCCAACGACAATCGCCTTAATAGTGGCATATTAAAGTGGCCACTTGCTATCGGTTATTTCGTTGTTGTGTGTACCGCAATCCTCGGCACCTGGCGCATTCGCCGTGATGGTTGGGAGCGACTGATATTGGTGACACCGGCGATTTATTTTTCGCTGATGCACATGGTGTTTGTTAGCTCTATTCGCTACAGACAACCGGCCATGATTCTGTTGGCCGTGCTTGCGGCATCTTATCTTGCGGACTGCTGTTTTTCGAAATCGAAAAAGGCAGATGCCGTCGAGACGGAGGTGGTAGATGTCGGATAAGCGACCTGAGTATATGACGGATCGAAAACAGGAACACACACGATGGCATCGGCAGGCACGCTGGATTGCCGTCACAACGGTTTCGCTGGTGGCGTTATTGGTCATCGGCCAATCCTGGATCAGTTACAAGGTTGGCGAAGAAATACGGATCAATATCGAGCAGTACTTTACCCAGACATTTGAACATTTGGATATCGAAGTTGACTCTGCCACCCGTGTGGATGGCTACGGGATCATCGTGCATGGTTTGCGTTTGTCCGCACGAGAAGGCTATCCGCAGGCTGCTTCGCAAAATACCGCTAGCTCAGACTTTCAACAGTTGAATATTCATATTCAGCGTCTGGATCTCGTTGGGAACGTAGACTTTCATACCCTGCTGCAATCAACACCGGAGTTTCAGCAGGTTAAAGTCCGTGGTGGCAGGATCGATCTTCAGGGTAACGGAACGGATTTCAGTTTCATTCAGAAGGTGCTGACCCCAAAACAGACAGAGGCTCCGGAGGTTAGGTTACCTGAGCTCACAATTAGTGATTTGGTTGTGGCAGTCAAAACGGGCCAGCACTCGACGCCTGCTGTACTCTACCCGATAGAAGGGAGAGTTGTTCAGCGAGTAAGGCCTGCAACCAATGGAGGAATTCCACAGCCTCAAATCCAACTTGCTTTTAACGGCAGTGGTGAGCAAGTGAAGCATCTAAAGCTAACCGGTCGCATGCTGATTGATGAGAAGCAGTGGCATGTTACCTGTGTGGCAGAGAAGGCAACTCTCGATACGGCGATGATGTCGATGTTGCCTGACCAATGGCAATCGCAACTTCGCAACCAGTTTACTGACGCGTTGGATTACCGGTGCGAGCTTGATATTGCCGCTAAAATTTCCGGCCATCAATCTCAGACACCGCAAATGACGATGGTTGCTAACGTCAACCGCGGTTATGTGCGGCACAACATGCTTCCATATCCACTTACGGATATCAAAGCGTCTATTCGACTTGACCGCGGACTTGCTCAGGTTGAAGTGAACGATGGTCGTTTTGGAGGTGCCGTTTTGAGTGGTCGATGGGTGTCGACAAATGCTGCTGATCTGACCCAAGGTTCACTTCAGTTGGTCGCAGACAATTTACGTGTCGATGAACATCTCATTTCAGGAATGCCTAGCGATATCGCCAAGCAACTCCGTAAATTCAACCCGGAAGGTAACACTCGAATAGAGTTGGCATACAACACGAGCAATGAGGCGGCTGAATATGAGCTTACAGCTCATTTGCTGGACGTATCCGTGCAGTTAAGTACATTTCCATATCCTCTTTCCCATGGGCAAGGTGTCGTCAAGATCCGCCATGATTCAGTGGAGGTAAACAGGTTTCGAGCTAAATCACACGGTCGTACATTTACCGTGAATGCCAATGTGAAGCATCCGGTCCTAAAGCCAACAGGTTGGGTTGAGTTATCCTCAGACGGACCGGTTCCTATTGACGCCCAATTGCTAAATGCCCTTGGATCGAAAACCAGAGAATTTGTTTCTAAGTTACAACCAAACGGAATGCTTCAGCTTCAATCAGCGCGTTATGAATACCATGGTTCAGCGCAGGATTTGAAACGCTTTATTGCGCTGGAGTTGCAGCAGGGTTCCATCCTTTACAAGAAATTTCCGTACCCACTCCATCGCGTACACGGAAAAGTTATCTGCCAGGACCACGTCTGGACCTTGCGCGACATGACAGGCTACAACGGTCGTGCTTTCATTCAGTGCAATGGCACATTTACGGAACTTCCTGATGGTGATGGTCAGATTGCTCTGCAATTGGCGGCCACAGATCTTGCAGTCGATGATGCATTGCGACATGCCATGGTTGCATCGAGCCAGTCCAATCGACACTTGTTTGATTCGTTTAACATTGAAGGTTCACTTGACCACCTGAAACTTGATGTGACCAGTCGTGTTAACTCCGGGAAACAATCTCTTGTTATTCATGCAAGTAAATGGGTGCCAGGTCGAAGCGTTACAAGTAACGAAATCAAAATGAAGCCAAGTTGGTTTCCGTATGATCTAAATCAGGTAACAGGCGAGTTCATATATCGTGATGGTACGCTTCAAATGCTTGATATCAATGCTCGGCATAACAATACTCGTTTTGCATTTGATGGCCATGCGAAATTACTTCCAAATGGTAGTTGGAACACGCGGATCGACACGCTGAATATCGACAAACTGGAACTCGATGAATCCCTGTTAAGTGCTCTACCTGCACCGCTAACAGACGGCCTACGGCAATTAGACGTCGATGGGCAAATAATGGTCAGTGGCGAGTTGGAATTGTCACAAGCGGCTGGAGTTGATCAGCAAGTCGTCGTGGGCTGGGACTTGTCATTGGACACGACAAATGCATCGCTAAATAGTGGCTCACGCATTGAACATCTATTTGGGGGTGTTCGTGTGAAAGGGCATCATGATTTGTCCGGAACACATTGTTTCGGTCAAATTCAGGTTGACTCAATGATGTTACGCGGTGAGCAAATACGCGATGTACAAGGCCCATTTGCACTTGAAAACGGCAGACTGCTCGTTGGGAAATGGTCTCAGCGGTTTTTGCCAACACAACAGCCCGCATCCTCGCTCTTGGGACGATCCCTTGGTGGAGTCGTAAGTCTTGATGCACAGATAGATCTGCAAAATGAAGCCCAATTCATTCTGCAGCTCAATCTCGCTAACGGGGACTTAGCTTATATTGCACGCCGACAAGGTGTGAATAGCAAGACGGCGGGTCGCACATTCGCTTCGTTACAACTACATGGTGTCGCAGCGAATCGATCGACTTGGCAAGGTGATGGCCGAATTGAACTGCAAAAAGCGGACCTGTACCAACTCCCGTTGCTCATGTCCGTGTTCAATATCGTCAGCCTGAACGACTCTGACGTAAGATCTTTTAATTCCAGTCATATCGATTTCTTTGTGCGTGATGAGACGATTCATATGAATCGAATCATCTTCCGTGGCGGAAACGTTGCGTTATACGGTCAGGGACGCATGAAGTTTGATTCTTCGATTGATCTGGATTTTTACGCAGCTGTCGGTCAGGGACGTGGCAATCTCGAAATCCCGCTGTTGCGCAACGTGCTAGCCGAAGCGAGTCGCAATCTGTTGAAGATCGAAGTTGTTGGTTCGCTTGAGAAACCGCGTGTCGAGAGTACGCCGTTGCCAGAGTTGGATGAAACGATGGAGAGGTTTTTCCGGGACTTGAACCAACGCATTGCACGACCGCCGATTCCTGGTGGCATGCCAGCTATCAGGTTGAGGTAAACTGTGTGCGTATGCGTTATAGACGTATAATCGGCCCGCAAGATAATGAGTAACCTTTGCAGCCTTAAATGAAAGAACGACAAAACGGAAACTGAAACGATGCAATTCACAAAAATGCACGGTGCCGGGAATGACTATGTGTACGTTGACTGCTTTGCACAGCCCATACCGGACAATGCTCCCCAATTAGCAAGGGGCATGTCGCATCGACGCTTCGGCATCGGTGGAGACGGTCTGATTTTGATCCGTCCCTCGGAAATAGCCGACGCACGGATGCAAATGTTCAATGCTGATGGCAGCGAAGCTGAAATGTGTGGAAATGGCATTCGTTGTGTTGCCAAGTATGTCTACGATCACGGAATCTGCCAGCGTGAACACCTGAGCATTGAAACAGGATGTGGTGTGCTGGAAATTGATTTGGTAATAGAGAGTAACACGGTCAGTCGCGTTCGAGTCGACATGGGTGAACCCATTCTAAACGGCCCCGATATTCCAACAGCGATTGCCGGCAATCCTGTTGTGTTGGAGCCGATCAGTGTTGGCGGGCTTGAGTTTGAAGCGACCTGTGTTTCAATGGGCAATCCACATTGTATTATTTTTGTGGACGATGCAAGTGATGAGCTTGTGTTAGGAATCGGACCAAAGATAGAGACAAGCGACTTATTCCCCGCAAACGTAAATGTAGAATTCGTCGAAGTGATTTCGACCGGTGAAGTTAAACAGCGCACCTGGGAGCGTGGATCTGGCGAAACCTGGGCATGTGGTACAGGGGCAAGTGCTGTTTGCGTCGCCGGAGTACTTGCTGGTAAGACGGATCGTACGATTCTGAATCATCTACTTGGGGGTGATCTGGAATTGCACTGGGATGAGCAGACAAATCACGTGTTTATGACAGGGCCGGCGGCTGAGGTGTTTACAGGAACATGGGAATCCTGATTCTTCTCAGTCGAATTGATGTGATCATAAAGGAATAATGATGAGAATTGGCGGCAAAGGACTTGCCCGTCTAGGTGGCTTCGGAATCAGTGTCATGGTTCGACACTGGATGAAGACACTTCGTTATCGTTCTTTTCTATCTGACCCCTCGATTGATCCAGCCTTACCCAGCTTCAACGGACCGGTTATCTTCCTGTTTTGGCATGAATATATTCCTTTCCCGTTCTATCTGAGAGGGCGTTGTAATATCGCGATGCTCTTAAGCAGGCATCGCGATGCAGAATTATTGTCACACGCTGCCAAGTACATGGGTTTTAAGACTGTACGTGGATCAACCAAGCGAGGTGGTGTCGCAAGCCTGCGTCAATTGATTGATAAAGGACAGACGATGAATCTTACGATGACACCGGATGGTCCTCGCGGTCCACGGCGGACGGTTGCACCAGGATGTGTCTACTTGTCGTCCAAGCTGCAGATTCCACTTGTCTGTCTCGGATTCGGCTATGACAACCCGTGGCGTATTTCCAGCGCCTGGGACAATTTTGCAATTCCACGGCCCTTCAGTCGTGCAAGAATGGTGGCCAGTCCTCGTATGCAGGTTCCCGAAAATCTTGACCGTGAAGGTATTGAGAGTTATCGGCAATACGTGGAATCCGCTTTGAATGAGTACACGGATGTTGCCGAGAAATGGGCAACGGATGGCACTAACTGGCCGGGACAGCGGGTCATGCTGCGTGAGCCATCACCTCTCGTCTACCGTCGGGCAGCTTGATTAGGCAGTTTAATCGGACGGCTTAATATTGTTCAGACGCTGACAATGGTGCCAATATGCTGGGTTCCTATGTTCTTATCACGCGATACAATTGGGAGGCGTGGAGATTTCTGTGATGAGTCGTTGCGCTGCTTTTGCGACACGAAGGATCAAGAGGCGTCTTGGACATGAATAGCCAGAGTTTATTTGAATCATCTCCAGAGGAAAACTCGGACTCGTCAGGTGATCAACAACAGGTCCTTTCGGTATCCGAAGTCAATCATCTGGTAAAGCAACTGGTGAATGATACGTTTCCCACGATGTGGGTAAGCGGCGAGATTTCGGATATTGCCCGACCACGAAGTGGTCATCTGTATTTCAATTTGAAAGATGCCGATGGGCAAATGCGCGGGGTTATCTGGCGTGGGTCAGCTGAAAAGCTTGCATTTAGTCCGGAAGATGGGCAAGAAGTACTTTGCCGTGGAAAACTGGATGTCTATCCACCTCAGGGCAGTTATCAACTGATTGTTCGCCATATGCAGCCACTTGGTGAGGGTGCCATGCAAGTGGCACTGCGGCAGCTTAAAGCGAAACTGGAATCCGAAGGTCTTTTTGATCCGGTACATAAGAAACCACTGCCGGGGTTCCCCAAGCGAATTGGCATTGTGACAAGCCCATCTGGTGCTGCGGTCCGCGACTTTCTCGAAGTGGTTCGAGGCCGAATGGGTGGAATTCATGTGTTTGTTATTCCGGCGAAAGTGCAAGGTGCTGGTGCCGCCAACGAAATAGCAAGTGCTATAGGGTTGGCTAATTCACTGAGTGACCCTCTGGATGTACTGGTCGTAGGTCGTGGTGGCGGTTCCCTTGAGGACTTGTGGTGCTTTAACGAAGAAGCGGTTGTGAGAGCGATATACGAGTCACATGTACCGGTTGTGTCTGCTGTTGGCCATGAGATTGATGTGACTCTGTCCGATCATGTCGCAGATATGCGTGCCCTAACACCAACGCACGCCGGTGAGCTTGTTGTGCCATCGCGGGATGCTCTGATGACAGCCGTAGATCAACTCGCATTTCGCATGAAAAGTCGAATTGAACGGATGATGCAACAGGGGCAACAGCGTCTCGATGCACTCGCATCGCGTCCGGTCTTACGACGACCGGCAGAGATGTTCTCAGTCTTAGCACGTCGCGTCGACGAATTAGAATTAAAAAGCGAAAGAGCAATCGACTCACGAATTTCAAAAAGCAACGAACGACTTGGTCTGTTTGCGGCACAATTGCAGTCGCTCAGTCCACTCGCTGTACTTAGCCGTGGCTATAGTGTGACCAGTGACTCTGACAATAAAGTGATTTCCAGTACGAGTGATGTGTCGGTGGATCACACGATAACAACTCGCATTTCCGATGGCCAAATTATCAGTCGCGTGGAATCCACCCGCGCAGATTCTGATGAACCAAACAGCTAACCAATAGAATGAGGAATTGATCAAATATGGCTGATAAGCAGGAAAAACTCTCTTTTGAAGAAGCACTTGGCCAATTGGAACAAGTCGTTCAATCATTAGAAGATGGTGAACTTGGTTTGAATGAGTCACTCGAGGAGTATCAACGTGGCGTCGATTTGCTGAAGCAATGTCATGCAACGCTCGAAGATGCGCAACGTAAAGTCGAGTTGCTAACCGGTGTAACGGATGGTGACCCTGAAACGCAGTCGATCGACGATTCGGAATTAGATTTAGATGAGAAACAGGCTTCCCGAAGCCAACGCCGTACGGGTACTTCTTCAGAAGAGGCGGAGGAATCCGAAGATGAATCGGTCGATGTGGACGATTCAGATACTCTCTTTTAGAATGAGCTATATACTCAAATTCGCCATTTAAACCCCACCGAAAGTACTGAATGCTAGCCGGCAACAGTTCTGAGCTGACCGAGGTTCTACAACAAGCGAGTACGCTGGTAGAGTCCAGACTGGTCGAGCTGACCGAATTCAATCAGGATTGCCCTGACGAGTTACGTAATGCCATGCGGCATATATTGCTCGCGCCCGGGAAGCGATTACGTCCCGCGATGGTGTTAATGGCCGCCGATGCCTGCGGTCAGAGAACTAACGCCAGCTTGGCGGCGGCCTGTGCCATTGAAATGGTTCATACCTATTCATTGGTTCATGACGATTTGCCAGCTATGGACGATGATGAGCTGCGGCGCGGGGTTGCAGCGTGCCATGTTAAATATGGCGAGGCCACCGCTATCCTGGCTGGCGATGCATTGCTTACTTGTGCTTTTGAAACCCTGTCAATCTGTGATGATGCTCCTGACGTACTCATCAACTGTGTTGCACAGTTATCACAGGCAGCGGGTGCGTCGAATATGGTTGGTGGACAGATTGATGATCTGGCTGCAGAGTTTTCCGTCGGGGATGTGGAACAGTTGAAACGAATTCATCGCCGTAAAACCGGCGCCATGTTTCGAGCGGCAGTAAAAATGGGAGCAATCTCGGCTCGAGCTAGTGATCAGCAAATTGAAGCACTTGACCAATACGCATGTAAATTAGGATTGGCATTTCAAATAGTAGATGATCTGCTTGACCTTCAGGGTGATACTAATCAACTTGGAAAGCAGGTTGGAAAAGACGTAGAACACGGAAAGCTAACCTACCCTGCACTGCTTGGGCCTGAAGAAAGCAGTCGTTTGGCCGGTGAGTTGATCGAACAAGCAATTGATTCCCTGCGTATTTTTCAAAATGAGGCTGAGCCGCTAAAACAACTCGCTCAGTTTGTTGTTGACCGGCATAATTGACCTGCTGAAACTGTGAGCCACCGGATATAGCCCACCGCTGTGCCTAACGAATAGACAATGAGTGACCAACACGAAAACACGAGCCATCCACTGCTTTCTCAGCTTGAGGACGCCGTGGCGCTACAGTCGATGAGCAATCAGCAACTCAATGAAGTGGCTGATGAGGTTCGTGATGTACTTTGTACGCTTCTCGAAGAGCGGTCAGCACACTTTGCATCAAATCTAGGTGTCGTTGAGTTATGCCTGGCGCTGCACAGCACATTTGACTTCAGGAATGATCGCTTGATTTGGGATACGGGACACCAAATCTATCCTCATAAGCTTGTTACCGGTCGATATAACCAATTCATGTCGATTCGCACGAAGAGCGGATTGATGGGATATCCGAACCCAGTCGAAAGTGATTATGACTTGTTCATGACAGGTCATGCCGGTGCCAGTGTGTCGACAGTTTTAGGGTTATCCAGCGGTGATGAAATTCTTGGTCAGAATGATCGCAGAGCAGTAGCTGTCATCGGTGATGGTGCATTTCCATCCGGTATGGTCTATGAGGCACTTAATAACGCTGCCCATTTGGATATACCTGTTATCGTGATTCTCAACGACAACAAAATGTCGATTTGCCCACGTGTTGGTGGTGTTGCATCCTACTTCGATCGATTGCGTACAAATCCGATCTATACCGGATTGAAGACCGGAGTGAGCGAAGTACTCAATAAAGTTCCGGTGTTTGGAGATCCTGCAGAACGATTCCTGCAACAGGTGAAGGAAGGTGTGAAAGCCGGACTGCATGGCGGAATGATGTTTGAAGAGATGGGATTCAAATACTTCGGCCCGATTGATGGCCATAAGATCGGATTGCTAAAGAAATATCTGAAGATGGTCCGGGATATCGATGGACCGGTGATGTTGCACGTGATTACCGAAAAGGGGCATGGTTACGAGCCAGCTCTGTCTGACCCGGTATACTTTCATTCACCACCGCAATTCAAAGATGAATTAAGTGATGAGACTAGCGAGGGCATGGAAGAAGTCGTTGCCGATCCAGTCGAACCTGCACCAACCACAGCAACGAGAAACTACACTCATTTTGCCACGGATGCGATTTATGATCAGCTAAGCTCACGGTCTGACGCAGTTGTGCTGACGGCGGCAATGTGCCAGGGAAATAAGCTTGAAAAGGTACGTGACGAGTTAGCTTCCAAGTTCTTTGATGTCGGTATTTGCGAAAGCCATGCAGTTGCATTTGCGGCGGGGCAGGCAAAAGCAGGTGTGCGGCCGATCGTTGCCATTTACAGCACATTTTTACAACGCAGTTTTGACCAGATATTTCAGGAAGTCGCACTTCAGGACTTACCAGTGACCTTTATGCTCGACCGTGCTGGTCTGGCAGGTCCAGACGGTCCCACACATCACGGCGTGTTTGACCTTGGGTATTTGCGACTGTTTCCAAATATGGCAGTGTTGGCTCCCGGCGATGGCCTGGAATTGGCAGCGATGCTGGAATTTGCTCTGGAGCACGATGGCCCAGTTGCGATTCGTTATCCCAAGGCCGTTGCACCAGAGATCCAACGGGAGATTCCTCCTGTGGGATTAGGTAAGGCAGAGGTTATTAGCAAAGGCACCGATGGCACAATACTTTCATGTGGTGCCATGCTATCTGAGTCCATGGTTGCAGCATCCAGACTGGCGGATGAAGGGATCAGTGTCGGGGTAGTGAATACTCGATTCATAAAGCCTCTGGATGAAGATGTGATATCCAAAGCGTTACGGAACAGCTCGTTTGTGGTTACAGTTGAAGAAGCGGCACTTGTCGGTGGATTCGGAAGCGCGGTGATGGAGTTCGCTGAACAGCGTCGAATCAATACGAACCATGTGAGGCGTCTGGGTGTCCCGGATATCTTCGTGGAACATGGTAGCCGTGATGAGTTGCTTGCTGAATTGGGTCTCGATTCGGATGGAATCTGTCGTGCCTGTCGCGAGATGATTGACGACAAGAATCGGTTTTCAGATGCAGTAGCTCAGTAACGCTGCACGCAACCCAGAAATGTGACCTCTACCCAATGAACTCATCAAACGAATCTGATGTGAACTGGAGCGGCCAACGCCCGAAGGTGGTTGTGCTTGCTCGTGACTCCGCAAGGCAATCCAGCGCCTTTGATCCACTATTCGAGCTGATTTCAACACAGTGTGATGTTGTTGTTGATGACGCGTCTTTTTCGTCTTCTTTAATGGAAAGTGAAGCTCACTTAGCAATCGTACTTGGAGGTGATGGCTCGATACTGCATGCCGCACGTCAAATGGGCAAGAATCAACTGCCGGTATTAGGGGTAAATCTTGGCAAACTCGGATTTCTTGCCGCCACTTCTCCCGGAGAGCTTGAAGACGTCTTGAGCCGTGTGGTGGCCGGAAATTGCAACATTCAGGATCACTTAATGTTCAAATGCACGGTACAACGCAACGGTGAAGTCCGTGCAGAGTGTCTTGGACTCAATGAAGCGGCCATTCTTGGTGGAACACCATTTTCAATCCTGGACATCGATCTTTACGTTGACTCAAAATGGGCAACTTCGTATAGTTGCGACGGCTTAATCATAAGTACGCCGGTTGGTTCGACGGCACATAGCTTGTCGGCAGGTGGCCCCATCGTTCAAAAGACGATGGACGCCTTTGTGATTTCTGCTATCAGTCCGCACACATTAACGGTTCGGCCGGTAGTAGATTCAGCCCAACGCGTTTATGAAATGGCTGTCCGGCAGTCAAACCAGTCAACGTCGATTACAGTAGACGGGCAAGTTATCGCGGATTTATCGGTCGATGACCGAGTACGGGTAACACGTGCGGAGCCTCGTTTTCGATTAATCGAAGTTGAGGGACACAACGACTACCAGACACTTCGAGAGAAGTTGGATTGGGGCGGAAGGATTCGCCACAAGAAATAAACTAAAACTCACTGTACGCACGACAATTGTGTGTACAGGTATTTCGTCAATGCAGGGAGGCAATGATGAAGGGTTTCAAGACTTACCGAATCGCATATCTGAATGCGATCTTACTCGTCGGTGCTTCCGTCGTGCAGTTCGCAGCTGCGGACGATGCGGTGGAATCTGCTGTTAATGCGGCAACAAAGGCCGCAACGGCACAAAAGTACCAGCTGAAATACAAGTTTCGCGCAGGCGACGAGATTCGAATCAAGGTTGTTCAGTTGGTGTCCATGAATACTCGAATTCAGGGCACCGAAGAGTCAGTGCGTTCTCGTAGTGAGGCAATCAAGTACCTGAAGGTTCGCTCGGTAGATGGACAGGGGAATATTGCACTTGATCATCAGGTTGAGCGCGCCAATATGTGGCAGAAGATTTCCGGTCAGGAGGAAGTACGATATGACAGCACCTCAGACAATCCGGTACCGGAGCAGTACGAGGCCTTAAATGAGCGCATCGGTAAACCGCTTACCACGGTCCTCATTACGCCCAGTGGGCAAATGCTCGAACGTAAGGACCACATATTTACCTATAACCCCGGTATCGGTTTGCTGTTGCCGCCGCTTCCAGAAGGTGATGTCTCAATTGGTCACAAATGGTACATGCCGGACCAGACCAAAGTACGTCTTCAGAGTGGCAAAGTAAAGACGATCCAGTTACGCAAGCACTATTCGCTGGAAAAAGTGGAAAACGGACTGGCCACCATTAAGCAACGCACAGAGATTCTTACGCCGATTACGGACGCCAAGGTCAAGAGCCAGGTGATTCAGAGAATCCAGCATGGTTATCTGAAATTTGATATTCAAGCCGGTCGGTTATTCAACTCACGTCTCGAGTTAGACGAACGAGTGATCGGGTTTAACGGCCCGACCAGTCACATACACTATCTCGGAAGGTTGACAGAGCAATGTGAACTTGTTCGCGACGGTGTGCAGAAGGTCTCAGTTAGGTAACACGATGTGTCGTGCATTTCTCTCGATAATGATGTGCGTACTCGTTGCCGAATCGACGTGTGCTCAACAGCTCATTTCATTTCGACCGTCGGGCGAGGTGCGGCCATTAATCGCTAGATACTATGCGACCGATGCCAGTGGTATCCAAGTGCTACAGTCCACCGATGGTCGCCTTCACAGTATTTCAAAAAACAATGGTAATCTCCTTGAAGACGGCAATGCTAGATTCAAGCCGCTAGGTGCTGATCAGATCGGCCGTGAGGCACAGCAACGACTTGGGCCGGGATTCTCAGTTTATCGCACTCAGAATTACGTCATTGTCTATGAATCATCTCGTGACTTCGCCAAATGGTGCGGAATGTTCGTCGAGCGATTGCATCGCACATACTACGCATTTTGGAAGAATCAGAGATTGCCGCTGGAGGAATCGAAATTTCCTTTGGTCGTAGTCGTCTATAAGAATCGGCGTTCATTTGAAACGCATTGCCGAGAGGAAGTGGGAGAAGGTGTAATTGGCATTCTCGGTTACTATAGCCAGCATTCAAATCTGGTTCATGTCTATGACATGACACCAACGATCCAGAAGGTGAATTCGCCGAGTGTCTGGAGTGCGGCCGTGCTGCGGCACACTAACGGTGAGCGGCAAGTTGCGACTCTTGTTCACGAAGTAGCCCATCAATTGGCGTGTAACTCGGGGCTGCAACAACGATTAGCTCCCTACCCTGTCTGGCTGAGTGAAGGGATCGCGATGTTTTTTGAAACTCCGGATCTCGGACACCAAAAAGGCTGGAACGGAATTGGATCGGTGCACCGTCAGAAGCTCTCCGATTTTCTTGTCGCACAACGCGACGGACGATGCCCGACATGGAACGATGTAATTCAAAACAACGACGCCTTTACAGACACCGAATTCGCAATCGCAGCATATAGCCAGTCTTGGTTGCTGACATATTACCTGTACAAAAAAAAGCGCAAAGAATTTGCACGTTACGTGCAGCAATTGGCGGAGATTAGGCCCTTCGACCGCACCGCGAATGAGAAGTTCAAATCAACTTTTTTCAGGACATTTCAGATGGATGCCGGATCGATTGCCGAAGAGTTACGGCAATTCTCGCAAGGTTTTGTGCGATAGTGAAATGCTGCGACTGAAAATGGTATAAGGGCAAGACTGCGATTCTATGGATACATTTGTAAAGTAGGTTGTATCCGGCTCGGCACTCCGAGTAGGATTGGATTTATAGAGACTACATGTACACGGGTGTGTACGTGCCAAAAAGCAAATCTGGAGTAAAGGCAAATGACTAAGGCGAAATCTGAAAACTCAAGAAGAGACTTCCTGACGACAACGTCCGCAGCCGTCGGGGGTGCAATCACAGCCTCGATCGCAGCATCCACCCCGGTTCATGCTGCTGGATCTGACATCCTTAAAGTTGGATTAATTGGTTGTGGTGGTCGTGGTAGTGGTGCTGCCGTCAATGCGATGCGGGCGGAAGACAATGTTCAGATAACCGCACTCGCTGATGCGTTTCCAGATCGCGTCGAACATGCAAAGAATATCCTGAGCCGGCAAGTTGGCGATAAATATCAGGTAACTGATGAAAACTGTTTTGTGGGTTTTGATGCATACAAGCAGCTTGTGGCATCGGATGTAGATGTTGTACTGCTGTGTACACCGCCTCACTTCCGTCCAGTACAACTGCGTGCAGCCATCGAAGCAGGAAAGCACGTATTCTGTGAAAAACCGGTTGCTGTGGATCCAACAGGCATCCGCCATGTGATGGAATCATCACAACTGGCCAAAGAGAAAAATCTGAATCTAGTATCCGGCTTATGCTGGCGTTATGACTACGGCGTGCGAGCTGTGATGGACCAGATCAAATCCGGTGCCATTGGCGATATTGTTGCCATACAGGAAAACTACCTGACCGGAACGCTCTGGCATCGTAGCCGTAAAGAAGGTTGGAGCGAAATGGAATATCAGGTTCGTAACTGGTTGTATTACACCTGGTTGTCCGGAGACCATATTGTCGAGCAGCACATCCATAGTCTCGACAAAACCATGTGGCTAAACGACGACGTACCGCCAGTGCGTGCATATGGATTAGGTGGCCGCCAGGAACGGGTTGATCCGCAGTGGGGACACATCTTTGACCACTTTGCCGTTTGTTATGAATGGGAAAGCGGTGTGAAAGCGTTTGCCTATACACGCCAAATGCAAGGCTGTCATAACGATGTCGACGACTATGTACTTGGTACAAAAGGTCGTGCAAGAGTCCTCCGAAACGATATCACCGGCGAGACCGAGTGGAAATATCGCGGACCAAAACCGAGCATGTACGATGTGGAGCACAAAGAATTGTTCGCAGCGATTCGCTCGGGAAATACGATCAATAATGGCGACTACATGTCCAAGAGTACATTGCTAGCAATTCTGGGACGTGAGGTCTGCTATACGGGCGCATCGATCTCCTGGGATGAAATCCTCAATAGCAGTCAGAACCTTGCTCCGGAGAGTTATGAATGGGGTGATGTTGAAATCCCTGCTGTAGCTCGCCCTGGCAAGTCCAAGCTAGGCTAGCGTCCATCTTAGAATCTACTCTACGAATACCATTGTGGCTGCGTTTGCGCCCAATGTTGGTAGTTGATGGATTGTTGACTCTTGTAATTAATTGCGATGTATAGAAATGAAGCAGATCAGATGCTGAGCTGACTGAATACTCAGTAGGCTAGATACTTAGTAGGCTAGATACTTAGTAGAGTTGCTTCAACGCGCTCAATGGCATCTTGAATCGGGCATGCTCCAAACGCGAGTGGAATGGATGCGTTTTCAGCAATCCATTCATTCACGCGGTGCTCTGCTGCAATCACAGTATTATGTGCTCGATTGCCAAAGTACTCCCCAATTTCGGAAAACGCAGACTTGGTGTGTTTTCGTGCGAGCCACATCGCTAGCATGCGTGGGCGACTTACGTTTGCTTTACGTCCATTTGAGTGAAGTGCTTGGGTCTCGATCCCGAACACATCACATACGGCCCGTTCAATATCCGGAAGTCTTACAGGTCGTTTATTGCATTTAATTAAGTCAATCAGCAGTGCATCGACCACTGATGGGGTAACGGGCTTTCCATGGCTCAGTTGCATGGCGTGAATTCGATTTAGGATTCCGAACAAATGCCGGCAATCTCCCGGTGATCGCTCCACGGCCATTTCAATTACTTCATCGAGAATCTTAAAGCCAAGTCTCTGGCAATGGAGTTTACCAATCTCGAATCGCATTCGCTCGTCAGGCAGTCCAAGATCGCAGATCAGCCCGCTTGATAGCCTGGCAACCAGATCGCGATTAAGACCGTTGATCTCTGACGGCACTTGTTTGGCTGAAAACACCAGTTGCTTTTGTTCTCGCAGCAAGTCATCCACGGTGTAATGGAATTCTTCAGCCGTAGCACGTTTACCTGGAAAGAAGTCGATATCGTCGACAACCAGCAGGTCTACATTCCGGTATTTGCCGCGGAAACTTGGGGTACCGCCTCCGCTGATCGATTCGGTGAAATGCGTGGTAAACTGTTCGGCAGTGATATACAGAGCACGGCCGGAAAGTACCTCGCGCCGGGTGTGATTCCAAATTGCTTGTAGTAAATGCGTCTTGCCACAGCCGCTTGGGCCATAAATGAACAGCGGCGATGGTGAAGCTTGGTTTTGAATCATCATCTGAGCCGCTGTTACGGCCAACCGGTTTGAGGAACCGACGATGTAATTGGCAAGCGTATTTCGATGTTTTGCTGGCTTTCGTATCTCTGTCTTTGCTGCAGGCTTTATTTCGTCGCGTCGCCGATGGGCAACGACTTGTTTCTTTATCGCGGGTTTCTTCTCTTCAGAAAGTCGGTAGTAGACATCGGTGATATTCAAGTTGGCTTGCACAACCGCATCATGAATCGCCTTGGCCAGTGTCCGCCGCAGACGCTCGATCTTGAACCGTGCCGCTGAGCTCAGTACGAGCGCGGATTCCTCGATGGCCCAGTGAAAATCTTCAGTGAACCAGAGTTCAAATCTCTGTTGTCCGACCTTGTCAGCTACTTTCCTTTTCAGAGCCGACACAATCTCCATATTGTCCTTGGTCACAGATTCCTGCTTCCTTGTTGTGATCTTCCGGCTATACATCATCATCGTGATGATGTGCCCGCCGTGTGATAGCAAGCGCTGCCTTTGGGAAGTCACAAATAATAGAAAAGTGGTAGTCTTTCCGCATCAAATTCGCTAGTGTGCGAATCTGCCTGTGGCCTCTGCCCGTAGTCCGGGAGTCCGATTGTAAACCTGCTAGCATCGGATTCCTAGCATCCGAATCTAGGAATGCTGAATTAAGTCAGGAATTCTCTAACGCACGGAGATTAAGCCCTTTTCAAGTCGACATGACCTGAACATCATCAGTGGATTGGCCGGTGGAAAAGATGTCGATAGACTTATCGGCCAAGAGATTTCGCAGCAGTGAGAACGTCTTGATACTGTCTGCTTAGCTGTGCACCTAATTTAACCCGGTTGAGCTCCAGGTAGAGTTGATAGGTGCCGTGAGGATTGTCTGCTGTAATTATGGAATTTTGTTTAATCGTGAGTGCGTTGACCGGCACACCACCGCGGGAGTGTATGTAGAGGCCGGTATTGAGCGAAGGCCGCTTTGTCATTCGGTACTCGCTACTTACAAAATCAACCAGACGGGTTGGGTCACCAGTGTTACCTACAAAGACAACTCGCTGAACCTGACTTTGCTTATCAAAATAATATGTAAGAGATCCTGCCAAGTCGTTGACGTCTGAACCGGTAACAACGGGTACGCGGTATCCCTCTAATCCGAGTTCTGCTAACGCACTGGACACGCGTGCCCAGCGTTTGGTAACCCAGCTTGGTTTTATGTCAAACCGAATGACCTCGCTGAATTGCTTTATGCGTCCACCGTCTAAGTGGGGTGAATCTGAATGAATTTCCGTCGGGACGGATGTCATCGTCTCATCCTGGACGATCGAGTCTTGAGAGTCTGAGCCACCGAAAATGCTACCGAGATTGGACGTCCAGCCCGTTACCTTATTCCACGCCTGTGAGGTGGCATCTCCAATGCCGTTTTGCCAGTCTACCGTCGTCAAAACGTATGGAATGACCAGTACGCCACAGAGGGCGAACAGGTAAAAGACACGTTTGAATATGGGCTTGAAGAATGACAACATCGGTTCTTATTCGAATTCGGTTCTCGTTTTATTCCAGAGTTATTGCACAGTTGGGTGATGCATTGAAACTTTATGTGGCAACTGGACTGCACCATTATCAATTTCGGCATTGTGATTCCCATTTGTTTTGTCTTGGACAGTGTCCTTATAGAACCGTCGTAATCCCTAGAATCGGGTAAGCAGAGTTTACCGCTGGTTTGAAATCATCAACGGTTTATCCTGTATAGTTATTTATGCAAAAGAGTCGGTCAGGCACGTGTTCTTACGCCTAAAACGGATATGGAATCAATTCTCGAAAACTTCAAGTGGCTCTCAGAGCCCGCCGCACAGCAGTGGCTTGATAGCCTGTCTGCCGTTGATGGTGAAGTCCCGATGGGAATGCGCAAGAAAATGCGTGAAGCTCTTGGCACAGAGCGGGCTATCTTAGTTAGCCAGCAAGTAGATTTACGCCAGCGGGCGAGAGTGAAGTTTGAGAAGTGCTCAGACATGTTGTTCACAAAACGTGGGCTCGAGCAGTCGACGGATGAACACATTGCTCTCTATAAATCGCAACAGATTCCGGAGGAGCATCGCGTCGCTGATTTATGTTGCGGTATTGGCGGAGATCTGATCAGACTGGCCGAAAGTCATCGCGCAACAGGTTTTGACTTGGATCCGGTCATGTGTCATGTGGCGGCGCACAACTGCCGTACGCATGGTGTGTCGGCTAACGTGCGGCACTTGGATGTAACAGCCGATCCAAATGAGCTAGCGGAGTTTGATTTTTTACATGCCGATCCTGATCGACGTGTTTCAACTCATAGGAATACACAGGTAGAAGCATATGAGCCACCGCTGTCATTATTCGAGTCGTCGATGGAGCGTGGCGTACCGATGTGTATCAAAATTGCGCCTAGTGCTTCGCCGCCGGAATACTGGGTAAAGCAATGTAAGATTGAGTGGATCGAATCAAGAAGAGAATGTCGCCAACAGGTTTTATGGTTTGGTGATAACGCGACAGCGGGACGTCGCGTGGCGACCGAGGTGGATCATACTGGAATGTGTTGGCAGGTAGACGGCGAGGTGTCTGAGCCTGAATCATGGTCGTATTCAGTTGAGCGGTATATCTACGAGCCGCGTCCGTCTGTACTTGCTGCGGGAATCGCAGAATCTGTTGCCCGGCAGTTTAGCTTAGATGCAATATGGCCGGATGTTGTTTACTGGACATCCGAAAAGTATCACGAAGTACGGTGGGCAAGCGTGTTTGAAGTAGAAGATGTTATGCCGTTTGACATGACGGCCATCCGCAATTCTCTAGCAAAAAAGAGGGTTGGTCGTCTGGAGATCAAGAAGCGAGTAGCTGAAGTTGACCCACAGCAGTTGCGTAGAGAGCTAAAGCTGCAAGGTGATGAGAGCCGTGTGCTTCTGCTGGCAGGCTTTAATCGGAAGATAACAGCGATCATTGCCCGCCGAGTCGAATCGGGTCTAGAGCCCGAAGTGGTATAGCGGATTGATTAAATCGAGCCAGGTGGCTGTTTTCTGCTCAGGTACAACAACAGGTCGATTTTCAACGTGTGCTATCCAAGGTTCCGGTGTGTTACCGTAATCCAATCCGGTAAGCTCTTTCATGGAGTCGGTTGCCGCGAGTTGAACAGACGGGTCACGATCTTTTAAGGCTTCGGTCACCGTGTCATATACCTGTTGGTTTTTAAATCGCCCAAGAGCACGAATGATTACAATTCTCACGTCCTTTTCTGATTCACTGCGTGCACCTTTTAGTAGAACTGGCATCGCAACTTGTCCGGGACGTTGCCCCCATTCCTTGTATGCCATGCTTCGAATGCTGGCGTCATCATCGTCGACTGCACTTTGCAGAATCGGCAGTGCATCTGCACTTGGAATAGCGATAGCAGTACGGAGGATTTCACGTCGCATCACCGGAGCTTTGTGGTCTGCGTACATCCTTGCTAACAAATCAGCTTTTTGCTTATGCCATGTCTCAGACATGCTTGGCGCGTCTTCACGTAACTGCTCGAGCGATTGCATTTGCTCGTGATAGGTCAGCATGAAATTGTCATCTTCATGCCATTCTTCAATGGCGCCTGTGTTTAAAGAATGCCAATTCCAAACAGGATAGCCGCCCTTTACGCTGCAACCAGTAGTACCAAGAACAATGACGGACATCATTATTAAGGTGTTGCGAAGGGAGTGGCGATGGTGATTTGTGATTTCAGAAATTGGATTAAATCCTGCAGTTCTAGCTACGTTGACGTGGCGCTAAAGGCGCACCGGTATCGTTCCTAAACGGGCTGAAAATGTAACAAATACAGTAGTGTGAAGCCAATACAGAAACCGTATTTATTAAGAAAACTCATCGTGTTTTTTAGTGATCACCGGCGAGTCGAAAAGACAGGTATCCGATAATAAGTGTGTAGAACCGCCAGTGACAAGAGAATAATCGATGGGTAACAGCGGCAGGTTTGAGTTTAGTTTTAATTACTTGGACGTAACGTGATGTGTCGCTATAGCCGCAGGGAATTCAATATTGCCGCAATTACTTCTGGATTGTCGGCAACATATTCGTATGCCCAGCCACCGCCGGCAGCGGAGCAATCTTCAAAATTGCCGCTTACCGAGTTGTCAGCAGCGGCAAAGCAGAGAAAAAAACACCTGAGAACGACGCTGCGTTTCTATTACAACAATCCTCCAAGTGTTTCGCAGTTTACACCGTGGGAAATTCTTCATTACGCAATTGCATTTGGTGTTGATGCTCAGGTACGGACTGGTGACCAGCAAGCCAATGCTATCGGCTGGTTGTGCTGGAACTATCCTGCGCGCGGCCAGAGGCTATTTTCACGCACGGCAACGGGGAATGGGCTCGTAGTAAACAGCGGGCCGGGCGTAGAGGGACACGAAGGGCAAGTGTTAGCCTTGCTGGCTATGAGCAAGGTGCGTCGGGATTTCGTCATCAAGGTAAACGGCTCGGAATTCGCAGTAAATGATCTCGTGGAGCATGAGAAACTCGCATGTGATTACTCAACAGAACTGACGTTTCAGTTACTGGGCCTTGCACATTACCTGAATGCAGAAACCGTCTGGCAGTCTGCCACGGGTAAAGAGTTTACTATCGAATCCTTACTGAAAAGTGAGTTGTCACAGCAAGTGAATGGTGCAGCTTGCGGCGGTTCGCATCGACTGATGGGAATCAGTTATGCACTGAATCGTCGGAACCACCGTGAAGAACCAATGACATCTGTTTGGTTGCGAGCCAAGAAATATATCGAGGACTACATTCGATATGTCTTGCAGCTCCAGAATCCTGATGGCAGTTTTTCAAGCAATTGGTTTCAAAGTCGTGGCGTAACAAGTGACTTGCCGCGGAAGCTGTATACATCCGGCCATGTGCTTGAGTGGTTAGTGTTTTCAGTGTCGAACGAGCAGCTATTGAGCGATCAAGTCTCCTCGGCAGTGGACTACTTGTCGTCAACGCTGCATTCTCAACGTCATTCCGGCCTGGAGATGGGAACGGTTGGGCATGCTCTGCGTGCCCTGACGATTTATGACGAACGAGTATTTGGTGCCAAACCTGGCATGCGTACAGAGTTGTATGGTAATTCGACGATGAAATGAGTTATCGGTGATCACTTAGGGTGTCATTGTTTCAAGCTGTACTTGTGTGAGATCGCTAATCTCACTAATATTCTGGCACAACGCGATCGCCGATGGCATTTGCGATCGTGAATTGCTTACCACAAATACTCCTACCTGAGCCAGATTAAGAGCATTGGCGGATTGCCTATGAGCCCGAGCGAATTGCGAGAGCCGTTTCTAACGACTTACAAGCAAGCTGCTCGTCTACGCGCAAATGTTGACGCAGACGCCCTGTTGGTCATGTTGACCGGGCCTACCAACTGGAAGCAACTCAAGAAACTCGGCCGCCACAATCTGATTGTCGTTGTCGGCGCAGATGAACAAGAGTTAGAGGGAGCGGAAGAAGCTGGTTTGCTGCCACTCATGCTTGAGTCGCAGGGATTGCCCATCAACGAGCGATTGCAACAAGCGTTGTTAGAAGCGGTTGCCTCTGAAATCCTTGAATCAAGTGCTGAATTGGTTGCGGTGTATTCGGCGTTTGATCCGGAGAGCATTGATACGATTTCGTTCATTACACTGGACGACCGGCTTGGTCGGCTTACGGCTCGCGATCTTAAGAAACTGGAAACCAGTGTGCCGTTAAAGACACTTCGGGCGGTCGTGGATCTGGCCGTTGAAATTGGACGCGAAGGACGTGAAGCAAGGCCGGTAGGCACGCTCTTTGTCGTCGGTGACCATCGACGTGTCCTTGAAGAGTGTCATCCAGGTGGTTTTGATCCAGTTAAAGGATATGGTCGTAAAGAACGCAGTTTGCTGGAAGGCCGTGTGCGGGATGCCATCAAGGAAATCGCTCAGTTAGACGGCGCCTTTGTCGTCACGGCGGATGGAACCATTGAGCGTGCATGCCAAATCATACAAACCGCAGCGGACAACATTACACTTTCTAAAGGACTCGGCTCACGTCACTGGGCGGCCGCCTCTATCTCACGCGCCACGAAAGCTATTTCCGTATGCGTAAGTGAATCTAACGGTACGGTGCGTATCTTCCAAAACGGCGAAGTCGTCCTGCGGATTGAACCAATGCGTCGAGCCATGAAATGGCAGGAATTGGAATTCGAGCCGCCAATTGGGCAGGAATCCTAACTTCAACTTCACGAAGATTCCCAACCATCTGCTTATTCTGAATTCAATGCAAACGGCGTGTCGAATGTGAAATCCGACACGCCGTAAACCAATCGCTCCCAGTTTTCACATCATTGATGTAGTCGTACCCCGTTGTGTGTCTGGCCTTCTTCGCGAATTGAAGGCTGTGTATGACATTGTTTGTGCAACGGTAGGTCATACTGCCGAGGGTTACGTTTCTGGTCTCCAATGCTGTGAACGTTCTGAGTGCGAGAGGGGGGATTATCTTGTTTTAGTGCCAGCGTTTGGGCAGTTTGAGCTTATGGAATGAGCGCCCAGCCGCCGACAATGGTGCCGGCCTGCCACAACGCAGCTTTCGTGCTCCAGGGAATTGCTGGTATCAACCGTGGTGCGGTTGACCCGGGTCGGTAGTAGCCAAGTGTGTATCGCAGATCTTTGGGATCTTCCAATGCCATGTTGTATGGTGCGATGGCGACATTAATGAAGAAGTGAGCACCACTCTTAAATGGTTGAGCAAATTGACCCAGAGTATGGCCATATCGCTCCAACTCAGCGTCTTCAAAGTAAAGAGGGTGATGGTGTAATTCCGATGCTTTCCAGGCCAGAGTAATTGCCTTCCATTGCCGTGCGACGAATTGTTGATTGTCGATTCGGCAATGCGCAGGAAAACCCCAAACGTCGGCCACATAACAAAAATCATCTTCAGCGAGTTCTTGAACTGGGATAGTGGTAACTGCCCCTGCTCCATCGACGATATGTACTCGTTGGAATCGCAAGTCGGCGAGTCGACCGGTCGCGATTAGCATCCCATTTCGATTCTTCCACTGTCGTACTTCTTCCTGAAGGCGATCAGGTTTTTCTGTAAGGTTGGGCTTAAATGCAGGGCCTATATCGAGCGAAATGGAACCAAGCGGTGTTGCCCGGAGTCGCTTCGCCGCATCTGCACATGGAGGTGATCCACAGTCCCGGCCAGCGACCACTGGTGCCTGAGCAAGTAATGAAGTCTGGAAAAACTGATTCGGCACAGCTGTCGCGAAGTTGTTACTTCGTGATTGAATCTGGGCGGAAGTCTGTGGTTGAATCGGCTGGAATTCAATCACGGGCAGTTCGCGTGGCGTGAGAATTCCAGATTCTGTAGAGCCTGCTATTTCCGCGGCGGGTGAGACTTCTAAGTTGGACTCTAGTTGATTGGCCGGTGTGCTTACTGATGGATCTGCGAGTGATGGCAACAGAACGGAGTCTGGGTTGGTAGCTTGTTCGACGATGATGGTTGGAAATCCGGATGATTCCCGAGTGACTTCCGAGCTCGCCTTGTTTGCCTTGTTTGCCGACGTTGAGCGTGCAGTCTCGGTCTTTATTTCTCGGATTGCAACAGATGTTGCTGACTGCCCTAGCGTGAGTTTTATTCGTTGGCTTTGAGTTGACGGCCGCGTTGCTGGCTGTGCACTCAGACGAGTGGGCGTGACATCTTTACTGGATTGAATTCGAATCTGCGCCGAAGCATGACTACTTGGCATTAGCAGAAATGAGCATGTAAGGAGCAGTAAAGCTGCCGTCGGAGTTAACGACCATCGAGATTTCGAACGCAGTAAACCCGAGGCGATATAAGCGGGCTGTTTAGGCGTGATCGCTGCCCGACGAGAGGTCGGGGCTGTAATTGGGGGCTTCGTGTGTAATCGAAATGTCATGAGGATGGTTCTCTCTTACACTGGCTGCCGTCACGCGTATAAAACCGGTGTCGGTCCGCAGTTCTTCGATTGTCTGTGTTCCACAGTACCCCATTCCGGCTCTTAGGCCACCGACCAGTTGGTAAATGTAGTTGGACAAGTCACCTTTATAGGGAACACGTCCTTCAACACCTTCTGGTACAAGTTTTCCATTTCCGGATTGGCGATATCGTTCACTGGAGCCATTAACCATCGCTCCCATCGATCCCATTCCACGGTAGGCTTTAAATGACCGACCTTGATATAGGATCAAGCGTCCAGGACTCTCAGTCACACCGGCAAATAAACTACCGATCATGACGCAATTCGCCCCGGCCGCCAGAGCTTTTGTTACATCTCCGGAGAACCGGATACCTCCATCGGCAATGACAGGGGTATTGGTTTTTGCCGCAGCCTTAGCTGCGTGATACACCGCGCTTATCTGTGGGACACCAACGCCCGAGATTACACGCGTCGTACAAATGGAACCCGGTCCGATACCGACTTTTACGGCATCAGCACCTGCCGCCACCAGGTCAGCGCAGCCCTCTTGCGTGGCCACGTTACCGGCAATGACATCGATGTCCCATTGCTTCTTAATTTCTTTAACGGTCTCTATGACATTGGACGAGTGACCGTGGGCACTGTCGACAACAAGGATATCGACACCCTTATTGATCAGGCTTTCGGCTCGTTCAAAATCAAACACTCCGACCGCTGCTCCCACACGTAGCCTGCCCAGATCATCTTTGCAGGCTTCGGGGAACTGGTTCATCATGTCGATATCTTTTATCGTGATGAGCCCGGTCAGTTTAAAAGAGTCGTCCACCAACAACAGTTTCTCCAC
>Ga0114933_10001330_pt1 | contig 27718 bp, 31 predicted proteins | sample 4SBtaG_FD_89691 | JGI IMG/M metagenome (GOLD analysis project Ga0114933, IMG submission 89691) | Deep subsurface microbial communities from Kolumbo volcano to uncover new lineages of life (NeLLi) - 4SBTROV12_W25 metaG | ecosystem: Environmental > Aquatic > Marine > Volcanic | place: Kolumbo... | reverse complement strand
ATCGTCACGCCGACCTAAGTCTTTTTGTTTATAGTTAACATATTTATCCCGACTTCCTGTCTTAGCATCGTTATTAGGATCAGTTTCAACATAATCGGGCATTTGTGATGGTTCGATAATTCCACCATCACCATCCTGTGGATAACGTGTGATACCATCACCACCATCTGGGACATCCATACCACCGTCATCATTATCCATTTCCATTTCAGATTTAATCTGTCCACGCATCTCATCAATTTCAGCATCATTCATGCGTAGAACATTTTTGAGTACATACTCTTTACTAAAGAATGTTCCGATATAGGATTGGATACTATCAAGTGTTTGAATTCTATCATTCAACAATTCTGCATCTTTCAACTCTGAGAAGTGTCCATCTGCAAGGAAATCAAATTGAATGTGTTCTTTCATTTGATCCCAATCATCTGGCGCAATTATTCCTTTAAGTAAGAGTTGTGTTTTAAGTATGTCTGTAAACAAAGGTGTAAACTTTTTCCGAATCCTTTGTACGAATTTTGTGAATTTAAGTTCATCACGGGTAATTTCTGTTGCACGACCAAGAGCAAAACCATTTTCTGCTTCAAGTCTTGAAATCGGGACGTTAAGTGAACGATATAATTTCCGTTGGAAATAAACGATATCATCTATTTCCCCTAAGTTTTGTCCACCAGGCAACGTAGTAATTTCTGTACCTCTACCACCTTCTCTTCGTGGGAGCCAGAAATCTTCTAACATACTCATATGATTACGTTCATCTCGTATTTCACCTGTTGTTGCATCATACACCAACTTGTTACGATAACGATTCATCACATCCTTTAGATATTGTTCTGCCTTTATTTTAGGTAGATTGCCAACATCAATATAAAAGATCCTACGCTCAGGAGCCCTAGATATGCGATAGATAACCAATGCATCTTCTATCATCCTTAATTGATTAACTGGTTTAATTGCTTTTTGTAGATAGGAAAGTACTTTGCCTGTGTTCTGATCTATTGTACCAGAAGGCACATATACCACAGCATCTTCTGCAATCTTTAGTCCTTGACTTGGTGTCGATGAACTTGAAGTGGAACCTATACCTTTATCATTAAAGACATAATAATTATGGGTTTTAACCACAAATTCCACACCAGTTTTTTTATCTTTATCCTTGACAACCTCTCGTACTTTGCGTATCTTTACAGGGTCAATATACCTTAATTCAGTAATACCCTTACGAGGTTGTTTAGTGTCGATTACTTTATGATAGAATACTCTACCATCAACATACCAACGCCTAAAAATATCGTGTCCTCTTTTATCAAAGTCTAGAAGACGTAAGACTTCTTTGAATTCTTCTCTAATTTTTCGTTTGATTTTTTCTGGATACTTGAGTCGTTCTAGAACAATTTCAACTGATTGATCTCGTTCATTTGCAACGATACCCTCATTTACAATGTCTTCAATCGCCGCATCACATTCTGACTGTTGGGCAATGTTTCGATACCTACGAATGAGATCGATATCAGTTTTCTCTCGACCATCAGTATCTAATACTTGCCCCCAAAATCCACCACCGGCTACGTCAATGGTTCCATCATCGGGTGATGGAGCAGTAAAACTAGGTTCTACTACTCCATCATTTCCCTTTGATCGCTCTATTTTGAAACCGAACAGTTCCGCCATAATATCTCCAATATGCTTTTGTTCCTACTATTTAGTAGGTTTTATAAGTCTCATATCAGAAACATTACGCAAAGTTAGAGTTTGGATTATCCTTTATCACCTGGCCATTACTACCATAACCTTCAGTGACGGGAATTTTTTCCGCTCCAACTCCAGAAGTAACAAAGTGCATGTATCTCCAAGTTACATCAAAAGTCTCAATTGCATCAGCTTGTTCTGCTGCAAGATCAATCTGCGAGATCGATGTTGGCCATGCAGATACAAACCTATATGCTTTGAGAACCTTATTTGTAGAACTAAGATGATGAACATGTAAATTTGTTTGATATTGTGCCGGATCAACTTCTCCGACAGCTTCCGACAAATCATTAATACCGTTCATCCACCGTTCTATCATGGTGCGTACTTTAAAGTCGGCATCATTAAAGAAAGTGGTTGTCCAAGCATCATCGAATGTCCTGTCACCAGCGAGGTAAACTGTCCTACCACGAAAAGACACTGGAATTTCTGTTAGTGTCTGTCCAGGCAAGTTAGTTGCTCGGCAATGCCAGGAAGCTTTAATAATAGCGCTGTCGCCGTCGCCTCCTCCAATTTGAGACTCCGTTGACGCTCCCATGTTTGTCAAACCTTTCGGTAGTGCAAGAGTAACTTGAAACTGATTATTCCTTGCTCCACCGTGTTTCATTGAGGCTTTAAATTTATCTATAAGTGCCATTGTTATTACCCTCCTACTTCGCTGAACGATACACCGTTGCGAACAGCAGTGAATGTCAGACTGATAAAATTAATTGAATAAGCAGGACGAATGTAGATATCACCACGGAACTCATTACTGTTGATTACCTGTGCTGTATTATTTGAAGTATCACAGACAACACTATAATCATCAATACCTCGACCAGCTTGAACATCTCGTAAGAAAGGTTCTACAAGTTGTACAAATTGATTCCGTGTGAAACCATCGTTGAACTCAAACAATGATGCACGAGCTGCTTCCGCAATAACTCGTTCAACATGCAAGAACAATCTACGGACGTTAATCCGATTGAAAGCACTCGATTTTGTAAGAGCAGTCTTATCACCAAAGAGAAGAACTCCTTCGCCCGAGAAGTTAACAACAGGGTTAATTCTCGCACCATAGAGAGTATCACGTTGAGATTGACTTGGGTTAAACGAAAGTTTAACTGCACCACGAACTGCACCTCGAGCGGAACCCGCAGGCGAGAACCATGTAGCAGCAACATTATCTGTATTTGCACATAGACCTGCAATATCACCATTTAAAGGTACATAACGGAATACATCGTTATACTTATCGAACATGTATTTATAACCACTATCGTATACCATGTAAGAACTGGAAGGACACAAATCAAATGCCTCTTTTACATTCCTAGCTTGAGTAATACGAGAAGTCACATTGACTGTAGCTGCACGATAAGGAGATACGAAACCAACACAGTCCTTACGTTTTTCAACAAGGTCTGTAATCATGGTAACGTGTGTGTCCTGACCAGCAGCTGTATTAGCAACAGCAGAACTTGGTCCACCGATTACTAAGTCAATTGTTAGATTTTCTTTATCATCAAAATAATCATAACCATCTTCCAACTCTCCAGCAGTAACAGCATAATCGTCTGTTCCACCAGCAAGAGCGGTATAAGTTGGTGTATTCACCGCTGTATAAGCAGCAGTTACATCTGTTCCCCAATTGGAACCAGAACTATTATGATCCATCCAGTAAACCCAAGAAGATGAACGGAAAATAACATCAGGATAGTAGTTAGAACCACCCTGAGCAGTCTTTGCTTTCGGGTTCTTGGAAAGATTAGCAAACTTTTCAATTACTGAAGTTTGGCGTTGTCCAGCAACATCGTTGTCGGCACCAGTGATATCACCAGTTTTGTCATAAACAACAACGTGCATTTCATCATTAGCACCACGACCATTATCAGTCGCCCACTGTGATGTACCAGGCGCAGCATCAAATAGATCATGGAACCTCCAACGGCGACGGATGAAGCTGTCATCTGCAACCGCAGCAGCTAGTCCAGCACCATTAGGATCGTCTTTCTTACGAATTGTGTAGACATGCGAAGAAATTGAAACAACTTCGTATTCAATACCTTCATGTCCAGCAAGATCCGCAAATGCAGTAGCATCAGAAGATGCATTGGCACTTGAGAAAGAAATTAAATCACCAACTACAACACTTGTTGCAGCACCAGCATCCAGTGTAATTGTAGTGTCGCCTGCGGCAGCACTAGCATCATTAACTAGGTCTGTTAGATTTTGTTCATATGCGTTTGCACTAGGACACATGGAAACTGCAAGAGAGTTACCCCATGTACCAGCGGTTCGTGAAGCCCACTCTCCAACGGATGCTTCACCCGCTGAGAAAGATGCTTCATAATGATCATTATCCCGTATTAGAATAGCTGTACCAGTGGAGACCGCATTAACCACCGCTGATTCAGCACGGACTACCCTCAATGAATTACTATATTGAAGGAAGTTCGCAGCGGAAAACCAAAATTCAAAGTTATCACCTTGAGGTTTTCCAAATACTTCTACTAGTTCTTCTTCGGAAGAGATAGCAACAACAGAACTTACGGGGCCTCTTTCAAAAGGTCCAGCAATTGCACCAGTAGATGTACCTATTACTGGTATGCTTGTTGACGCATCAAATTCACGAACATGAACGCCGGGAGAGACTAAAAATGCCATAGTTTTTCTCCTTTTCTTTAATTAGAGAATGTTTTCTTACTTCTCACTGATATTTATAAAAATGACTTTCTTAAAAATACGTTTTTAGATGTAATAAGTCTTATAAATAGTTTTGTTATGACTAATACACATTATGAAAAATACAAAGATACTATCAAGAAAGTTGCAAGACGAAATTATTACAAACGTATTAGATTACTTAATGAGTATCTTGATAATCAATCATGTACGAATTGTGGAGAAAGTGAGACTGTATGTCTAAAATTCTACCCCCACAATTCAGAAATTCGTAAATTGTCCAAACGTGTAGGAACAAATGAAGACAGTAGAAAACATATCATATATCTTATTGATAATTCTGCTATCCTTTGTTCTAATTGTTGGATTAAATTGGACAATGATTTAATAGAACTTATTTAGAAAAATGAGGTTTTGTAATGATCGAAAGTGGAATTGAAGCTCTATCGCATTTTACTGAATTAAAAATACTGATGTTTCTTACTCTTGGGGTTATCATAGGACTTGTCCTTGGTGTAATTCCAGGCTTAGGTGGATTGACAGGGTTATCCATTCTACTTCCTCTCGCATTTACAATGGATCCTATTGTAAGTATTGTATTCATAATGGGATTATATGCAGTAACTACAACATCCGATACCATACCAGCAGTATTATTTGGAGTGCCAGGCACCATAGGTAGTGCAGCAACTATTATGGATGGATACCCCATGGCCAAGAATGGACAAGCAGGTCGTGCATTAGGTGCCGCATTTTCTGCATCTGCAATAGGTGGTATCTTCGGAGCATTACTTCTTGCAGTTAGTGTTCCTATATTACAACCTGTCGTATTAAGTATCGGATCACCCCAATTATTTGCAATTTGCATCTTTGGTATCTCTCTTGTTGCAATTCTCTCTGGTAGTTCCCCAATAAAAGGTATCACTGTGGGACTATTTGGTATATTATTATCTCTGGTTGGTGAAGATGCCCAAGGATCAGAGTTAAGATGGACGTTTGGTTCCATATATCTGTATGAAGGGATACCTCTTCTTCCTGCTATAATAGGGCTGTTTGCGATACCAGAAATCGTAGATTTACTCTCAAATAGACAAAGTATATCTGAAGGTAAAGTAGAAACCCGTAAGGGACAACTCAAAGGTATTCGGGATGTTTTTGATAACTGGTTCCTATGTCTACGATGTTCTGCACTAGGTTCTACTCTTGGTTCTCTGCCAGGCATCGGTGCATCAGTAATTGATTGGTTAGCATACGGACATGGTAAACGTAGTATAAAGAACAATACCTTCGGTAAAGGAGATGTAAGGGGTGTAATCGCACCAGAATCGGCGAACAATGCAAAGGAAGGTGGTGCATTAATACCCACCATATCCTTCGGTATTCCTGGCTCTGCTGGTATGGTACTGGTTCTTGCCGTATTCTATATGCATGGATACGTCCCTGGCCCTGATATGTTAACTGAAAACCTATCAGTCACATATACTATGGTTTGGGCATTAACTATTGCAAACATCATTGGTGCTGGTATATGTTTTCTATTCGCAGATCAACTTGCAAAAATTACCCTGATACGCATATCAGTACTTGCGCCCCTGATTATGTCCACCCTATTCATAGGTGCAATACAAGGTTCTCAATCATATGGTGATTTGGTTTGTCTTGTTGCATTTGGAGCTATAGGGTGGTTGATGAAAGAAAAGGACTTATCCCGTCCAGCACTTGCATTAGGGTTTGTTCTAGGTGGATTGATAGAGAGATACTACTTTCGTTCCGTTTCTTCTTTAGGATATGATTGGTTACTTGATCCTATTGTAATAGGAGTGTTTGCAATTACTTGTTATGGATTAATTTCACCAATAATAAAAAGTAAGTTGGACATTAGTTGGGGTGTTGATTATACCATGTTTTTATTTTTTGGTATCTTCATAGCTGGTCTCTTTAGTATGAGCGCATGGCCTCATATATCAACCGTGTTTCCAACATTAATTTGTGGGATAGGAATTGTACTTTCTTTGATATCCATATCCCTAAAACCAGAAAAGGAACTTGACATAAAATGGGAAAATATTTATTTCTTCTTATGGTTGTTGGGGTGTTTAGTCTCAGCATATCTTATTGGACTACTACCTACAATAACACTGTTTGTTTTACTGTATACCCGAAACTGGAAAATTGCTTTGATTTTCGGGGTGATGAGTTACGTTATATTCCAGATGATACTTGATATCAGTTGGCCTCAATCTGTTTACCAGTTAGTTTCATAATCTCTTACTACAGGGTTCCATTTTGTTCCATATTCATCAACCATCTCACCCACATTTTCTTCTTCAAGTCCATTGATAACAAAACCAAATGGTGCCATGTCTTGTTCTAGTGCTTCCTGTTGTTCTTTCATCATAGTTTGACGCATATCCATATTGGTAAGTTCTTTAAAATATGTCTGATCAGTTGCCCACGCAAATATGAATAGACACGCAACCAAATCATCATTACATCCCTCATCTGCTTGAAAGGATGAACCCTTGATAATAAACGTAGATAGTTCTGATATAGTCTCTAAATCTTCTACAATTAGTTTGTTATCTTCTATCAGTTGTTTCAGATTAGAACAACCCACCTTCTTAACTGCTTTAGTTGTTCTTACTCCAAGTTGCGCTCTACCACCCGAAAACCCAGCTCCCATGACTTGACCCGCACGACCTCGCATCGAAGCCATCACAAGGTTGTCATACTCTAGATCAAATTGTAGAGTATTCGCTACCTGTTCTCCTATATCATTTACCTCTATCAAAACATATGCTTGGTTATAGGCCATTGCAACATCATGTATTTTAGCAGGAAATAGTAATGGTTTTATCTCATTATCCCTGTATTTTGCAACTAATTTATATGGAAACTCTGAAACATCTATTACGGTAAATGCAGAATAATCATTCTTCGTACCACGAGCAACGTCTGCTGATAACATATAAGTATGACCTTCTTCGGGAGGTACATGAACATCTAGGCCACTGTTAGACTGCATTGGTTCCCTATATGTTAATCGTCTTAATGTTGAGGGAGCAATTAATGTGTCAATAGAACCTAAGAACTCACACTCAAACTCTGTGTTGAATTGTGACTCTGATGTATTCGCTATAGTTTCTGCTTTCCACTTCTCATCTCTTCCAGGCACTTCACTCCAATGAACCTCTAGTGGTACATAAGAATTTCTCTCGTTCTCTGCATCAGTCCACATCTTATAGAAATGATTCATACCATGTGGAGTAGATACGATCATAACTTTTGAACTGGTTCCTGATGTTATAGTGGGGTACACAGAGGAAAAGAATTGTTCAGCAATATTAGACGGGACGTAGGCGAACTCATCCAGAAAAATGACGTTGTAAGTGCTACCACGAACAGCACTAGCACTAGTAGATGCGGCAAGAATTTTTGAACCATTTTCTAACTCCAAACTACCCTTATTCCATGACATAACCCCCTGTTGTAACCATTTGGGTAAATTCTCATATGCCAATTGCAATCGTCCTAACAAGTCTCTTGACGTTGCTGCTTTGTTCGCTAGAATTGCGACATTGACATTATCGTTGAATACGATATAGTGTAACAGATAAGACAATACTGTGGTCGATTTACCAGACTGTCTAGGAAGTTTACAGATAGTAAAACGATTACTATGAAAAGTCCCAATAAGGTCCTTTTGAAAAGGATACATCTTGAATGGTATCAAACCGTGGTCGATAGACACAATCTTGATATAAGCCTCCACAAAGTATTGTGGAGATTCCATACATTTCTGATACTCTAATATCTGTTCCTTTGTAAACTCAATAGGAACATTAGCAGTTTTTAGATTCGGATTACCGTGATATACACTAGGATCGGACATTTACTTGTCCTTCAACATCTTCTGCAATTCAGCAGTACTCCCTACAAACAATGCATTAGTGACATTTTGAGGAGCAGTTTTTGGCAACTCTTTTAGTCTTTTCATTTTCTCTTGCAAGTCACCAAGTTTTTCAGTGACTTCTGCAACTTGTTTAATAAGGTTTCCGGCGACTTCGTATGCTCTTGGATGGTCTGATTCCTTTGCGAGTTCCAAAATTCCGTCCACTGCATCCGTTCCTCTTTCGACCAAATTGTAGAAATTTTGTCGTTGGTATTCATAATCACTATCTATCTCACTTTCAAGTTTACTGCGCTGTATAACAGCATTTTTTTCTTTTGATACCACAGGATGAAAATCGTCATACCCAGCCCCTGTTGCCATATGAAAACGAGGATTACTTTCCTCTATCACTTCAAATCCTTTTTCTTCAGAATTGTGTCCAGGCTTAGGGGTTTCAATACCAAGTTCTTTGTCTACAGTTTTCATTATTACTCACTTTCTGATGCATCTTGGAAGAATGATGTAGTTTCATTAAATCCAAAGTTATCATCGGCATCAGCAGTAATAGGATCAACCGATACTTTGAATTGTTGTTCACGTTTTGGTGATTTATCAGGTAAGTCTGAATACTGGTCAACCTGTACCGTCTTAATAACTGAACTAGATGTGACAGGACCATACAGATAAAACTTAGTAGTAAAACTTAAAGTATAGATAATTGCTCTGCGCTGTTGCATATCACCCTGATAATCATCTTCATAACCAATACTATTCAGAATTACAGGCACATCTTTTTTGATACCCATATCTGTCATATCTTTAATTGTAATAGTATAGTCTGGTTGAAAGTATGGTAGAATTTGTTCTACAATTTGCAATGCGTCATCTGACTGTTTAGCAAGAATGTACAATTCAAAATCTAAATTATATGGTACAGGCATATATTGTGTGTCTAATTTATCTGCATTATCACCTTTTACTTTTTTGAACTTCTGTACACGATTAAGTTTACGAGTCGAATCATATGAAAGATTATTAATCTCAAAACCAATTCGTGGTAGTGTGATAGCAGCTACTTTATTCAAATCTGGTTCATCTCGCAGTCGGGTAAGAAATTTATCTCTTGGTCCATATGCGAGTGGAACTTTCATTGATTGCGTTATATTTCCGTTATTGTCTCTGCGAACCAATTGAATATTGTTGAACATTGTTCCAAATCCAACAACGACCTTTCGCATAGTTTCGTGATAAAATTGTTGTCCTAACATTAAGTACCTCCAGCGTCACCGAAAGGATTACTTTCGGAGAAATCTAATATGGTATCATCTGCAGCATCAAAAATCTCATTCTGTGCAGTTTTCTCAATGGTTCCATCTCCAACTGCATATGTTTCTTGCAGTAAGAAGGAGTATCCATCTTCCAGTACGATATTCGTACCCACCGAACTTGAATCGTTCTCTCCAACAAGGTAATCTCCATCTGTCTCTTCTAGAAGAACACCCTGATCTCCATTTGTGCTGATACCTATTTCTAATCCAAATCTTTCGTTGACTGCAGCGGATTGTTCCAATGTAGTCTGGTGATCCATAGTATCAAGAGAAAGGTTATCTTCTATCTCATCAACAACATCAACACCAGTATCAATAACTTGACCACTGTATTCAAACATTCTGCAATCCATTTTATACACAGGAGTATCATCCAGTGGATGAAATGGATCATCATCATCAACAAAGTTTATTTGGAAAACTTTTTTCATTACAGGATGATAAATCAAATCACCCTCTTGTGGTCTGTCAGAATCAGTAACATCTGCTTCGGATATCATATATCCACTTTCAAAGTTTTCTATTGTTCCCGATTCTAAAACTATAGAGCCAGACAATGTGTCTGTACCACTCTCTATCGTAATCTGTTTAGTGAGGTCTTGGAACCTCTTTTTATTAACCACAAATCTAATCTCACTGAGGTTCATAAAACCAAACTGAGATATTAATTCCTTTTGTCCAGCATAACCAGACTGTCCATCCTCAACATACATTTCAATTTTTGCTTGCGTATTAAATTTGGAAAGGTTGTCCTCTCCAAAAATAGTATCCTCGGCAACCAGTGTTCTATCCATATAATGAACGTCATGTCCATAAATCTGAATCGCTTCTGCAATCAGATCACTATATAAATTTCTTTCTGATAATATAGAAGTAAGTCCACTCGTATGAAAATGTGTGTTGACTGCCATCTTATCCTACCATATGCATTGGGGGTAGCTCGTATGCGAGTTGAATTTGTTCTTCTAGTCTCTGCTGTTCTTCAATTGCTTGAGAATACAAAGTTTCCCCATCCATTTCTACTCCACCTAACAACGCCACTCCTTTGAATTTGGATAAGTTAGCACCCCATTGTTTCTTTATGAGACACGTTGCATATCTTTTCAAAAACATATCATCATAAACATCTGTATATGTAGTGGGATCAACTTTCCTCCAACAATCAATAATGATGTAATCTGCATCCTTTTCTACATCATTATTCCAATCCATATCAATATAAAGTCTATTCATATGCTGTTGGAATCGTATAGGGGTTTCTCCAACCAAAGAGTGTTGTAGAAAATCTATATGTTGCATTGTCATATTGTAATGTAATACAGAAGTAGATGAAAAATCATAAAGGTCGTTTAATCGTAATTGATAACGTACATCAAACATATTTGATGTTGAACCTTCATAAAAAGGAAATACTTCCACCACAGAAAGTACCGCATCAGGAACAGGAATATAGTTCTTTCCCTCTTTCCATGTTGCAGTTACAGAACTATCAACTTTATCAGTTGCAGTTGTTGATGCATCTGAAGTTGCTCGTGTTACATCATCGGATGTAATAAGGTGTTTCAGATACATTCTTTCCACTCCATCGTAATGATATTGTGAAAAGTATTGTAGTGCTTCGTCTATTCTATCGTCTGCTTGGTCGTCTGATACATTAATATCAATAACACCCGAACCCAGCGCTCTCAAACAATACGACTTAAATGTTGCTTTTGTTGTTGGAATCGCCATAGTAACTCCTTTTCCTACTATTTATAAGAGTTTCATTATTGCCAGACAGTTAGGTCCGAATTCCACCCCCTCATCAAACCAATTACCAATTTTATTGAACCCTACCTTATTGTATGCTACAAGTGCAGTTTTCCTTGGCATTGTCCATATATAACTACACTTCTCTTCTCTTGCTTGTTCTAAAGTTGCATTTAACAGCTGCGTTGATAACCCATACCCTCTGTAATTCTCATGTACCCATAATCCCCTAGAACGATATATGTGCTTCCTTTCGGAAGTCATAAATCCACTATTCACACCTACAATTATATCTCCATCTGTAACCTTCCAAAACGTAGCTGGATATTTCCATATTTCTTTTCTGTTCTTGGTTATCTTAACATTACCCCACTCTAACCATAAATTAGAATTCCATTGTAAGGCACTGTGTTCTTCTATTACACTGACTCTATTGGGCCATAATTCTTTATCCCAAATATCATAAATTTCTTCAAAATTACATTTCTCTACTGTTCTCATCTGTATATATATCTATATGGTTATTACTCGTTATGAAGGCCGCTTGGGCATAGTCTCAACGTCCAGAAGTGGATCCACATACTTTCGTAGATATTTATGTAACCACTACGGCGTACAAGATTCAAAATCGTGGTTGAAACACAATAAGTATGAAGATATTGATAAGGAAAAATTCTCACAATCTCCCCACATATTAAAGATATTACCTCACTATATAGTTGGTGAAACCGATAAGGTTTTGTCAGACATGCCCTGTGTCTGGTTGTATCGGAAAGATACTTTAACACAATTTATGAGTCACGTTGCACGATTAAGAACAAAAGTAAATCACATAACAGATGTAAAAGATCAACCTGTAATAGAGGATAATTCTCTTGCGGCCACTTATGAAGAATATGAAAGGTTCCAGTTAAAACAAACTGAATTTTGGATGTTACACGAAAAGTATGGAAATGATGAGGAATTAGTTGCATATGAAGATTTTTTATCTAACCCTCACAACACTATCTATGAACTCAATTGTTGGGCATGGTGGGACATGTATGAAAAGGAAGAAGGGAACTTGACATTGACTGTACCTTTAGGTATACTATATCAAAATAAATTTAATAACTATAACCAGATTAAGGAGTGGTTTGATGAAGGGTAAATATTGTTTAGTTTGTACTCCACGTTCTGGATCGTTTTATATACTCAAACATTTGGGTGAAACTATGGGACTAGATAATGGGAAAGAATGGTTTGGTAGAATGAAGAAGGTTCACTATGAAGGATTTAAGACTTCTCCCATAACAGTAGATTATACAATTGAGGAAAAATTATTAACAAATAGTGAAAGACAAAAAAGACTTGAGTATCTTCAAGAAAAAGATTCTTTTATTATAAAATGTATGCCTATGCAATTAACTTATACAGTAGAGGATGCAAATATAGGTTATATAGAAAAATTAGAAAAGTCTGCTGAAATCTTGTCTAACTTTAATTTAATCTGGTTACACAATAGAGATAAAATATCACAATTCTGTTTTAGATTTATTGCACAAGAAACAAGTAGAAAGGGATACACTGGAACAAATAGAGAATTTTCAGAATATAATAAAGGTAAAAGAAAAGTACCATCAGAAAATTCCTTTACTGCAACAGAAGCAGAATTTTATAGATTTATGCATATAGAAGAATTTACAAAAGATTTGGAAAGAATGATTCCAAATAAAACTGATATTATCTATGAGGATTATGTAAAAGAACATTCTCTAGATATTATAACTAACCCTGATTATTCAAAAGTATTTACGAATTATCAGGAAATAACTGAATGGTTCAAAAGGAGTAATAAAACATGAAATTGATTTCAGTCATTGCTGCATCGGCAGCTTTCGTTATGGGTGCGACTTCGGTTGCCTCCGCTTCCGAATATTATTCGGGGAAAACTGTTACTGTTCTTGTAGGTGCCGGTCCTAGTGGTGGTACTTCAATGTACGGTCATCTAGTAAAACAATTTTTAGGTAAACACTTGCCTGGCAATCCTAAAGTGATTGTGCAGAATAAGCAGGGTGGTGGTGGAATTAAGATGGGAAACCTTCTTGCATCTGGTAAGATTGATTCTACTGATGGAACAAAGGTTGCTTTGTTCCCTGGCGCTTTCCCTCTTGCGGCATCTGCAATTCCAACATCCTCTAAGATGAAGTATGGCCCTGGCGACTTTGTTGCTGTTGGTGCTCTACTTAACGAAGCAACTATTGTTGCGGTTCGTGCAGATAGTGATGTAAAGACTATCTTTGATCTGCGAGATCGTGGTTTTCGTTGGGGTGCATCTGGTAAAGGTGCGTCACCTTCATTGGTTCCAGAGTTTCTAGATAAGACTTTTGGTACTAATAACAAACCTGTATATGGTTATCGTGGTTCTGGAACCATGATTAAAGCGATTGCAGCGGGTGAAACAGATGGTGTTGTTCTTGCAATGTCTACTCTAAAGAAGAAAGCAAAGATTGTTCCTCTTCGGTACATTCTTGCAATTGGTTCTCCCGAACTAATTCCAGCAGGTATTCCTTCGGTTCATTCTTATATCAAGGATGAAAAGTCTAAGGTTCTATGGGACTTCTTCGCAAAGAGTAATGTTTTTGCTCGTACCTTTGTAGTACATAAGAGTACTCCGAAAGAAGCACAGATTCATCTTACAAAGGCATTTTTTAAGATGATGCGTGATCCAGAGTTTATTAAGTTTACTCAATCAAAGAAACTACCTATTGGTGGCGGAACGGTTGAAGACGCAAACAAAGCTCTAAAGTTCTACGCAAATATTGATCCTAATCTTAGGAGTCAACTACAAGAAATGGTGAAGTAAAATATGTTAGATATCCATGACATGATTAATGGTTCATGGATATCAGGAACACATATGGCTAATAGGATGCAAGGTTCTGATTTTATCAGCGACTTTGCATCCTTTTTAGTTTCTGTGCATAAACTTAAACCCGAAAATCTATTACCTGTTCATTATGATGTATCAAGGATGCATCCTATCGTGGACAAACTAAGAAAACATCCCCCACCTAATAATGAGATGTTTTGTACAAAGGCTATAGAAGAGTTTGATAAAATATCTTTTGCAGAAACCACCTTTATTCATGGTGACTTGTGGTATAAAAATGTGATAGTAGACGAAGAAAAGTTCCAAGGACTTATTGATTGGGATAAGGCTTGTATGGGAGATCCACATTGGGAATTTAGAATGATTCGTAGATGGATAGGTTGGGATGGATTAGAACAACTAATCTTTTTTTATAATTGTTCTACAGGACATCAACTTAGTACTGATGTAATAAGAACCCTTGATAAGATTGCTCTATGCAATTCTTATAATGAACGTATTCGCAAACCTAATCCAGATAAACCTGTTTCACTTATACAGGGTTATATCCAGCATTGGCCCGAATCTTGGTGGCAGAAATAGCTTCAATAGAACTAGGCAGTTTTTCCTGTTCAATTTTATATCCAACATCTCTACCATAGGTGATGTTCACAATATTTGGAACCATCATAATAATATAGTCTTTATCATACTCAAATCCATGATTAAATAATTCACCGATTACCATACTCTGGTCGAAATGTTCTTCACCAGTATCACGAACCATTATTGCAACTTGTCCAGTTTTTCTATGAGCTCGTTTGAAAAGTTCTGTATGTCCTTCATGCCATGGTTGATATCGTCCAAGCATTTGAACAGTTGGTTTTCGTCTATCCATGTTTTAATCCTAACATCAGGTCTAAGAGGTTCCACAAATAACTTATTTGTATCCTCATATTTCCCCTCTCTTATGGTATCCATCCAGATAACTTTATCAGGAAAAAACGCTCTAATAAGTCCAGGCAATGGCGCAATAAATGCAGAAATAGATATTGGATCTATCTCGGCAAGAGCCCTCATCCGTAATGCTTGACGTTCTCTTCCTCTACTGGAAAAATCCCAATCATTATAAGTTTTTCTTATCACATCTGCATCCCATAAAGGAATATTGAAATGTTTTGATATTCTTTCACCTAACCAAGTCTTGCCTGAATCAGGCAGACCCATAATTAAAATTTTCATATTAAATATTTTCTATTGTTTGATTAAATGTAATTTTATTTGCAAAATTATAGGTTCTTCGTTCTTCAACAAAATCATCAATAGTAGAATCTGCATCCCATTGAGACTTTGCAGTCGTATCAGAAAAAGTAACTACTTTCGTTTTTGTTAATCCAGATTCACCATTCGCACTTACTTCTGTGCGTTTACCTGTATCACCATAATTAGTTTTAATGTAGTTTGCCTGTGCAGTTGTGGGAGCATGCCAGGCAGTGCTAGTATTTAACCTAACATTAACTGTAGTTATTTTAATGGCCATAATCAGTCTCCTTTAATTATTATTTATAATCTTTCTCCACTTATCCCATGTAGGTTTATGAAATACTTCCCACTTGTCGAGAAGTAGTATATTGGGATCAACAGTTTCAGATACATAAGATTCTCTTTCCTTTGTCTTTAAGAAATATTCTCCGCTTGTCATAATCATTTGTTGTGTGGTAAACTTTGTGTTCATAGAACCATTGGGTGTTGATTCTGGTAGACTTTTATATTTTGTTTTATTATCCCTGTACTCAACATCCTTCGTAAAGTTATATATGTATTCCTTAGAAGGCCATTTATAGGTTTGCCATGTACCCTTATGTTTTAAGTCATGATTTACAATACTCCATCTCTGTATATCTACATCATCATAAAACGAAATCATATTATGCCATTGTGAGGGATTTGGAAGATGAGGAAATATACGATGCGATATCCATTGCCATTTAATGGCAAATGCTAACCACCATGTAAAGTCAAATGCATTTACGCATGGAAACGGACACTTTTCTGCATATCTCTCTGCAAACTCCATAAATTTAGGACGATGATAGGTACACCGATAATCATCTTCTCTGTATATATAATTAATATCTTCCCACTGGAACATGTCTTGCCACGGTGTATCCAAGTCATCAATATGATGTTCTACTACAAATGTACCATAAAAAGGATCTCCTGGCTCTCCTGTAACATTTATTGCACCGTCATTCCAATTAGAAAAGTCCCAAATATTTTCCGTAGTGTTCCATTGAATAGTAACATCGTCCATCTTCTTTAGTCTTTCAAAGAAGTTTGGATTTTCCCATTCAGATATTTTTGACATATAAACTATTAATTTATCTTCTGGTTTTTTTGTCTGAATAAACCCTATAAGAATTGTAGTAGAATCAATACCACCACTCCACCAGAGTCTTACAGGCCGGTTCATGTCCCATATTCTTTGACATTGGTTATGAATAATATCTTCAAAAGACATATTCCAACCATCAGGTACTTCTGGTATAGGAGAATATAGCTGATTCATATAATTAGATTCACCCGTTCTATCATATGGTACTGGACATTGTACTATCTGAGAAAGTGCAAAAAGATAATCACCAAATGCTTCTCCCTGCCTACCACCTACTGGCCAGTATGGGTTCTTTCCTGGCTCCCACATAGATTTTCGATAGTACCACCATTTTTTACGATGTTCTGTTTCTTCTCCCCATTCTGGATCGTCTGGATGTATAAATGGATTCGGATCCAAAGCGTTTTCACGATTTAACCATTCTTTTGCAATCATTTCCTCTGGTAAGTCGAGAGGATTATACCACCGCAATAACTTGTTTAATTCCATACCACCAGCATGTATGAGTACTTGTTCTTCCAATTTCAACTCCTATGGTATGATAAAGTCATATGGATCGAGACTATTCAATTCATCTCTTTTTATAACTGTACCATCCAAACATATAGCAACATTTCGTGATTCTAATCTATCAGGATTAATGTGTGGGTGTTTATCGGGATTGAACATATCTATTTGTCCATGTGAATATGATGCCGTATCCCCTTTACCATATGCATATTTTTTATCGCCTGTCTTAACCATGATAAAATCTCTTAATTCCATCTTTAAACCCTGATAAGTCTCAGATTGTAGTATTTTAGTTCCCGTATATCTATGTACTTCTCTTTCATCATCACATAGAAAGTCCTCTGGTGTTGCCACATCATACTCATCTAATTCTTTGTCTACCTCTTTATATGTATCACCCTTAAAATTACCGTATTGTGGTGAACGATTAAAAACTATTTCATTTCTTAGATGCATATCAATAAACCATCTTGTTACATCCCAATCTGTAAATAGACTTTCTGTGTGTGGTATGAAATAATCTTGTCCTTTAAACTTAGATTTCTCTATTCGTATCTTGTCAAAGGTTACTCCCCCCAAATCTCGCATAACTCTGTTCTGGTGACCATATCTTACCTTAAAATAGAATGTATTGGTTTTCCATAATGGGGTAGCAAGTCCTGTCATACCATAGTGAGTATCTGCTTCGTTTCCATGTACGGTTATATTATCATAGTCAATAAGAGAACGAATATTACCATCATTAATTCTATGAGGTAAATGTTGAACCAGAGTTTCATATAAACGAGGATGTTCTTTTATAGAACCTTCGGACAGGATAACTTGAAGCTGTCCTTGTTTGCAAACATCGTTTAATACGATAAGTGTGCTGGTACTATCAATTCCACCCGACCACATACAGTCAATTTTCCTACCATCACTGACCAGAGCAGTTGCTTTTTCATATAACAGATTGACTAATGGGGGTTTGTCATTCCACGGTTTCATAGGTGGAATACGATATATTGGTTGTGTATTGATACCAAATGTATATTCTTCTTCTATATCAATACCACAAGTCTGAATTCTTCTAGCAGAACGCTCTCGTTGTATTTCAACCTTTTGTTGAAGTGCAATTTCTTTGTGTCCCATATCTAATAATTTTTGATATAGAACATGACGTAAAATACTACGATACCATATTAATGTTTTCATCGTTGATATAATTCCTTCCTTGTCTTTTCAACTGCCTGATCAACTATCACCTTTATCAATTCTCCAAAACTTAGAACTTTGTATTGACTACCCCTCACCCCATCTTCCCAAAGTCTAACAAACGGATATCTATTATCAATCATGTACTTATTATCTACCTTAACAACCATATGCATAATACTTCCACTGATCTTTGAGGTACGAACAATTACAGTCTGTACTGTATGCCCCTTTTCCAATAACAAGTCTCTCATGGTATATGCAAAATCATCACAATCACCTTTGAAACTTTTTCCTTCTTTGACTTGTTTTGCAAAACTTATTTTACGATCACCACCATACTGTTCTTCATCACTAACATAAGAAAACTTTCTTAATGTATCTAACAACACTATATCCAAATCTTCATGAACTGAAGCTCTAGACCAACATCCCCATCCCCAAAAAAATAAAGTGATACTAAGTAAACTTGCTGTAATCTTTCCACTCATGAGGCCTATTCATCCTATGCGTAAAATGAACGAACTTAATATCGGGATGAAATTCTCCACCCAAATAGATATATTCGTTTCCCGTTAATTCTCTGTAACGTCTTACCATTTCAATGTTCCACTTAGACATATTCTTACCATAGTTAATATCTTCATCTACTACCCAACGAGTAAACCATGCATCAGGTAAAGTAACCAATTCTAATCCCTCTTTAACAGAGTCTTCAACAAAATGTTGTTCTCCATTTACAGGCCCTTGAGTGGTTCCGTTTTCAATATAGTATTGTTGCCACTTGTCTATATCATCCATAAATTTATCATAGATATATTTACAGTCTTGTGGATAATACTTAAAGAACCCTCCATTTATCTTATAACCTTTTCGATGATCTCTCCACCATCCAGGCATTGCAGCGAATTGACCTTTTTCTATAGGAAAGTCGAACACTTCATTATAATCATTTGTGAGTAAAATGTCAATGTCCATTACACAAATAGTTTCATCAATATCCAATTGCATACCTAACATTTTATTCCATTGCAACTTAACGTCTGGATGATATGGTTCATGAATCCAAATAAACTCATGTTGTGGAAGTTTCTTTTCTAGATACTTCTCATATTGTATACCGTACTTATCACCTATTCTAACTGCTACTATCTTCATTACCAAACTTTCTCTCTATAGTTTGAACTAACACTTCTATCTTGGGGTTTATGCTTTACTGTACAAGTAGATTTACAGGGTTTCAAACACATGGATTTTTCTGTCCAAGACATTTGCAGAATTTCATAAAAAGTATCATCCAAAATTTCATTCAAACTTTTTTCTAACAGGTTATTATCTTTATTTGCAAAATACTTACCATACCAACTATTGTCCTTTACCAACTCTTTTTTGTTTGGTAAATAACAACATGGCCAAACCCTAAGAAGATGATCAACATAAATTGAATTTTGAATTTGGAACTTGCAAGAAATTTCGTCTAATTCATCTGACTTAATATATTCTGTTCTTTGTCGTTCTTTTTCATTCCATTCTTCATTAATATCCTGTGGTAATAAAATATACTCTTTATTTTTGTAGATAAAGGGTTCTGACCATCTACCAAGTCTATTAGAAAGAATTAAAGTAAAATTATGAAATCCATATTCTTTTGCGATCTGTTTTGCTTCTTCTATCTGATGTTGATTGTGTTTAAATACAATCATTCTCCACTCTGCATGTCCGCCGGCGTCGATAAATGCCTTTGCATTTTCCATTATTTTATTATAGTTAGCATTAATTCTATATAAACTCAATTCCTCTCTTAAACCATCAAGGCAAAATGCTACTTTACTTCCTTTGTGTCCTTTGTATATCTTTCCTAATTTTTTCCACCAATCAGTTGTTCGTAATGAACCATTCGTACTTACCATAACATTAGAGCCTTTGTCAAGTATAAACTCACATATTTTTGCAAAATCTTTGCTTGCAACATTCTCTGAAACATGTCCGTAAAATCTAACAGTGCCCACATTACCTATGTTATTAAATGCTATCTTGAAATCTTCTAGGGTGGTATCCATATCATTTAATGAGTTAGTAGGATTACCACTGCCATCTTTCTTCCATTGTAAAACACCATCCTTTATTTGGTTTCTACCACATTGAGGACACATAAGATTGCATATATTGTTTAACTCCCAATTAATATCTATAGGTTTTGTTAAATCAAACATAAATATATTCCCACCTTTTAGTTGGTCCTGTTCCTCTTAGATAAAAGTTCTTTGAATATGATAGTTCGTATTGTAATCTTTTCCATGATTCCATAAGTTCATCTAAGGTATATACTGCATGTGTCATATGATATCCAAAGATATTACTCGCATTGAAAAACACTTTTCTGTCACGAACTGTATCTTTTAACCATTCATAATCTGGTATAATCAAATCCATAAGAACATAATCTATGTTACATTCCTCTAACATTTTTGCTTGACACTCTATACCCTCTTCGATAAGGTGTTGGTGTGTACCCATATCAATTTGCCAATCATATGATTTAACTTCACGATAAATTTTCAATTCATCATATGACATATTCATTTCAACTATTTTGCGTTTTAGATCAAGATTCTCTTGACAATAATCATAAAATATGATATCACCATCAAAATTTAAATTTTGAGTCCAAATTTCTCCATTATAACCAGCCGTTGGAGTAATGATTAAATCAAAATCATAATCTGGAAATGATTTGCTTCCCTCATTATTTGTAATATAAAATGTCTCTCTCATACGAGTCATAAATCTACTAAAATAATAATCCTCTCTATCAACATCATCAAAATTTCCTACGGATATTTTGTTCCAAGTATCATTCTGTAACTTTTTTCTATCTTCCATATGTCCATATGCAAATGATTTTTTACTCCTTTCTGTATTACTAAAATTGTCAATTCGTGGAAGTCCCAAGGGCGTTAGGTGAAGGGGTGTATAATCATCATGGAAGTTAATATGAGAACGGTCATAATTACGCCATATTCTCTTTCCGAATATATCAGGACAACCTATCTCTCTCCATTGTGTAAGATTTAATTCTATATGTTGATGATGTAAGTAAGCGGGTTCCTCTTTTTTTGCCATGATATGTGCTTTACAGAATAGAATATTACTCTCTGCCCAATGATAAAACTCATCTATCGGTGTCATAGAAGGAGTCATATCAAAAACCATACCCACAGATACAATCATTGCATGAGTATAATAAGATTGGAGTCCGTCATCATAGACTGTTTGTGTTTTTAGAAATTCATATAATTCCTTTTGATGTACAAACTCAATATGATGCCCTGTGCCTGCTCCAGTTCTTCCACCAGATACATGCATGGTAGTGATTTGGGTTTGTTTCTCTACACCAAAATCCCACTCAAGGTTATTAGGGTATACAACGACAAAAAGATAGTTCTCTTTCGATTTACTAAATCTTTTCGGTTTACTGTTCCATAACGATACCCACTGATCAAAATCTTTCGTCAATTTCTTTCAATACGTCCTTACCAAATTGCGACACAACTGCATCTAACATAAGTTTTTTTCGTGCGTTATTACTTCCACCATGCACAATAAAATGAAACCTATTTTCATTTGATGCATTGTATGCTTCATGTTCAACACCATTGTCAAACCAAAATCCTGTACAATTCTTAAACGGTAACTCTTCCTTGGTGTCACATCTCCTTAAATAACAATTGTCTGGTTGATAAAATGCAAGATTGATCGCAGATGATATATTCCTTCTAGCTCCTCTTGCATCTCTTGGGGGATTAGAATCATTATGTGCTTCTATTCTTCCTTCTGGACGTAATAACATAAACCTACATCTTCGGTATCCCTTATTAGGAAATGCTTCTAACCACCTTTTTGTTTCTGGTGCAATATCAGCGATCTCTGTCCAACCCCATTTAACATTATCTTCTGTAAGTCCATGTCCGGCAGGATTCTTGGTATGATGCCAACCTAACCTTGTATTGGGTGCATCTTCATGAACAAAACTATGTATGGCAGCAGAACACCACCCATCACCGTCACTGTAACGATGATCTACGAAAAACCCCTCATCAAAAACTGTCTGTGCTTCTGCAATACATTCCTTTGGGATTTCCAGAGGTAACTGAAGATACCAAATATCATTTTCTCTACACCACTCTATAATTGTCATGCAGTTCCTTTCGGATATCCTATCACCATAAAACGATTCATACCGTTATCTAATTTTATAGTTCCAGAATACCTAATATCTGTTATATGTGCCTGCTCCGCAAGTTCCTTTGGACCCGAAACACAATTAATATGATCGTCCCACTGTTCATCATCTGTAGACTGAAGAACGTATAATGGAAAGTTATTGAAATTATTTAGTGTATAAAACCTTGACATGGGATACATATGCTCGCATGACGTATTAATAATTACATCATACGTTTGATCTTCATCTAATTTATCCCACATAACATCCTTAACATCACACTTATAGACTTCTGTATCCTTATGTCTTTTATTGAAGATATAACTTACATTCTTTGCGTCCTCATCAAACTCATAGTTATGAACAAAGTCCGCTCCCAACTCTGATATCAACAGCTCAACACTATAGTTAGCATACCAACCAGCAAGTAATGCATACCTCATATTTGACTTGACAAGTGGTTGTAATTCTGATATCATCCACAACTTACATTGAAGTTGTGAAGAAGTCAAGCTATCTAACATTCTACGATATAGATGGATATAATCTTTCTTAACATTCGCAGATGTTTGTTTCCAATCATTAGCAACTTCTGGCGTGTATTTTATATAATCTACCATCCGTACCAATGCTCCTTCATCTCATCATCATTGTCACCTTCTTCTTGTCCACTATTATTAAAGAGACATATTTTATGATCAGGGCGATATTTCAGTTTTTCCATATCTGTTGGAAAAATATTACCCTTATAATATGAATAGATATCTCCTTCTGGAAATACGTTAAAGAAGCTCTCTTCTTCATTCCACAAATCATACCAACGATGGACAAAATAATTATCTGCACTAGGATATGTAAACATAATCATATCAATATTATCATACATCTCTTCCCACACTTTTGATAGTTGTCCTCTATCCCACCGAATAACAGAAGAGTTGAGTGGAGTTGATTTCAGTTTTGCATAGTTCTTTTTACTGTTATTCATATTATTCCAGTACCCTTTAACTATCCAAGGTTTCTCCATAGGTAAGTCAAAGAAGTATTTCAAATCCTGATGTATCACAACATCAAGATCAAGTAAAAGAAATTTATCCCCCTTTATTCTATCCAGACTATTTCGTGCTAAATCTTTTGCAACTGATTTAACTTTGTGACTTCTAGGATTATCTATACTAAAAGAATAGTATTTACGATACGCCCAAAAGAAGTTTCTTTCTGGTAGAAAGTGTTTATTCCAATAGATAGGCATAGTGATATCATACCTAGAACCAAGTTTAGGTTTATCGGTGATACAATAAAAATTGAAAGGAACAGAACAATTGTTCTCACATTGTTCTTTTAGTTTCTTGACATATTCTCTGTCATACTTGTCACCCCAAGAAACGCATATTATAGTATTTTCATTCATCCTCATCATACTCATATATAAAGTTATGTTCTTTGTGTTCGTATTTTCGGAAACGAGAAAAGAAGAACTTTATTCTATAAATAAATCTCTTTATATTTATCATACAATATCTCCGCCATATATTCGTGTCCTATGTCATTAGGATGTAAGTCTTCTTTACTCACTCTTAACTTATCTTGTTTTGGATCGGCCTTATCAAGTTCATACCACATGGTTCTACCACCAATTTCTTCATACATAGGCCATCCTATAAATTTATTATCATTAATTAAATGAATTTGAGGACAATCAAGAAACTCTTTCATTATAGACTCCGTAGGATGAAAGGCCTGCATTTGTAAATATGGAATACTATGTAATTCACAATGATTTTGAAATGCATGATACCATCTTACACTTTTCATTAAATTATATATGCCATGCTGTTCATTCCCTCGATCAACTTGCGACCACATACAAACAACCAACCCAACTTTTTTAGTAACACATAATGTATCAATCATATGATTGTATATAAATTCATTACCTTTCCCACCTCTCCCAACATTAATACATTTCATATTAAGTTTATTTGCAAGAATTTCAGGCCAATAGGGATAAGAGTCCTTTTCTTGTTGTATAGAGCCAGCTGTCCAACTATCACCAGAAGCAATTAATACTTTACGAGTAAAGCTTTTGGTAAGCATCATAAATTACTCCAGCCATATATTTGTGTCCCTCTGCATTTGGATGTGTATCTTCTGTCGGTCCGCCCAATCTATATATCTTTCTATCTGGATCTAATTTATCCATTACATCATCCATACTCCATCCCCCCATAGACCTTAACAAAGGAAATCCTAAAAATTTGTCTTCATCTATCTTATCTATATAAGGAGATTTTAACATTGATTCTACACATTGCCTTTCAACAACTTTCCAATAATCTTCGGGATGATTAAATCCGAAACCTAGAGGGGTACAAACACAACGAGTTCCTTGTACCATAATATATGGTATATCTTTTAATAAAGTTTGTACAAGATGAAATAATCGTAAAGAATTTTGAGTCATGGAATGTATGTTGGCATATCTTAATAGAGTTCGTTTACCAGATATGTTCATGGCAAACTTCTCCACGGTATTTGCCCTATGAGGATGCAAATGTAACCACCCCGTCTGGCCATGCCATTGAAAATCTAATCTTTGAAATTCTGTCCACATAAAAACAACTAAATCAAAATCTTCTTTTGCAATTAAATCATACATTTTATCAAAGATATATTGATTACCACTTCCACATTTACCATAATTATGACAATCCATATCTAATTTTTCTGCGAGAAGGTCTGGCCAAACAGGAAATCCATATTTGTTTGCATACCATTTGTCGGTATAACTACAACCTATTGTGAGTAATTTTTTCCTGTTAGATATATCAAGATTTAGTAAGTTTTTTAACATAACGACTTCCAACTCCAGTACACATCTCCAAACATATAGGAGATGACTCTTCGGGTTTCTCTACCAACTCCCGCATGAATTTTTGCCATGGTTCTGCACCTATGATATCATCTATCGTATCATTGTTATCTATGTGCAAACTCTCATCAAACAACGTCTTAACCTTTTCATCCATAGGAGAACTAGGCCTGTCCAACCAACAACAGGGTAGAACAAATCCAGTGGCAGACACAGCAATAGACCTACCAAGGTTTCTACCTTCTGGTCCTAGACACTTAGGCTGAAAATTCTGAATTTCTTGGTCTGTAGGGGTCTGATTTTCCATTCCATCTTCCTGAGTAATTTACAACAAATTCTATACCATAATCTCTTGCCATGTCGTTTGCTTCTTCTATGTGGTTCTCATTATAACTAAAAACTATATATTGCCATTCTATGCGTAGTCCTTTCTTCGCACCCATTTTCATAACTTCAAATAATTTTTCACCGTCTTGATTAATTCTGTATAGACAACTTTCTTCAGGCAATCCATCTAAACCAAATATCCACTTTGTTCTGAAGTTTGTATCAAAGGCCCTTTCATACCAAGACATAGGACGCTGTGACGCAGCCGTGCTAACAGATGACCTTTTATTTTCCTCTTTGCACATAGACAAAAAGGTTATAAAGTTTGGGTTGAAAATGGGGTCTGATATTTGACCACAGAAATGTATGTGTCTAAAGTATTTCACGATTTTTGCAAACTGTTCAACAGTCATAATCTTGCCAGGTATGTCTTTTTTATCTTTCCAATCAATTCTCATACACTTAGGACACTCTAACGTGCAAAGATTAGATATGTCTAAATTGCAGGCTTTGTGTTGAAACTCAAATTTTCTAGAAAACAGCGACACGATATTGTCTCTCAAATTCACAGGCATCATTCCAATCATTTACAATAGGTTTCCCTTTTATATTTAGGGATGTATTGAGAAGCATAGGACAACCTGTCCTATCATACCATTCTTCTAGTATAGGACGTATAATAGAACCGCAATAGTTTCTTACTACTTGTACCCTTGCAGTACCATCAACGTGTGTGACAGAATCATAATCATGTTTAGCAGTTGCGACAAACTGCATGTACTCATTCATTGGACCTTCAAAATATCTCTTTGCATATTCTTCTAATATCGCTGGTGCAAAGGGCCGGAACTTTTGTCTACGTTTTATGGTGTTTACTGTGTCTTTAATATCATAGCGAGGATCACCAAGTAGAGAACGATTACCTAATGCTCTAGGACCAAATTCTGCTCTACCATGTGCAACTCCACAAACTTTTTTTGATAAAAGTTCATCAACAACCTTTTTAGGATTTACACTTACTTTTATATCATGTCCTAGATATGGATTACTCCACTTTATTTTTTTCCTATTAACTAATGCAGCCGCACCTAATGAACTACCGGCATCGCCAGGTGATGGCATAATCCAAATACTTTTTCCTTGTATCTTTGAGTTTGCAACACAATTCAATGCACACCCACCCATGATAACGAGGTTCCTGTGTGGACACATATCGACTAACTCTAAAAACTTTTTTTCGTATAGTTGTTGTATAGACGCTGCAAGATCTTCATTCTTTGCTTTGTTCCAGATATCACCTACACCTTTATGATTATTCCTATCTAATAATGGAGCAAGATCATAACAGGGTTCACCAAATGCAGCCATACCCATTGTGATGTATTCATCTTCATTAGGTTTTAATCCTATACGTTGGGTAATTGCAGAATAGAGAAGTCCAAGAGAATATGGGTACTTCCAAGATTTAATTTTTTTTAGACTATTATCTTTACCTTCCCATATAGAAACTGTATCCCATTCACCGATTGCATCAATGACTAGGACGTTACATTCATTAAAGGGGGAAGTATAATAACCAGCTGCAGCGTGGCACTCATGATGACCAAAATACATGTCGTAGTTATGACGAGGTTTTTGCCATTTCTGGCCAGCGTAGAGTCGTCGCAAGTTCTTACGAAAAGGTTTCTCGTAGTACGCAACTATATCTGGTTTGTTAATTTTAGATGTGGGTAATTGTGTGGGATGTATCCACTTATCACCCTTCTTCCGACTATGACGTTCACTATGTGAAGCAAAATGAATACGATCATTTCTCAGTAAGCATATACCAGCGTCATGGAATCCTTCTGAAACTCCAAGAATATTCATAATAACTACTCTTTTATTGGGACGTAAACCCCTTCTACAATAAATTTTTCTTTGGGGGTTAATTTTAATTCAGCATCAGAGCTAAACACT
>Ga0114933_10001326_pt1 | contig 27743 bp, 26 predicted proteins | sample 4SBtaG_FD_89691 | JGI IMG/M metagenome (GOLD analysis project Ga0114933, IMG submission 89691) | Deep subsurface microbial communities from Kolumbo volcano to uncover new lineages of life (NeLLi) - 4SBTROV12_W25 metaG | ecosystem: Environmental > Aquatic > Marine > Volcanic | place: Kolumbo... | reverse complement strand
ACTAGCTGCAGTTCCTGCAATAAACCCAGATGTAGGGATTATTCATGCTCAAAAAGCAGACCTTAACGGTAATGTATTAATTGAGGGAATTGTTGGAGTGCAAAAAGAAGTGGTTTTATCTTCAGATTGCTCAATAGTAACAGTAGAAGAAATAGTTAATAACCTTGAAACCCATGTAAACGCAGTTGTAATTCCTGGGTGGGCAATCGACTATATAGCAAAAGTTCCTTTTGGGGCTCAACCATCATATACCTTTGGTTATTATAAAAGAGATAATCAATTCTATACTGCTTGGGATAAAATTTCACGTGATAGAGAAACTTTCCTATCTTGGTCAAAAGAAAATATTGTTAATCAAACAATACCCGTGAAATTGGAATCGTAATATGTACAAAGTTGAATATTCAACAGATGAAATGATGACTATTGCAGCTTCTAGAACTCTTAAGAATGAGCAGGTTTGTTTTGTAGGCATCGGTCTGCCCAGTGCTGCAGCTAATCTTGCTCGTGTAACCCGCGCTCCTGATTTAGTATTAATATATGAATCAGGGACATTACAAACTGAACCAGATATTTTACCATTGTCTATAGGAGACAGCGAACTTAGTGAGAATGCTCTCACAAATATTTCAGTTCCTGAGATGTTTCGATACTGGCTACAGGGCGGTCATATAAACCTAGGTTTTTTGGGTGCTGCACAAATTGATCGCTTTGCTAATATTAATTCTACAGTCATTGGTAATTATGAAAATCCAAATGTTAGATTGCCTGGTGCTGGTGGGGCAACAGAAATAGCTACTCATTGTGGGGAAATACTAATTATAATTAGACAGTCAAAAAGAAGCTTTGTAGAAAAAGTAGATTTTATTACATCATTTGGACATGGTAATGGTGGTAGTGATAGAAAAAACTTAGGTATCAATACCAAAGGACCTACTAAGGTAATTACTGATCTATGTATTTTAGAACCCCACAAACCCTCATTTGAACTCGTTGTCACAGCTATGCACCCGGGTGTTAGTCGTGAGCAAGTATTAGATTCTACAGGATGGCCAATTTGTTTTGCAGATAAAGTTGATGTAACAAATCCTCCAACCGACCCAGAACTTTCTGCTCTAAGGAAACTTCAAAATAAATCTTTAGAAGCTCAAACTTCAAAAGGAATTGAAAAATGACTTTTTAAGGTTTTTATTTTTAAGTTATTGAGATGCTAAGATGTTAAGTTCATGTAAAACTGAATATGAAAAATATTTTCATAATACTGTGTTAGAATTTACAGCAGAGCCTGAGGAAAAAATATGACAGATTTAGGGACAATCCAAAAAATATTACGCTATGCTGTTAAATCAATGGGAGGAGAGCTTCTTAATGAAGCTAAAATAATAGAAGGTGGTATTCTTGGTGATCGAGGATATGCACTCATAGACCAGTCAAATGGTAAAGTAGTTAGTGCAAAAATGCCGAAACTTTGGGGCAGCCTATTAGAATTACAGGCAGAATTTGAGACTCAACCTCTTACTAGCGAAACTTTACCTGCTGTGGTGATTAGATGGTCAGACGGAACATTGGTCTCTAGCAATGACGAAACAGTAAATGATAGATTATCACAAACGGTGGGTCGCAAAGTAAAACTTACTAATATCCGCCCAGAAAATATTAGCCTTGAACGCCTAGATCCATTGGAGGAAGAAGAAACTATTTTAGATATTGGTGATATTATGATGGAAGGTCGTTTTTCTGATTATGCGGCCATTCATTTGGTAACAACTTCTTCAATTAATAAGCTCCATTCAATAGACCCAGAACGCTCATACGCTCCGGGTAGGTTCAGACCAAACCTTATTATTGATACTGAAAAGTTCGGTGAAGGATTTATTGAAAATGATTGGGTTGGAAAAATCATTCGTTTAGGATCAGATGTAAGGCTAAGAATTACAGATCCAACACCACGTTGTGCAATCCCAACCTTAGCACAGCAAGGTGGAATAGGAAAAGACCCTAAAGTCCTTAAAACAATAGTAAAACATAACAGTCAACCAGTACCAGTTCTTGATAATGAGGTGCTACCTTGTGTCGGTGTGTATGGATTTGTTTTAAAATCAGGGCAAATTAAAACAAACGATACTATCTCGATTGAGTATTAACATCACTTAAACATAGCTAAGAAATAAATATGACAAAAATAAATTCAGCTGCCACCCCCATCAAGTCTAATTGGCCAGAAGAGGTACATGATGTCTTTAAGAAACTTGATATAGATCAAGTATGTCATGTCCCAGATGCCGGACACGCCAAGCTTATAAAGCTCTGCCAGTCAGATAAAAATATAATTTGCACTACCCTAACTTCAGAGGAAGAAGGCGTGGCTATGCTTCTTGGGTCATGGCTTGGGGGCAAAAGGGGAGCTTTATTGATGCAATCAAGCGGAGTTGGTAATGTTATCAATATGCTAGGTCTTTCTCGCACCTGCCGTTATCCAGTTCTAATGCTAATAACGATGAGAGGCGAATGGGGTGAGTTTAACCCCTGGCAAAACCCTATGGGACAAGCTAGTCGTCCAGTTCTTGAAGCTATTGGAGCTAAGGTTTTTGATATCAATACTTCATCCGAAGTAGCTGATACTGTCACAGCTGCTTCGGCACTAGCTTTTAATGCTCAACAAGCAGTTGCGGTTATTTTCTCCCAAAAATTTTTAGGTGCAAAAACTTTTACAGAGGAAACATCAAAGTAATGGCTGAGAATAAAAAACTGAGTCGGCGTGATGTAGTGGCAAACTTATTAAAAAATAGGCAAGATGCACTTATTGTAACTGGATTAGGTGGAACTTGTTGGGATGTAACCGCTGCTGGGGACTCACCATTAAACTTCCCAATGTGGGGAGGAATGGGAGGGTCATCAATGGTTGGTCTAGGGCTTAGTCTTGCTCAGCCAAGCAGAACTACTCTGGTAATCACTGGTGATGGTGAAATGCTTATGGGACTAGGAAGTCTTGCAACTATAAGTGCAATGAAGCCTAAAAATCTCAGTATAGTTGTAATTGATAATGAACATTATGGTGAAACAGGAATGCAGAAAACTCATACTGGAATGGGCACAGATATAGCTGAAATTGGTAGGGCAGCAGGATTTCCTTATGCTGAGATTATATATAATAATATCGATTTAAATAAGTTTTCTGCTCGCATTCATTTATCAGAAGGACCAATTCTAGGTGTAATAAAGGTTTCGATAGCTGAAGACCCACTAGTTATGCCCCCAAAAGACGGGGCTTATCTGAAAGATAGGTTTCGAGATGCCTTATTAGGAGACCCAAACCAATAATAATTTTATCTCCTTAAATATTCGTATGTTAAGAATATTTTTAGGCGAAATTAATACCTGACCTACCAGTTTTTAAATGCCTCAATCATCTCTACATGATTTTGTCTAGACTCCTCAGGCGTAACACCAAATGTTGGGCAATAAAGTATTAGGTTGTCAATTAGACCCTCAAAAGCCTTGGCTTGCTCTAAAACTTCATCCTGAGTACCAGCCAATGCTAATTTATCAACCATATCCTCACTAACTGCGCCTAACATTCCGTTAAAATCATTTTTAGAAAACATTGTACGGATTATATTTTTTTGTTCTGTAAAACCGGCTGGGTCAAGCACTATATCAAAATATGGTAAAGTAGAATAAAAAGCGATTGAATGTTTTGCTAGTGCACGTGCAACTGAACGTTTTTTATTAACTGCACAAACCTTAAGTGTTGCAATTTCAAATTCTTTCGCATCTCGACCTGATTTTTTTAGACCAGCCTCTAAATTAGGTAAAACAATATTTTCAAAATACTGTGGGGTATTTAGGAGGTTTCCAATTATACCTTCTGCTAATTCTCCTGCGAGACTAACCATATTTTCCCTCACAGCTGCCAAATAAATTGGCACTGAAGGATAAGGAGCGGGGATAAAACGAGTATATTCAATTACCTTAACCATTTCCCCTTCGAAGGTTATGGGACTATCAATTGTTGCAGTCCACATTTTCCGAATACATTCAATATATTCTCGCATTCTTTTTACGGGTCTTTCGAACTTTAGACCATGCCAATTCTCATTCCATAAAGGTGGTGCTGTACCCAGACCTAAAACAAAATTATTGTCAGTTAATTCAGCCATTGTCATAGCTGCAGTTTCAGTATGCATAGGAGGTCTGGCAAATGTCGCTACACCAGTACCAAGTGAGATCCCATTTGTTACATTTGAAATTGCTGCTAAAGGCACAAATGCATCCCTTCCTAACTCAGTTGACCATATACTTTTAGCACCTGCTTCCTCTGCTTTTTGGGAAAATTTTAATATTTCTGCAAGACTGAGGTTATCACCAGTAAAAACTAGACTCCAAACTAAATTACCTCGAGAAATCATTACTAAATCCTAACAAAATTATAATACTTTATAATTTCTTATCCTGGTGAAGCACCATTTATACGTCCAGCTAAGACACTTTGATGCCATGATACGAGCTTCCATCTTTCACCATCATGATGAAAAGTTATAGTAAAACCCATAAATCTTTGTCTAAACCCACTGTCTTTAGGCTTTCCGCGGAATGTTGAAAAACCGCTGATGTGTCCTGTGGAACCCCAAACCTTATAATTAACCTCTCTTGGAATCCATTCAAAAAATTCCCACATTCCAATACCTCCACCCATTGCATGAAAGTTAATATGGTCAACGAAGTCTGCTTTATTCATTCTCCATGGATAGTCTTCATCTAATGTCTCAGACTCATCATCAAAATATCCAAAAAACTTATCTAAATCTCCTTGGTTTAATGCATTTGACCAACTATTGAATGTATCTTTTAGACCATCTATATTTACTGAATTTGTCACCCTAATACTCCCATATGTTATAGTAGAATGAAGCCTTTATCTAATTTTTAGCAAAATAGGGCATAATTTCTTCTGCAAAGGCTTCAATTTTATCAACTGTTGCTTCACAACTATCTTGTAAAAAATTAAATAAAATAGATTTTACCCCAATTTTTTCATATGCCTTGATATCTTCTATAATATCATCTGCATTACCTGTAAAAGCTTTCCTAGAACCGTCATCAAGCTTAATTGCCTCACAAACTCCACAACTACTGATTGCCCAAAAAGCAAGATTTATTGACTCAGTTAACCGCCCTTCTTTTTCTGCAATTTCATATAGTTTGTTTACTCCATTTTGAAATCGTTTTGCAGTATCAAAAGGTGTTTTTGGATTAGCATCGGATGGAAACCAAGCCTGTCCACGCCGAACAACCCTTCGCATAGCAGGAACTGACTCACCGCCTATCCATATTGGTATATGTGGTTTCTGTATAGGCTTTGGAGCAAACATTAAATCATTAAATGACCTATATTGACCGTTAAATTCTGGGTTATCTTTTGTCCATAATTCAGTATATATATCAATATATTCATCCGTTACCTTACCACGCTCTTCAAATGGAGGACTACCAACTGCTTTAAACTCCTCCGGCATCCAGCCAACTCCGCATCCAAGTATAACTCGCCCGCCAGACAAATCATCAATTGTAGAAGCAAGTTTTGCTGTCAACATCGGCTCTCGATAAGGAACAACAATTACTGAAGTCATTAATTTAATTTTTTCTGTACGAGCGGCAACGTATGACATCAAGGCAAATGGTTCGAGAAAAGTCCCATCAGAAATTGTAGCAAAAGTAGCATCTCCAGATTTAGAATAGGGATAGTTTGGAGCTATGGTTCTGGGCATAACCACATGATCAGGAATGGCTAAAATATCAAAGCCTGCTTGTTCTCCAGCTGCAGAAATTTTTAATATGTCTTCAACTCTTGCCATTGCTCCACCATTAGGAATAGGAAAACCAAATTGCATTTTTTAAACCTTTCTTTAACTTAGAGTCTAAATATTTTGATATTTTTATATAGGACTAATTATTCACAGAAGTTTTAACAATAGTATTATTTAAAGAGGCCAAACAACTAAAATTAGGGGTGTGGCTACAGCAACTATTATAATCTCTAGCGGCAAACCCATTCTCCAATAATCTAAAAAGCGGTATGCACCAGGTCCCATAACTAGGGTATTATTTTGATGTCCAATTGGTGTAAGGAAGGCACAGCTAGCTCCGATAGCTACTGCCATTAAAAATGCATCCGGATTTACACCTAAATTCTGTGCAAGATTCATTGCAATTGGAGCCATTATTACAGCTGTAGCTGCGTTATTTACTATATCTGATAGAGTCATTGTGACTACTAGTACAATAATTAATACAACTACGGGTGATAGACCTGATCCAATATCTAAAATAACGTCAGCAATCAACTCTGTGGTTCCAGAAGTCTGTAAAGCACCTCCAACTGGAATCATAGACCCAAGCAAAACAATTACAGGCCAGTTTACTGACTCATAGGCCTCTTTTAGTGATATTGAACGGAGAGCTAACATTGAAACAGCAGCTAAACCTAAAGAAATGGGTGCACTAATCAGTCCAGTCGAGGTTGCTATTATAGCAGCTATAAAAATAGCAATTGAAGCCCATGCTCGTTCCGGAAAATTTATGCGAACTCCTCTCTGTGCAAGTGGCAAACAACCAATCTGCGACAAAGTTGCTAACATCCGCTCCTCAGAGCCATGCAACAGAAGAACATCTCCTGCACGCAGTCTTGCTCGACCAAGGCGTGCACGAGAAGATGAGCCCTCACGTGACAAAGCCAAGAGATTTACTCCAAATCTACTCCTTAATTTGACACCCAAAGCTGTTCTATTTTCAATCATACCTCCTGGGCTAACTACAGCTTCTATTAATGTCTGCTCACCCAAATTTAAATCATCCGTAACTTTGGATCCTGTACCAACTAAATCCAAATCAAGTTTTGAAATTAATTTGTCTATATCCTCACCTGAAACCTCTATGATTAAAATATCTTCTATTCCTAAGCGACCCTGCCAACTCATGACAGGTTCACGATTTTCTCCTCTGATTATACCTATAAATTTAGCTCCATACTTTTCAAATGAATCTGTCACTACACGACGCCCCTTACCAAGAACAGGAGAATTTTCCTTGGCACGGAATTCTGTCATATAGGCGGCAACCTCAAATAAATCTGAACTATTAGAATTATCTCTCTGTTTTTTTGGTAATAATCGCCATCCAAAAAAAACAACAAACAAAAAACCAACTAATGCTACCGGCCCTCCAACTGGGGCAAAATCAAACATTCTGAATGGCTCACCTGAAATAGAAGAACGGAATGTCGCAATGATAATATTTGGTGGCGTACCAATCAAAGTTACCAGACCACCCAGAATTGAAGCAAAGGCAATTGGCATGAGTATTAAAGATGGGGAACGCTTAGCTTGTTTTGCAGTTTTTATTGCAACAGGCATCAACATCGCTAAGGCGCCTACATTATTCATAAATGCCGACAGAATTGATGCTAAGCCTCCCAATATGCCGATATGATTTCCAGGAGTATGATTAGATAAAGAAGCTAAACGGCTGGTTAAAACGTCAATAAAGCCAGAGCTAGAAAGTGTCCTACTAATTATTAAAACAGCTCCAACAGTAATAACTGCCGGATGCCCGAATCCTAAAAAAGCTTCATCAGGTGGAATTAGTCCTAAAACTACCGAAACCATTAGCACAGCAAATGCAACTAGGTCGTAGCGCCATCGGCCCCATGCAAAAAATACTAGAGCACCACCTAAAACTGAGCATATGGCCAGTTGTTCGTAATTCATGAGTCCATATAAAGTAACTTAAGATACTTCAACAATAGACTCCTAAAGAGATACTTAAAACTCTAAAATGTTTTTGATTAATATCATCTTTATTATCAAAATTTAATTAAGGTTGATTCTGACCTCGACGTATAATGAAGGTGAAAACCCCTCTATCTTCACTTTGTTCAATCAACTCATGTCCTGCTTGCTCACAAAATACGCCAAAATCCATCACTGAAGCAGCGTCTGTTGCTACAACTTTTAAAGTTGATAGAGGTGGGAGAGCTTTTAACACTTTCCTAGCTCGGAGCACGGGCAAAGGGCACATAAGCCCTGTAGTATCAAGAAATGTTTCTACCATCCTAAGCAACCACAAACATTGGGATTTAATTTCTAAGCTTTTATACCTATACAGTCTAAAATTATTCTTGCTAGACCTTATTTTTCTCAACTAATTATAAACCAATAATCAACCATATTCTCCCATATATTCAACAATTTAATGTATGTAGCTGGACGGCTCTGGACGGGGGTATGGCGGAGGGACGGGGATTCGAACCCCGGTTACCTTGCGGTAAACACGCTTTCCAAGCGTGCGCCTTAAGCCACTCGGCCACCCCTCCTATAATTATAATATATACTAGGTTATATAGGTTCCGCAAAAGTCGAAATTATTGTTAATTTTGTTTCATCTATAACAAGATAACCCTGACTATCAACGTATTAATCATCTAATATATCTCAAGGATAATATGAAATTAATATCTTGGTTTAGTTTAGTATTTTTGATTTTAGCAGCATTCACCTGGGGTTATGAAGTTTATATTGCAACTTTAAACTGGCAATATGAGCTATTAAGTGGTGGAGAGCTATGGGCAAAAATACATATAAATAGCCTGGTTGGCTTCCAAGCGTTAGTTGAGAAATATACTTGGCAATGGCTCTGGTGGGAGTTTTTATTTCCTATACTTACTCTCCCAGCTTGGACTCTACCCCTTATTTTAGGATTATCAGCACTAATAATTAGATTTAAAATAAGATTGGATTTAAGCAAAAAGCACTAATAATATCATTTATTCTTTATCCATTTTTAGTGCTGCAAGAAAAGCTTCTTGGGGAATTTCAACATTACCTATTTGTCTCATTCTTTTTTTTCCGCGCTTTTGTCTATCTAATAACTTACGCTTTCGACTTACATCTCCACCATAACATTTTGCTGTTACATCTTTTCTTAATGCACTAACTGTCTCTCTTGCAACAACTTTACCGCCGATTGCTGCCTGAATAGCAATCTTAAAAAGTTGTCGGGGTACGAGGCTTTTAAGTCTTTGGCATAGTGCACGACCTCTAGATTCAGCATAGTTTCTATGCACAATCATTGCCAAAGCATCAACACTCTCACCATTAATTAAGATATTTAGCTTAACTAAGTCACTCTCCTGGTAAGAATCAATTTGATAATCAAAGCTCGCATAACCTCGGGACGCAGATTTCAAGCGATCATAAAAATCAAAAACGACTTCATTCAAAGGCAAGCTATATACAACCATTGCTCTATTACCTGCATAAGTTAAGTCTATTTGATTTCCTCTTTTCTCTTCACAAAGAGATAATACAGGACCTAGATACTCATCAGGTACTAATATAGTTGCCTTGATCCAAGGCTCCTCAATTACTTTTATACGAGTGGGGTCAGGCATATCAGCTGGATTATGTAATTCAACAGCCTCACCTGTAGTTAAGTTGAGCTTGTAAATTACTGATGGCGCTGTAGCAACAAGTTCAAGTCCAAATTCACGTTCAAGACGTTCCTGAACAATTTCTAAATGTAGTAACCCAAGAAAACCGCATCGGAACCCAAAACCAAGTGCTGGAGAAGACTCAGCATCAAACACAAAACTTGAATCATTAAGGCGTAATCTAGACAAACTTTCTCTTAGCCTATCATATTCTGCGCTATCTGAGGGAAAAAGCCCACAAAAAACAACAGGTTGAGTTGGCTGAAAGCCAGGTAATGCTTCTTGAGCAGGGTTTTTTTCATCTGTAATTGTATCTCCCACTTCACAATCTGAGACATCTTTAATGCTTGCTGTAATAAATCCTATTTCACCAGCACTTAGGGTATCTACATCAATTGTCTTTGGGGTAAAAATACCAACTTTTTCAATATTATGACGGTTACCAGAAGACATCATTCGGATATTCATACCTTTAGTAATTATACCATCCACAATTCTAACTAATATTACGACACCAAGATATGCATCATACCAACTATCTACCAGCATTGCCTTTAGTGGGGCATTTGTGTCTCCTCTAGGTGCTGGCAACTTTGCAACCAACGCCTCAAGTACAGCCTTCATTCCCTGTCCAGTTTTTGCTGAAATGGGCAAAGCATTAGAAGAATCAATCCCAATTACTTCCTCTATTTGCTTTACTATACGATCTGGCTCAGCGGATGGAAGATCAATCTTATTTAGTACAGGTATAATCTCATGATCAGAATCAATTGCTAAATAAGTATTAGCAAGAGTTTGCGCTTCCACGCCCTGAGTTGCATCAACCACTAATAAAGATCCCTCACAAGCAGCCAGAGACCTACTGACTTCATATGCAAAGTCAACATGACCTGGGGTATCTAATAAATTTAGAATATATTCAATTCCATTTTCTGATTTGTATTTAAGACGAACTGTCTGTGCTTTTATAGTAATTCCACGCTCTCGCTCTAAATCCATGGAGTCAAGAACCTGACTTCTCATTTCTCTATCTTCTAAGCCACCACACACCTGGATTAGCCTATCTGCCAAAGTAGACTTACCGTGGTCAATATGCGCTACAATCGAGAAATTTCGAATATGAGAAAGATCAGTCATTTTTTTAGCAAATTCACGCTAAGCTGTGGATGACAAATATATAGATCAAGTTCTTAAAATTCCTCCCGTATGACGATGAACATTATCAACTATTTTCTTTACTACTGAATCAATGTCCTCATCTAGAAAAGTTTTATCTTTAGGCTGTAGCCTAATTGTTATACCTATAGACTTGAAACCAGTTTCTATCCCTGGACCAGAGTAAAGGTCGAAAACCATAACATCAGTTATTAGATCTTTCTCAACCCCTCTAGTTGCTCTTATAACTTCTTGAGCAGGAATCTCCTCTTTTATAATAAATGCAAAATCTCTCTCTACCGCTTGATAATCTGATGCATTTAAAGCTGGACGAGTTGTTCCTGACTTAGCTCTTGGTGCAGGAATAGAGTCTATAAAAGCTTCAAACCCAACCAAGGGTCCTTGGAGATCAAACTCTGACAAAATTGTAGGATGTATTTCTCCAAAAAAACCAAGAATTTTTGAACCTAGTCTAAACTCTCCAGATCGCCCTGGGTGATACCACTCTGGAGAAGATTGGCTGATTTGAATTTTATTAACTGGTGCCCCCGCAGCCTCTAAAGCTGCTACAGAATCAGCCTTAGCATCAAAAGTATCAACTTTACGTAAATCACCTTGCCAGTGACGTGCTTCGAAATTCCCTCCTCTAATCCCACTTGCAACATATCTTTGCGCTTCTGGCGCATCACCTTCAAACTGAGGCCCAATCTCAAAAAACCCGATATCCGTATAACCACGGTCTGAATTACGTTTATAAGACTCAATTAGATTTGGAAGGATTGATGGTCTCATTGCATCTAATTCTGCGCTGATTGGATTTGCAAGAACTAGTTCATCAGATACACCACCAAATTTTGAAGCTATAGCTTTTGACATAAACGAATATGTCAAAGTTTCTAAAAGCCCACGACTTGCGAGAGCTCTTCGTGCTCGGCTAACTCTTTTTTCCATAAGAGGCAATTTTGCAACTATATTAACCTTACTTCTTGGAAGAGAAATTGTAGGTATTTTTTCATATCCATAAACTCTGAGGACTTCTTCAACTAGATCTGCTTCACCCTCAACATCAGCACGCCATGATGGAGGAACTACAACAAACCCTTTTTCCTTTTGTTTATACTCAAACCCTAAGGCGTTAAGTATTGCAAAATTATCTGAATTTTTAAGTTTTAGCCCACCAAGGGAATAAATTTTTTGTGGGTTATAACTTATTTCACGCTCCCAGATAGGTTCCGAACCTACAACATTAATTTCGCTAGCCACACCCCCACAAAACTCCAAAACCATCTTAGTAGCTAATTCCATTCCGTCCTTAGCAAACGCTGGGTCAACACCCCTTTCGAATCGGTATCTTGCATCGCTATCAATCCCTAATTTACGCCCTGTAGTTGCTGTTCTAACCGGATCAAAAATAGCTATTTCTAGCAAAATATTCTCCGTAATCTCAATACAGCCTGTTTTTTCTCCACCAATCACACCTGCTAAACTAACCACACCTCCTGAGTCTTGAATGACTGTCATCTCATCCTCAAGTTTATAAGACTTTTCATTTAAGGCATCAAAAGATTGAGTTCCAGACATAATTCTCACTGACAACTCATTTCCTTTTAATCTGTCAGCATCAAATGCATGAGTTGGTCGATTACGGTCAAAGGTTATATAATTTGTAATATCTACAATTGCTGAAATTGGTCTTAGACCGATAGCCATCAATCTCTTCTGAAGCCATTCCGGGCTTTGTTTGTTTTTTACCCCCCTAATATAACGTGTTATGAATAAAGGGCATGCTTTACTTTGTTTTTCTGAAAGGTCTAGTTTAACTCTAATTGGACTCCTAAAACTTCCCTCTACTTTTTCAATTATGGGTGTACACACTCTACCTAAGCCAGATGCTGCTAGATCTCTGGCTATACCCTCCACACCTAAACAATCGGCACGATTTGGGGTAATAGCAATATCTATAATTGGATCATCTAAACCTAAAATTTTTGAAACATTTTCTCCAATAATAGAATCGGCAGGTAATTCAATTATACCTTCATGTTGATCCGACAAAGTTAACTCTAACTCTGAGCAGAGCATGCCATTACTCTCAATTCCGCGGATTTTGGTTTTCTTTAGTTCAGCACCAGTTCCAGGAATAGTCACTCCAGATGGAGCAAAAACACCTTTTATTCCATTTCTGGCATTCGGAGCACCACAAACAACTTGGACTATTTCTCCTCCTGTATTAACCCTGCATATTTTTAATCTATCTGCATTTGGGTGAGGAACAGCTTCCACTATAATCCCAACAACAAAATTTTTTAGCTCTTCTCCAGGGTCATTGACGTTTTCTACTTCTAGACCCAATGAAGTAAGCTTATCTGTAATTTCTACAAGGTCAGCATTAGTCTCTAGGTGGTCCCTAAGCCATGACAAAGGAAATTTCATCGGCTGAGTCCCGATAATAAAGAAGGGATATCAAGGGAACCAAACCCATAATGCCTTAACCACCTTATATCTGAGTCAAAAAATGCCCGAAGATCTGGAATACCATATTTCAGCATTGCTGCTCTTTCAACACCAAGACCAAAAGCAAATCCTTGATATCTATCTGAGTTAACACCGGATGCCTCTAATACTTTTGGGTTTACCATTCCACACCCTAATATTTCCATCCAATCTTCCCCACCACCTAGCTTTAGTTGACCAGCATTACGTGAACAACCAATATCCATTTCTGCAGATGGCTCTGTAAAAGGGAAGTAACTGGGACGAAAACGTAAAGGTAAATCTTGAACCTCAAAAAATGCTTTTACAAAATCAGCTAAACAGCCTTTAAGGTGTCCTAAGTGAGTTTTCTCATCAATTACTAAGCCCTCGATTTGATGAAACATTGGCGTGTGAGTAATATCGTAATCTTTACGATAGGTTCTCCCTGGAGCGATTATTCTAAAAGGTGGATGACCCGCAATCATTGTCCGAACTTGCACAGGGGAAGTATGAGTACGTAAAAGTTTTTTATCGCTTTTTTGTCCTTCACCTAGATAAAACGTATCATGCATTTGACGAGCCGGGTGCTCAGGAGGAATATTTAAGGCTGTAAAGTTATAGAAATCCTCTTCTATTTCAGGTCCTGAAGCAATTACAAAGCCCATATCACAGAAGATTGTAATCATTTCTTCAATTACCTGACTTACAGGATGAATGGAACCCATACTATCTGCTCGTAAAGGTAAAGTTACGTCTATTGATTCTTCTGCAAGCTTAGCGTTTAAAACGGCTGACTCAAATTGCCTTTTTCTTATCTCAATTAGAGTAATAATTTCTTTCTTAAAATTATTCAATTCACTGCCAATATTTCGGCGTTCTTCATCTCCAATTTTACTAAGTTCTTTCATTAACTCTGTCAGCTTACCTTTTTTCCCTAAGGCGCTAACTCGAGCAACCTCAAGTTCTGCAAGGCTAGATGCATTTTTAATTTCAGAGATTATGTTATCCCGCAAACCAGAAAGCTCATGCTGCACTGGGCAACTCCTATAAGAGAGCTAACCTTTTGTGGGCAATGCCCACCAACGGATCAGGCTCATTTATGAATTCTTACCAAGCGCTTTTAGCGCCTGGTCTACAACAGCCTTGAACGCACCTGGTTCATGAACAGCTAGGTCTGCTAAGACCTTCCGATCAAGGGGTATACCGGCTGCATCAAGACCATGGATAAACTGGGAGTAAGTCATTCCATTAAGTCGAGCAGCAGCATTAATCCTTTGAATCCAGAGAGCTCTAAAATTTCTTTTTTTCTGTCGTCGATCACGGTAGGCATATTCCATGCCTTTTTCGACTCTCTCTATAGCGGTTCTAAAATTTGTTCTTGCTCGCCCACGATAGCCTCGTGCCTTCTTAAGCACTTTCTTATGTCGAGCATGTGTAGTCGTTCCTCTTTTTACACGCGCCATTTCTAATCTCCCTTACAAATACGGCATCCAGCCGCGCACTAGCTGTGCATCACAGTCACGCATAATAGAGGAGCCGAGCTGACTTCTCTTACGCTTTTTGGGTTGCTTGGAAAGATTGTGGCGGTGATTTGCGTGGCGTCTACGAATTTTCCCGCCGCCAGTCAGAGCAAATCTTTTCTTTGCACTGCTTTTAGTTTTCATCTTAGGCATTTTGCTCTCTTTTTTTGTTGCTATCAATTTTAATGATTGGGCATGCCTATAGCCTCGTCATCAGTAAGATGGGGTTTTTAATAGTTTGTGAGCAATATTGCAAGGCCAGTTGGCTATAGTTTTTAAAGATAATAATTATTTAACGTGGACAAAGCACCATAATCATCTGCTTACCCTCAGTTCTAGGCATCAGTTCAACTTTTCCAACGCGCTCTATATCCTCACGAACCCGTTTCAAAACTTGGGTTCCTAGCTCCTGATGAACCATCTCCCTACCTCTAAAACGCATAGTGATTTTTACCTTATCACCTTCTTCCAAAAACCGCTGAATACTTCTTAATTTGACTTGATAGTCAGCTTCATCAATGCCAGGACGGAATTTCATTTCCTTGACTTCGATTACTTTTTGTTTTTTACGGGCTTGGGCTGCTTTTTTCTGTGCCTGATACTTGTACTTTCCATAGTCCAGAATCTTGCAAACTGGTGGGTTCGCAAGAGGCGATATTTCTACTAAGTCAAGACCAGCTGCACTAGCAAGCTCTATTCCACGATCTACGCTAACTACACCTAATTGTTCGCCGGAGGCATCAATAAGACGAATCTCCTGCGCTTCGATACCGTCGTTTACGCGAGGTCCCTCGCGTGCGGGCGGCGCCATCGGATTATTTCTGGATATACTCCTAACCCTCTCTTCGTTTTAATATCAAATACTACAATTAATTGTACAGAAAAAACTGCACTTGTTACAATCTCAATCCTGCCTGCTAAATTCGACTCTGTCCAGCCAAGGGAGTAGATGCTTCTTGTATAAGTCTAGTCACTGCTTCGTCTAGTGCAAGAATTTCTTGTTTATTTGAGCCCAGCCTTCGAATTGCTACTGTTTTTTTATCTGCTTCACGAACACCTATTGCCATAATAATAGGTACCTTAGAAAGACTGTGCTCTCGTATTTTATAACCAATTTTTTCATTTCTTAAATCTAACTCTGCGCTCAAACCTCTATTTCGAAGTGTATCTAAGACTTTTCTTGCATATTCATCAACTTCGTTTGTTATAGTTACAACTACTACCTGAAGAGGTGCAAGCCAAAGTGGGAGGTTACCGCTATAATGCTCAATAAGAATACCTGTAAACCTCTCTAAAGAGCCAAACAATGCTCGGTGTAACATAACTGGTCTGTGTTTAGCTCCATCCTCTCCAATATACCTTGCATCAAGCCTTTCAGGCAAATTTAAGTCTACCTGTAGTGTCCCACATTGCCATTCTCGTCCAATAGCATCCCTCAGAACAAACTCTATTTTAGGACCATAAAACGCACCCTCACCAGGATTAATATCGTAATCTAGACTCATACTATCAAGAGCCCCACGAAGAGCTGATTCAAGTTTATCCCAAATTTCGTCAGATCCGATCCTAGTTTCGGGTCTATCTGCAAATTTTATCTTTATATCCGTAAAGCCAAAATCCTTATAAATACTAAGTACTAGTTTCACGACAGAACAACATTCATCTTGCACCTGAGATTCTGTACAAAATATATGAGCATCGTCTTGAGTAAAGGCTCTCACTCTTAGAAGTCCGTGCAATGCTCCAGATGGCTCATAACGATGTACTTTTCCAAACTCTGCAATTCGCATAGGTAATTCACGATAACTTCTTAAATTATGTCTAAATACCTGCACACCACCAGGACAATTCATTGGCTTGATAGCAAACACCCGATCATCTTCTGTCTGAGTTGTGAACATATGCTGTCGAAAAGTTTGCCAATGACCTGACGCCTCCCACATAGATCTATCCATAATTTCCGGAGTATTAATTTCAACATAACCTGCCATTTCTTGACGCTTTCGCATATAGCCTACAAGCGAGCGGAATAGCCTCCAACCCTTTGGATGCCAAAAAACTGCACCAGGTGATTCTTCTTGAAAGTGAAATAAGTCCATTTGACGCCCTAATCGCCTATGATCTCGTTTCTCAGCTTCCTCTATTCTTTCAAGGTATTCCTTTAGTTCATTATCTGTTGACCAAGCTGTGCCATAGATACGCTGTAACATCTTGTTTTTTGAATTCCCACGCCAGTATGCCCCTGCAACTTTTAAAAGCTTGAATGCCTTTACATAACCTGTAGAAGGCAGATGAGGTCCTCGACAAAGATCTACAAAATTACCTTGTCTATATAACGTCAATTGTTCCTCTTCTGGAAGTTCGTCTATAATTTCTGCTTTATAATGCTCGCCTGCTTGTTTAAAATATTCTAAAGCATCTCTCCTTTGCCAAACCTCTCGGTTAATATTTTCATTCCGTATAACAATCTCTGCCATACGTTCTTCGATTAATTCTAGGTCGTCTGTTGTGAAGGGCAGGTCTCGAGCAAAGTCGTAGTAAAATCCATCCTCTATTGCAGGACCAATAGTTACTTGTGTGTCTGGCCAAAGTTCCTTAACAGCTTCAGCAAGAATATGAGCAGCGTCATGTCTAATAACCTCCAGAGCTTCCTTATCTTTTGCAGTAATTATACGAATTTTAGAATCACTATTTATTGGAAAAGCTAAATCACAAAGCTTGCCATTTACTTCTATCAATAAAGCAGCCTTTGCAAGACCAGGTCCAATACTTGCTGCAATATCATTGCCAGTTATAGTAGTATCGTATTTATTTGATGTTCCATCTGGGAGCTTTATAATAGGCATGGGAGCTTGATCCTATTTAGCCATGATTTTCTTATGAGAGCTAGCATTCGTGGCGGCACTCTAGCCAGCATTGCACGCAAGTCAAGCTAGCAAAATAGTTAAATGGAATTGCTAGCGAAATATCATTGTGTTTCTGACTACACTTGAGTCTAGGGATTTCAGATCTTTACTCCTTAAGATCTCTACAGATTTACCTCTTGGGCATGTTATAGATGGCTCAGATACTGCAGAAAACAAAACTAGGGAAGGACATCCAGCTGCTGCAATTACATGCATAGGACCTGTATCATTACCTACCGCAGAAATTGAACCACGAGCAAGTGATGCAATATCTGCAATATCAGTTTTACCACAAAGGTTTTTAGAACCTGGGGCAGCAGACTCTATAGTATTAATAATTTCACTCTCAGCAACAGATCCTATCAATAGAGGGGATATCCCATCTTTTAAGAGCATTTTCGCCAATTCTGAAAAATATTCAGCAGGCCAGCGTTTAGCTGACCTGTGCGCCGAACCTCCCGGTACAATAAGGGCATATGTTTTTGGTAACTTAAATTTTCTAAGTGATGAGCTTAACCATGAAATATCTGGACCTGTAACAGAGTCAATACCTGCAATTTTTAATTGTTCAGCTTGGCGTTCGAGGGTATGTAACTGATTTCTATGAGGATTTATATGGACATGGGAAGCATTTCTTGCAATACCAGACCATTCTGGCTTTGGACGTTTAAATAGGAAAAAATAACTACTAGAACGTTTCGAAGTTTGTAAATCATAAACTCTTTTAAAATAATTTTTTCTTAAAGTAGATCGTAAAGATAGAAGCCCCTTTAAATTCCATAATTTTGGTCGCCTATCTATAATAATGTTATCAAACCAGCCGCAATCCTTAGCTAGTTGTGAGAAAAAAGGCGCCGTTAACAAAGTTATAGCTTCTTTTGTATGATGTTGACGAATAGCTTTAAAGGGACCAGTAGCTAGGATAAAATCTCCAAGTGCACCATGTTTAATTACAAGTATGCCTCCTGATTCCATCCCTTTTATCATTTTGAGTTTCCTTCTTGAAAACTTAAAACCGCTTTACCTTGACTATCAGAAACTCGAATCAATTCCTTATATACAGCAATTGTTGATGCACACATTTTCTCTAAGCTAAAATTTTCATGAATATGATTTATTGCAGTCTTTGACATTTTTTCTCGTGACTGTAGAGATAGATTAAGAGCTTGTTCTAAAGCACCTGTAAGCTTTTCGACATCATCAACCTTAAATAACCACCCAGTTTTACCTGGAATAACAGTTTCTTTTGCACCACCATGATCGGCAGCAACAACTGGTCTTCCCATGGCCTGGGCTTCAGCTAAAACTCTACCGAATGCTTCCGGGCGATGAGATGCAGAGACCACAACATCTGCCAACATATAAGCAGCGGCCATATCATCACAACCACCTACTAATCTTACTTTATCACCAAGGTCTAGTTTCTCGATTTGATGCTCCAAAGACCTCCTATATTTATCATTCTTACTTCCATCTCCAACGAATACGCAGCAAATATCTGACTTAACTAAGCGAGCTATAGCGTCAATCAATAAACTATGACCTTTCCATCTGGTAAGTCTTGCCGGAAGCATAATAATAGATACACCATCTGGTAACCTCCACTGCTGTGCGAGATTCACAATTCGTGCACTACTGACTGATTCTGGGTTAAATATTGATAGATCTACACCACGATGAACGACGCGGATCCGACTGTGGTCAGTTCCATAAACTTTTGAAATATGTTGGGCAGTAAAATTAGAATTAGTTATAACTAGGTCACCACTAGTCATTACAGAGTTATAGAGGCGTTTGAGCTTTGAGCGAGAAGAATAAATACCTTGAACAGTTGTAAGAAAGGGAATACCTGCTCTATTTGCTGCAGTCCGAGCACTCCATGCCGGAGCTCTGGAACGTACATGGACAATATCTGCGTTTGATTCCTTTATCAGCTTTCTCAAGCGTGAAACATTTGATTGCATAATAATTGGATTTTTGCTGTCAACAGGAAGTGTTAAATGCTGTATATTATGCCTTTGCAATTTGGCTACTAAGGGTCCCCCAGAAGAAACAACTATAGACCCCCAGCCTTCAGCAACTAAGCCTTGAGCAATATCAACTGTACCACGCTCAGTTCCACCAATTGAATTTAAACGAGGTATTACTTGTAGAACGACGGGCATATTAGATCCCAAACGAATTGACTATTATCTGATGCTAATATCATTATTGATAGATAAATTGGACTTGTAATGCAAAAAACACCATATGCATAACAGAAAAATTTTAATCATACTTGAGCATACACATGTCAGAAATAAAAAAACAGAGCCTAAGCAATAGTCAAATATTAAATCGACCAGGTTTAGAACCTATTGCATATAATTATGTGGAAGGTTCATCCCCAACAATAATATTTTTAGGTGGGTTAATGTCTGATATGACTGGAACAAAGGCACAAACACTTGAGGATCATTGTAAAACTATCAGAAAATCATTTATCCGCTATGATTATACTGGTCATGGTGTGTCTGGAGGTAGTTTTATAGATTGTACTATAACCGATTGGCACATTGATACTTTATCTATCATTGACCAAGTCGCATCTGGACCAGTAATACTAGTTGGTTCTAGTATGGGTGGATGGCAAATGTTGTTAGCTGCAAAAAAACGACCAGATAAAATAGCTGGACTAGTTGGGATTGCGGCAGCACCAGATTTTACTGAAGATCTAATGTGGAATACTTTCCCTGAGGCTTTACGCGAGCAGCTTATGGAATCAGGTTATGTAGAATTACCTTCTAAATACGATCATGGAGTATACCCTATCTCACGAGATTTAATTGAGGATGGACGCAAAAATTTAATTTTAAGAAACTCAATAGATTTTGGGGGTCCAGTAAGACTTATTCATGGCATGTGCGACGACGATGTACCTTGGCAAACATCTCTCCAAATTAATGCTTGCTTGCGTTCAACAGATGTCATCACCACATTAGTAAAAAATGGTGACCATAGACTAAGTGAGCCTGAAGACCTAAAGCGCATGTGCCAAATTGTCACCGAAGTATGTGAGATAACACAAAGCAATAGTTAATTGATATAAATATGACCAAACAAGTAATAATAATTTTTTCACTTTTGTGTGGCTTAATGTCCTTATTAGTTGAAAGTTCAGAATCATCTGAAATGACTGATAAGCTTTTTAAATCAACTAAGTACACGGAAGCCCATGCAGTCCTAGGAATGGTCATCCATGTCGAGCCTCGGATAGTACCCGATATAAAATTATTAGATAAAGATGAAAATGAATTAAATCTATCTACATTTTATGGAAAAAAACTTTTAGCTTTGCACTTTTGGGCTACTTGGTGCGCCCCTTGCTTAACTGAACTACCGACAATGTCTATGTTAAAGTCTAAAATAGAGAGTGATAAATTTACTATAATTCCTATTTCTGTAGATCGTGGTAATCCAGAAAAAATAAAAAGCTTTTATAATAAAGCAAACATAGACCATTTGGAGATATTTTTAGATCAACAAATGATTGCAGCACGTTCTTTGAGAATCAATGGAATTCCTGCCACTATTCTAATTGATAAGGACGGCTTTGAGGTTGCTAGAGTCATTGGAGATCGTAATTGGTCTGACCCAAATGTGGTCAAGCTGATTCAAGGTTTAGTAGAATAAAAATCTGATGATAAAATTCAATAAACTCTCATATAAGAATCACTATATTACGAGAAAAAATAACAAATGAGTGAACTGAGTACTGTAGGGGCTATCAGCGCATTTGTTGCTGGTATTATATCCTTTCTCTCACCTTGTGTATTGCCTCTAGTTCCTGGATACGTCTCATATGTTGCAGGGGGGACACTAGAAGACCTTACCTCTGCTGATAAAAAATCTCGCCATCGATTGGCAGCATTGGGTCTGAGTATTTTCTTTGTTTTAGGGTTTAGTATTGTTTTTATTGCCTTGGGTGCAAGTGCAAGCGCTGTAGGAGATTTTCTATTACAATATAAAAGCGAGTTTGAATACGTTGCAGGTGGAATCATAATAATATTTGGACTTTATTTAACAGGTCTATTGCGAATACCCATACTCTCAAGAGAAATGAGATTTATAAGTCGTTTTAAAGGCGGACATCCAATTAGTGCCATTATACTTGGTATGGCATTTGCGTTTGGATGGACCCCTTGTATAGGTCCCGTTTTAGGTGGAATTTTAACATTAAGTGCTACGTCGGGAGATATAAGCACAGGGATGGTCCTGTTGGCTATCTATTCTATAGGACTTGGAATTCCATTTGTTATTGCTGCTGGATTCACAGGCTTATTTTTGCAACGAATGAAAACTTTAAGGAAAATAGGCAAGCCTTTCCAAATTATTGCTGGTTTAGTGATGATTATAATGGGGGTTGCTATGATAACAGGTTATTTTTCTACAATTGGCTTTATTCTAATCCAAACTTTTCCTGGACTAGCAACTATTGGTTAAAGTTCTAAATAACAAAATTTTTATACTAGAGCTTTATAAATAGACCTAAGGCCTTCCCTGTAAGTTGGATACTTAAAGTCAAATGAAAGTTCTTTTTTTATACGCTGATTATCAACGCGCCGATTATCACTATAAAAACTCCTTGCCATAGTTGATAGTTGAGCATCTTTCAAGTTTATCAAAGGTGGAGGGGAAACACCTAATAATTCAGATGCATACAATGTAACATCGGCACCAGAAGCACTTTCGTTATCACAAACATTGTATATTCGTCCAGGGTTCGGTTTTTTTATTGATGCAGCAAGAACGCGGGCTATATCACAAACATGTATCCTAGAAAATTTATGACCAGGAACACTTATTCTTTTTGCGCGACCATTAAGTACGGAGTCAATTGCAGACCTGCCAGGACCATATATCCCAGCTAACCTAAATATATGTATAGGAAGCCCAAAGTCATAAAATAGCTTCAGCCAATCTTTCTCTGCTTTAAGTCTTCTCCTGCTGCGAGCATTTGTTGGTTTACATAAATATTTTTCATCAACAATTGCACCCCCAGAATTCCCATAAACACCCGTAGTTGATAGATAGCCTATCCATTTTAAATTTGTTGCGTTAGCTATATCAGAACGATGCAAAGCAATTACGGGGTCCCCCTCAGGTGATGGAGGTATGGAAATTAATAAATGGCTCATATCCATCAAAATATTTTTAGCATTTGGAATAGGGTTATAACCATTGAAAGAAATAATGTTCGAGTTGTTATCTTTACTAACTAAACTTTCCCGCTTTGTACCATGAATATTCCACTTTTTTTTATCTAAAGTTTTAGCTAAAGCATCTGCTGAATAACCATAACCAAAACAAAATAGGCTCCCCTGACTCATTTTTTTTCCTTACTTAAGGCTATCAAGTTTTTATATATAAATATTACAAGATAAAACTATCCCAATATAAAGATGAATATAGTTTCTTTTTAAAAATACTGTTAAGACCCAGATATCTTTTGGACTTTAATAGACATCCACTCACTAATCACATTTTTGTCATGTTCTTCTTTTAAAAAATTATTTTTTGCTTCTAATGCAAAAACTGGGGAAAGGCACCCTAAAGCCCAAACAGCCATTGCTCTAACTAATGGGGAATGGTCTTTTAGTTTAGCATAAACTGGACGAATTAAGGTTTGGTCACTGCTATTTCCAGCAGCTATTAATACATTCCGTATAAATCTGTCTCTACCTGTACGTTTTATAGGGCTTCCTGAAAATTTTTTTCTAAAAGTAGCATCGTCCAATTCAAGTAATTCTGACAGTCTTGGCAGAATCATTCCTGGCTTGGGTCTAAACCCGTCTTCCTTAGTCGTAATACCAAACTTATTCCAAGGACAAACCGCTAAACAATCATCACAACCATATATACGATTACCCATAGCTATTCTATATTGTGGAGAAATATGCCCTTTATGTTCAATTGTAAGATAAGAAATACATTTGTTTGGATCTATTTTTCCAAAATTATCTATAGCTTCTGTTGGGCAAATATCAACACATTTGGTGCATTTACCACAACTATCCTTAACCGGCATACTAACTGGGAATTTTAAAGTAGTAAAAATTTCTCCTAGAAATAACCAAGATCCAAAATCCCTAGAAACAAGATTGGTATGTTTACCCTGCCAACCTATTCCTGCCTTTGCCGCCAAAGGCTTCTCCATTACTGGGGCAGTATCAACAAAAAACTTTGCATCACCACCGTATTGTGAAGTTAACCATCTGGCTAAATGTTTTGTTTTTGATTTAACAACATCATGATAGTCTCGTCCCCTAGCATAGACTGATATCATTCCACGTTTGGAAAACTTAAGTCCCTGAATAGGATTTTCTTTTGGACCATAATTTATTCCTAAAGATATTACAGTTTGAGCCTCTGACCATAAAACCTTGGGGGAAGATCTTGTCTCAATTTTATTTGCTAACCAATCCATGTCACCCTCCCTCCCTTCAGATATAAACTGGCTTAGTTCATCTTTTTGGTGTGAAGAAGTATAAGGAGAAGCAAAACCAATTTTACTAAAGCCTAACTCAATAGCTTTTGCCTCAATCGCAGCAGTCTTTATCTGGCTTGATTGATCGATTCTAAATTCAGAATTTTTAGAAATCGAGGTCGGCATAATACTTAGGGGGTGGGAAGCCTGCAATATAGTCACCCAAGATACTTCTGAAACTTGGTCTAGACTTTACTCTCGCATACCAATCTTTAGCACCATTAGAGTTATTCCAAGGCACATCACCAAGATAGTCTATTACACTTATTTGAGCAGCAGCAACAATGTCTGCCATAGAAAACTGATCTCCAGCCAGCCAACGCCTTCTATCAACTAAAAACGATATATAGTCTAAATGTATTCGTATATTTGCTAAACCTGCACGCATAGCAGAGGAATTTGGTTCTCCGCGCTGAAGAAAACGTTTTACAAATTTTTCGCCATGAATATGACGTGTTACTTCAGAATTAAATTTTACTCCAAACCAACATATTAGACGTCTTACTTCAGCACGTAATAATGGTTCTGTACCGTATAAAGTTTGTGACTTATATACTTCTTCTAAATATTCGCATATTGGCACATATTCTGAGACAATAGCCCCATCTGGCTCCTCAAGCACGGGGACTTCTCCCGATGGATTTAATAATAAAAAGCCTTCTCGGCGCTCCCAAACTTTTTCAAGAACCAGCTCAAAATCAAGGTTTTTTTCTGCAAGTACTACTCGTACTACACGACAAGTTGGAGAAAGCCATATGTGATAGAGAGTTCTCATAAATGATAGTTTAACCCAAGCAACCCCATGCGGGGAAGTTAGTTTAATCAACAAAAATATTTATGCATATTTAAAGTTTTATTTTTGTTTCGACAAACCAAGAGATAATAACGTTGAAAAACGTTGGCTGAAGGCTACTGGATCACTGACTGGTTTACCCTCTAAAATTTTGGCCTGATCAAGTAAGAGATGTGATGCATCAGCTAAAACGCCTGAAGACCCCTCCTCTTTTACCATTGCAGCTAAAGTTCTTATCATTTTATGGCTTGGGTTTATCTCTAATACACGTTGCTGTTCTTGGACTGGTTGTTTATGCATTTGAAGAAGACGCTCAAGATGCATATCTACATCTCCAGTGTCAGCCACCAAACAAACTGGACTATCAGTCAATCGATCTGATGTCCTGACATCTTTAACAGTTTCACCAAGAGTTAACTTAACTATGGCAATTAACCTATCTACCTCACCGAGTCCTTCCGTTTCTGATTCTTCTTGCGTCTTTTTTTCTGCAAGCTCGAAGTCGTTCAGATCTGAACTGCCCTGTGTTACAGACTGAAATGCTTTACCATCCCAATCTCCCACAGCAGGCAACCAAAATTGGTCTACTGGGTCAGTCATTATTAAAACTTCTATTCCACGGGCTTTAAACCCTTCTATATGAGGGCTAGAACGTGCAGTTATATTATTATCAGCAGACAAATAATAAATAGAGGTTTGCTTGTCAGGCATCCTTGAAACATAGTCAGACAATGAAACCCATGAATCTTCATTTAAGGTTGACCTAAACCTTGCTAAATCCAGAAGTTTTTCTTTATGTCCTGGGTCTTCATAAATTCCCTCTTTAAGTACAGCACCAAAATTTCCCCAGAACTCTTCATATAATTCTGTATCTTTTGTGGCAGTCTTGAGTTCACTCAAAACGCGTTTTGTCACACCATTTTTAATTTTTGATAAAACTGGATTATGCTGAAGTGTTTCCCTGCTAATATTTAGAGGTAGGTCAGAAGAGTCTACTACTCCCCTTAAAAACCTTAGCCAAGATGGAATTAAACCTTCGCACTCATCTGTAATAAAAACCTTACGAACATATAGTTTGACTTTATGTTGTCGTTTTACATCATACAAATCGAAGGGAGGTGCCTCTGGTATATATAATAAAGCTGCATATTCTATTGTTCCCTCCGCATGCAAATGGATAGTCCGCCAAGGTTCTGTTGGTGAATGTGAGATGTGCTTATAAAACTCAGTATATGAATCATCAGTTATATCTGACTTTGGCCGAGTCCATATTGCAGAGGCCTTATTTATTACTTCAGATTCAACACCCTCTTCACTAAATTTTACAGGTATATCAATATGATCAGAATATGATTTAATAATACCCTTTATTCTGATGGAATCTAAAAATTCTTCTTCCCCCTTTCCTATATGTAAAATTACCTTTGTGCCACGCGTGGCTGTTTTATCGTCTTCAATTTTAAAACTACCCTTACCATCGGATATCCATTTGTTGCCAGCATTAGATTCTGCATGTTTCGTTACAACTTCTACTTTACTTGCAACCATAAATGCAGAATAAAAGCCAACACCAAAACGTCCAATTAGTTCTTGATTTTTTTTATCCTCATCTTTTAGATTTTTAACAAATGTTTCTGTACCAGACTTTGCAATCGTACCTAAATTGTTGATAAGCTCTGAGCGAGTCATGCCTATCCCATTATCTGTGATAGTTAATGTCCCTGAGGATTTATCAGCTTTTATACTAACATTTAATTCCGTATCCTCCCCAAGAAGTGTTGGCTTGGTTAGTGCTAAATAACGAACCTTATCACAAGCATCAGAAGCGTTGGAAATTAGCTCACGAAGAAATATTTCTTTATCTTGATATAAGCTATTGATCATAAGATCTAAAAGCTTGCCTACTTCAGCTTCAAACTTATGTTCCTCTGAGCTGCCAGTTTGACCTTTAGAATCTGCTTGTTTTTTATTCTTATTACTCATTAGAGCTTACCTCACCAATTTAAAACCACTCAAAAACTTGCTCCCGCGCGAAATATAGGTGTTGATGCGTAATGTTCAAGATATGATTTTGCAATGTACTATTGCAATTAAAGATATTAAATAAGATTGTATTCTTATGCGATACTTGTCTAAGCCCAGACCTAAAGTAATAGCAGTATTAGGTCCAACAAATACTGGGAAAACTCATTTCGCTATCGAGCGGATGCTAAGCCACCCAAGTGGAATGATTGGTTTACCACTTCGCCTACTTGCCCGGGAAGTATATGACCGAATTGTAAAATTAAAAACACCTTCCTCAGTTGCATTAATTACTGGAGAAGAAAAATTAATACCCGAAAACCCAAGATTTTTTGTATGCACAGTAGAAGCCATGCCACTAGACCACAAAGTAGATTGTCTAGTGGTAGACGAAATTCAGCTCTCAGCTGATCGTGATCGAGGACATATTTTTACTGATCGCATCTTATACGCACGAGGTATATCTGAAACTATATTTTTAGGATCTGATACCATTAAACCAATCTTAAAAAAATTAGTGCCTCAAGCTATTTTTAAAAAAAGGGAAAGACTCTCAAAACTAGAAGGAGTTGGATATCAAAAACTAAGTAAGCTTACTCCACGTAGTGCAATAATAACGTTTTCTGCACAACAGGTTTACCAGCAAGCAGAAGCCTTGCGTTCAATTAGAGGCGGCTGTGTTGTTGTCCTTGGAGCATTAAGTCCACGTACTAGAAATGCACAAATAGCACTATACCAGTCGGGAGAAGTTGATTATATGGTTGCTACAGATGCTATAGGTATGGGCTTAAACATGGAGTTAAATCATGTTGCCTTCGCTTCAAATACAAAGTTTGATGGCTATTCCACACGCCGGCTT
>Ga0114933_10001325_pt1 | contig 27762 bp, 21 predicted proteins | sample 4SBtaG_FD_89691 | JGI IMG/M metagenome (GOLD analysis project Ga0114933, IMG submission 89691) | Deep subsurface microbial communities from Kolumbo volcano to uncover new lineages of life (NeLLi) - 4SBTROV12_W25 metaG | ecosystem: Environmental > Aquatic > Marine > Volcanic | place: Kolumbo... | reverse complement strand
CTGGCCTCCCTGCAGCTCGTCTACCGGACCCTGGGCCCGGCGGACCGCAAGGCCGAATACGACCGCCGCGTGGATCGCGGGTCTCCCCCCGTGGTGGGCGGCATCCGAGCCGCTTCGACGACCACCCTGGAGGAGGCCGCGGCGGCGGCGAAGGCGCGGGCGGGCGCGTCCACGGGCGACGTCCTCGCGGCGATGCGCGCCATGGAGGCCGGCGCCTACGATCGCGCCCTGAGCATCCTGCACCAGCTCCGCATGGAGAATCCGTCGGACCCGGACGTGCTCGCCGAGCTGGGGTGGTGCGCCTACAAGACGGGCGCGGAGGGCGACGCGCCCGAGGAGTTCCTGCTCCTCGCCACCACCTTCGCCGGCAAGCACCTCAAGGCCATCGAGTACCTGGCGCGGATCGCGCTGGATCGCGGCGAGACCGAGACCGTGCGCCGTCGCCTCACGAAGCTGACGCGCCTCGACCCCCAGAATCGGTGGGCGCGACGCACCCTCCGCAACCTGCCTCCCCCGAAGGACGAATGACCGACGACCCCTTCATGCGCGCCGCGATCGACGAGGCGCGCGCCGGCCTCGCGGAGGGCGGCATCCCCATCGGCTCGGTGCTGGTCAAGGACGGCGCGATCGTGGGACGCGGCCACAACAAGCGCGTGCAGGACGGCAACCCCATGGTGCACGCCGAGATCGACTGCCTGATCCAGGCGGGGCGCGTCGGGAGCTACCGCGGGTCGGTCCTCTACTCGACGCTGATGCCCTGCTACCTGTGCGCGGGCGCGGCGGTGCAGTTCAACATCCCCAAGGTGATCGTGGGCGAGAGCCGCACGTTCCCGGGCGCGCGGGAGTTCATGGAGTCCCACGGCATCGAGGTCGTGGACCTGGACCTCCAGGAGTGCGTCACGCTGATGGACGAGTTCATCGCGGCGAAGCCGGAGCTCTGGAACGAGGACATCGGCGAGCTGTAGGCATGGTCCCCGCGCTGATGGGCCTGACGCTGGTCTTCCTGCTCTTCTTCATCTTCATGGGCAACCGCGCCCACACGGAGGTGAAGCTCGGCGGTGGGCGCGCGACGATCGTCCGGGGGGACCCCCCCGGGGGGATGATCCGCGACCTCAAGGACGTGGCGCGCCAGACGAAGGCGGAGGGCAGCGTGGTGATCAAGGGGGCCGCGGACACGCTCGCGGTGTCGACGCGAGGGTTGGACGACCGGACCGCCCAGCGGGTGCGAAACGTCGTGATCGGCTACCGGAACCAGATCCGCCCTTGAACGCAGAGAGCCCCCGCCGGGAGGATTCCCGACGGGGGCGGCCCGATCGTAAGGGAGCGCCCGAGTTCCTTTATCGACCGGCCCCCGGAACATCCCGTGCCGTTGACGTTCCGGAGCTCTTCTCTCGTTTCAGGCGACGTCTCCGTCGCTTCTTCGAGGTAGGACCGCGGGACGTGAGGCCGGTTCCCTGTTTCTGGGCCGGAGTCGAGGGTTTTACTCGGCCGAGGCGTGCACGACGGTGAGTCGGACGCGCAGGAGGCCGTCGGCCCCCGCCGTGACGGCGCCGAGGCGCAGGTTGCCCTGGGCGCGGAGCACGGAGCGCAGATCGTCCTCGGTGCCGCGGGCCGCGATCTCGACCGTCTGGGACGTCGTGGCCCCGTCGAAGTCGACCGCGCGGGGCTGCGGACCCAGGTACCGGATCGTCCAGCCGCGCGCGCGGACCGCCGCGTCGACGCCGCGCATGCCGTCGGCGGCCTGCACCGAGAGCGTGCCCGCGGTGGGCCCGGCGTCGGCGTCGGACTCGTCGGCGGCCTTCGCGGCGCTGCGCTTCGGAGCGAGCCCGAAGGCCATGTCGTCCATGGGGGCCGAGGCCTCTTCCTCGCCGATGGCGCCGTCGGGATCGTCGGGCTCGGCCAGGGACACGCCGTCCGGATCGTCGGGCTCGGCGAGCTTCGGATCGGCGTCGCTGTCGGGCTGGGGCGCGAAGTCCGCGCTCGCCACGGCCTCTCCCGCCTCGGTGCCGCCCTCTTCGGCGATCTCGTACTCCGCGGCGTAGACGCCCGCGGGGCGGTCGGTCCGGTCGTCGGCGACGCGGATCCCCGAGCGGCGCTCGGCGGACTTGCGGGCGGCGGGCGGCGACGCGGGCCGAGCGGCGGGGCTCCCGGCGAAGCCCACGGCGACCTCGGGAGAAGGCTCTCCCAGGCCCAGGGGCGGCTCGCCCGCCTCGGCGAGGCCGTCGCCGGCGGCGAGACCGGTGGGGGCGGGGGCTTCGGCCAACGCGGGCCCGCTCGAGGCGCGAGGGGCCGCGGCCATCATGGCCGGGGGGCCCGGATCGGGCGGGATCACCAGGCGGCCCAGGCCGATCACCAGCAGCGCGGCGGCGGCCACGATGGCGGGGCCCTTGAGCCACCAGCCGAGGGAGACGACGTTGGCGGGGCGGTCCTGCTCGGAGTCCGCCGCGGCAGCCTCCTTGAGCGCGGCGATCCGACGGCGCTCGGCGTCGAAGTCGATCACGCCGTCTTCGCCCTCCACGTCGCCCGTCTCGCCCGCCTCCACGCGCGCCATCACGGCCCCCAGGAAGCCTTCGGGGGCCTCGATCTCCGGCAGCGAGGCGAGCTCGCCCACCACGTCGCGCAGGGCGCGCAGCTCTCCGGCGAGCTCCTCGTCTTCGGCCAGCACGGCCTCCAAGGAGGCCACCTGATCCGCAGGCAGCTCTCCGTCGATGTAGGCACTCAGGGCCTCTCGAGCGTCCGTCTTGGTCATGCTCTCGTCCATTGTTTCGACCTCGACCTTCTAGGGAGTCTCGCCGGCTTCGCGGAGCCGCCGCGTCAATCGCTTTCGGAGCTCGCCCCGAGCGCGATGGATGCGCGACTTCACCGTGCCAGCGGCCAAATCCAGAGCCGCACCGATCTCGTCGTACGACAGGCCCTCGACGTCCCGGAGCAGGAGGATCTCCCGCCAGATGGGGTCGAGGCGCGCCATCTCTTCCCGCAGGAAGGCCAGGCGCTCGCCCTTGAGCAGCTCGTCCTCGGCCGACGCGCCGCCCGCAGGGAGCTCGCGCTTCGGACCGAGTCCGTCCTCGTCTTCGGGCCGGGCGTCCAGGCTGTCGTGGCGCTTTTCGTGGCGCCGCGCGCGGTAGGCCTGGACGTTTCGGCAGTGGTTCAGCGTGACCCGGTAGAGCCACGTCGTGAACTTGCTGTCGCCCCGGAATCGAGCGAGGTTTCGGTAGACCTTGACGAAGACTTCCTGGGCGGCCTCCTCGGCGTAGGTTCGGGAGCTCAACAGCCTCACGCAGAGCCCGAAGACTCGATTCCGGTGGCGGACGACGAGCGCTTCGAACGCCTGTCCGTCCCCCTCGATGAAGCGTCGGACGAGCTCGCCGTCCTCGGCGTCGTGCAGCTGTTGGGCTTGTCCCATCATCTTTGGGTCACGTCCTTCGAGGGCGTTGGACACCGGAGATCGCGTCCGGTTCCCGGCGGTACGGACCCGACTTGCCGCCGTCCTTCTCGAGGAGGACCACGCCGTCGATCACCATGCCCTTGTCGGCCGCCTTGACCATGTCGTACACCGTGATCGCGGCCACGCTCGCGGCGGTGATGGCCTCCATCTCCACCCCGGTCTTGGCCGACGTGACGGCCTCGGCGTGGATGACCACCGACGGCGGCTCGTCGCAGATCGCGAGGTCGACGGTCACCGAGTCGAGGGCCAGCGGGTGGCAGAGCGGGACGAGGTCGGCCGTCTTCTTGGCCCCCTGGATCCCGGCGATGCGGGCCACCTGGAGCACGTCGCCCTTGGGGCCGCCGTCGCGCACGAGGGCGAGGGCCTCCGCCGACATGAGGACGCGCGCGTGAGCCAGGGCCCGTCGCCGGGTGGCCGTCTTGCCGCCGACGTCGACCATGCGGGCCGCGCCGGACTCGTCCAGGTGGGTCAGCTTCTTCAAGGGACCACGTTGATGAAGGAGAGCTCGTTGGGGTCGAAGGCCGTCCCGGCGTTTCCGTCGAGGTAGAGCCACTGGTACCCGCCGTCGTTGGACACGCGGAAGGCGACGCCGTAGGAGCCGAACGTCGTGGGAGCGACCGTGCCCGCGAAGACGTCCGCCGAGCCCGAGTCCGAGTCCCACGTCGCGGGGGACCAGAAGAAGTCGGGCCACGTGAGCGGCGACTGCCCCTGGGTCCCGTAGCCGATCTCCACGACCAGCCCCGTGGGCGCGCCGGCGCCCGTGTAGGCGGGGTCGTCGTAGGACGCCGTGAAGTCGCCGCCCGCCCCGCCGGGGTTGATGGTCGCCTGGGCGGGCCCGACGATCGCGCCGCTCCCCGTGAGCGTCGAGGCCGAGCCCGTGTAGATCCACGCGTCGGCCTGGGTGATGGAGTCGAAGGGCGTGGAGATGGCGACGTCCGCGTCCCCCACCGTGCCCGCCGGGGTGACGAACTGGACCTCGGTGTCGGAGAGCACCGACACGCCCGTGGCCGCCGCGCCGTCGACCGTCACGCCGGTGGTGCCGTTGAAGGCTGCGCCGGTCACCACGACGATCGTGTTCCCCGCGGCGAGGCCGTCCTTCGGGTCGATGGAGCCCCAGCCCATCGCCTCGTTCAGGGCGCCGTCGCAGTCGTCGTCCACGGCGTTGTTCGGGTCCTCCGCTGCGCCCGGGTACACGTTCGGGTCGTTGTCGTCGCAGTCGTCGCCGCCCGAGGCGATCGAGTCGTACCCGTCCTGATCGACGTCGTTGTTCGCCGCGTCGTCGTCGTCCGCCGCGTCGTCGTCGTCCACGGCGTCGTCGTCGTCCGTCGCGTCGTCGTCGTCCACCGCGTCGTCGTCGTCCGTCGCGTCGTCGTCGTCCGTCGCGTCGTCGTCGTCCACCGCGTCGTCGTCGTCCGTCGCGTCGTCGTCGTCGGTGGCGTCGTCGTCGTCCACCGCGTCGTCGTCGTCCACCGCGTCGTCGTCGTCGGTGATCCCCCCGTCGCCCGGGCGGGGATCGTTGAAGTCCACGCACGCGCCGATGGCGATGAGCACTGAGAGGACCGTCCAAGGGAGGAGCCGTTGCATCGAGGCGATTCTACAGCCCGGCGCTCACGCGCGTGTCTGGCTGGATCCCGGCGCTTCGTATCTATATGGTGCGGGCCTTCCTCGGGAGAGATCCGCATGCTTCGCCGCTTCTGCACCGTCCTGACCGCCGCCGCGTTCGCCTCCTTCGGCCTCGTGGGCTGCGGCGCGCCCTGCGACAACTACTGCGACGCGACCGCCGACTACATCGAGTTCTGCCTCGAGAACGGCTCCCAGGCCGCGTGGACCACCGCCGCGACCGCGGGCTGGAACAACTGGGGCGCGGCCGACAAGGACGCGTACGTCGGCGACTGCCGAGAGGACGTGCCCGCCCAGGCCGCCGCCTCGGAAGACACGGCCGGCTTCGAAGAGGCCTGCACGGACGACGCGAACCGCTACACGCAGCTGTTCGAGCGCGGCTTCTGCGCCGACCTTCCCTAGTACACCCGACGCCCGCCGGGTGAGCTCACGACCCTCCCTCCACGCCGCGGCCCTCGTCGCGGCGTCGTTGCTCACGGCCTGCGGCGAGCCCGCGCCGCCCCCCGCCCCCGCCGAGATCGTCGGCGGGACCGAGCCGGACGAGCAGCCCGAGCCCACCCAGGCCCCCGTCCAGGCCGACTCGCCTTGGTCCGGCGAGCTCATGAGCAAGGCCCCGCGGGACCTCGTCGCGACCGGCCGACCCGCCCCCGAGACCGTCGCGGACCGCTCCGCCCCCGACGTCGTGCTCATCACCATCGACACGTGGCGCGCGGACCGGCTGGGCGTCCACGGGTCCCCGCGCGCGGCCACCTCGAAGACGCTGGCCGAGTGGGCGGCCGGGGGCGTGCTGTTCGACTCGGCCTGGGCCCCCGCGTCCTGGACCTGGCCCACGATGTCGTCCCTCGTCACCGGGCTGTACCCCTCGGCGCACGGCGCGGTGGGGCCCTCGTCCGGCCTCTGCGACGCGCCCGCGACGCTCGCCGAGGTCTTCCATCAGAGCGGCCGCCGCACGGGGTTCGCGGGGTCCAACGCCTACTTCGAGCCCCCCGGGCCGGCGCCCGTGGACTCGGGCTTCGGCCAGGGCTTCGAGTTCTACTGGGCCCGCGGGCTCGAGGCCGGGCCGCGGGTGATCGAGTTCGCGTCGTGGTTCCTCGAGGGCATCGCCGAGGACCCGTCGTTCCTCCACCTGCACCTCTTCGATCCCCACTGCCCCTACGACGCGCCCGCGGACGTGATCGCGTCGGTCGCGAAGCCCCGGTTCGGCCACACGGGCGGCCACGAGAGGGTGAGCGCGGCCTTCCCCGCCGCCGTCCGCGCCACCGGCGCCTGCCACTTCCTGCCCGTCGTGGAGCTGGGGCTGCCCGACCGCGAGATCGCGGAGATGAACCCGGACACCGACCTGCAGGCCTACCTCGACGCCTACGACGCGGGGCTGGTGGTCACGGACGACCTGCTCGCCGACATCCAGGCGCTGCTCATGAAGCACGGGCGCTGGGAGAACAGCTGGATCGTCGTCACCGGGGACCACGGCGAGGAGTTCGGGGACCACGGTCGCCTCGGCCACGGCAAGTCGGTGTACGCCGAGACCTCCCGCGTCCCCCTGCTGATCCGTCCTCCCCTGGGCGCGGACGGCTGGGCTCGGGGCGCGCGCGTGGCCACCCCCGTCTCCCTCGTGGACCTGGCGCCGACCCTCGCGACCGTCACCGGGCTCCCCGCGCCGACCGTCTGGCAGGGCCGGGACCTCGCGCCCGCGCTCCGCGGTGAGGCGATCGAGGCGGCCCCCGTGCTGTCCGAGACCGACTACGAGACGACCGCGCGGCTGATCGTCGCCGACGGGCTCGCCCTGCACCGCGATCTCACCGACGGCCGTCGCCTCTACGACCTCGCGCAGGACCCCTTCATGAGCGCCCCGCTCGCCTCCGAATCGGAGGACACGAAGCGACTCATCGCCCCGCTCGAGGCCCGCCTCGGGGACGAGGAGCGCCGCATCGCGAAGGGGCGCATGTGCCAGGGAGAGGGCCGGGCGATGACCCCGCAGCAGCTCGAGAACCTGAGGGCGCTCGGCTACCTCGGCGACGCCGACCCGACCCCCACCGGCGCGCCTTGACCTGAACACCTGTTCACGTAGGCTCCACCGATGCCCGACTTTCGCCTCGTCGCCCCCCACGAACCCGCGGGGGACCAGCCCGCGGCCATCGAGGCCCTGGTCGCCGGGCTGAACGACGGCGACCGGTTCCAGACCCTGCTCGGCGCCACCGGCACGGGCAAGACCTTCACGATGGCGTGCGTGGTGGAGCGGGTGAATCGGCCCACGCTGGTCCTGTGCCACAACAAGATCCTGGCCGCGCAGCTGTTCGGGGAGTTCAAGGAGCTCTTCCCGGACAACGCCGTCGAGTACTTCGTCTCGTACTACGACTACTACCAGCCCGAGGCGTACGTCCCGAGCAGCGACACGTACATCGAGAAGGACTCGATGATCAACGAGCGCATCGACAAGCTCCGGCACTCCGCCACGCGGTCGCTGCTCGAGCGCCGCGACGTGCTCATCGTGTGCTCGGTGTCCTGCATCTACGGCCTCGGTTCGCGCGAGGCCTACGACGGCATGGTGGAGATCCTCGAGCCGGGCAAGAAGCTGCGCCGGGACGACCTGCTGCGTCGACTCGTGGACCTGCAGTTCGAGCGCGCCGTCGCCGACTTCCATCGCGGCACGTTCCGGGTGCGCGGGGACACCGTGGACATCTTCATGGCGCACGAGGACGCCCAGGCGGTGCGGGTCGAGTTCTGGGGCGACGAGATCGAGAAGATCAGCCACATCGACGCCCTGCGCGGGAAGCTGCTGGATCAGGCCGACCGCGTGGCCATCTACCCGGCGTCGCACTACGTGACGCCCGAAGAGCGGATGCAGATCGCGATCGCCGACATCAAGGTGGAGCTCACGGATCGCCTGACCGAGCTGCGCACCGAGGGGATGCTGCTGGAGGCCCAGCGCTTGGAGCAGCGCACCCTGTTCGACCTCGAGCAGATGCAGGAGATGGGGCGCTGCCCGGGCATCGAGAACTACTCCCGGCACCTGTCGGGCCGGTCCGAGGGCGAGCCGCCGCCCACGCTGGTGGAGTACTTCGCCAACGACTTCCTGCTCGTGGTCGACGAGTCCCACGCGATGCTGCCGCAGCTGTACGCCATGTACCGCGGCGACCAGGCCCGCAAGTCGACGCTCGTGGAGTACGGGTTCCGGCTGCGGTCGGCCATGGACAACCGGCCCCTGAAGCACGAGGAGTTCTGGGAGCTCACGAACCAGGCCGTGTTCGTGTCGGCCACGCCGGGGGACCTCGAGCTCGAGTGGTCGGGCGGCATCTCGGCCGAGCAGGTCATCCGCCCCACGGGGCTGCTGGATCCGAAGATCGAGGTCCGCCCCGCGGGGGACCAGGTGGACGACTTCCTGGACGAGATCCGCGCCCGCGCCAAGCGCGACGAGCGGGTCCTCGTGACCGTCCTCACCAAGCGCATGGCCGAAGACCTGACCGAGTACTACGAAGATCTCGGCGTCCGCATCCGCTACATGCACAGCGACGTGGACACCCTCGAGCGCATCGAGATCCTCCGTGATCTGCGCAAGGGCGAGTTCGACGTGCTGGTCGGCATCAACCTCCTGCGCGAGGGGCTCGATCTGCCGGAGGTCTCCCTCGTGGGGATCTTCGACGCGGACAAGGAGGGCTACCTGCGGTCCCAGCGTTCCCTGCTCCAGACGATCGGGCGCGCGGCGCGGAACGTGGACGGGATGGTCGTCCTGTACGCGGACAAGGTCACCGACTCGATGCGGCGGGCCATGGACGAGACCGACCGACGTCGGGCGAAGCAGGCCGCGTACAACGCCGAGCACGGGATCACGCCGGAGACGATCCGCAAGGAGATCCGGGACATCCTCGGCAGCCTCTACGAGCGCGACTACGTGGACGTCACGGGCGACGACTCCCGGGCGCGCCTCCCGAAGGAGCTGCGGCAGATCGACAAGAGGGACGCCCCCGGCGAGATCGCCGCCATGCGCAAGGAGATGTTCCGCCTCGCGAAGGACCTCGACTTCGAGAAGGCCGCCGACCTGCGCGACAAGATCGGCGCGGTCGAGGAGTGGCTGCTGAAGCAGGGGTAGGCTTCGGGCTCCATGGCGGAAGTGACGCAGGTCTGGGGGCTCTGGGACTGCAACGAGTGCCTCGCCGTAGGCGTCTCGGGCAAGGCGAGGAGCTGCCCGTCCTGCGGCGCCGCGCGCACCCAGCGAGAGCTCGACGCCATCTACCTGCCTCCGCGGGACCCGGTCACGAACCGGGTGATCGGCAAGGAGCACTACGTCCAGCCGAGCGAGAACGACCGCATCGGCCACGGGGCGGACGGCGACTGCCCCTACTGCCAGGGCACGGTGTCCGCCGCCCTCACCCACTGCCCCAACTGCGGGGCGCTCCAGGAGGGGGTCCGCTATCCCCCGCGCGAGGAGCCGCCGCCGCCGCCGCCCCCGCCGGAGACGGGGAGCCGCAAGGCGCGGGGCTGTCTGACGATCCTCGGGCTGTTCGTGGCCGCGGCCGTGGGCTTCGGCATCTGGGCCAACGCGACCCACGAGGTCCAGGGGACCGTCGTGGCCATGGAGTGGTCCCACACCACCTGGACCGACACCTTCAAGCCCACCACGAAGGAGGACTGGCGCGACTCGATCCGCGTCGGCGCGCCGCGCATGCCCGTGAACGGGTCCGGCGAGATCCCGGGCGGCAGCCTCAAGACCTGCCGCAAGAAGCACCATCACTACAAGCAGGTCCCCGACGGGACGGAGCGGGTGTCCGTCACCAAGACGCGGCAGGTGAAGACGGGCTCGCGGGAGTCCTGCTCCCACTCCAACAACGGCGACGGCAGCTTCACCCAGACCTGTCGGGACGTCCCCACCTATACGACCGAGACGTACACCGAATACGAGACCCGCACGAAGTACCGGGACGTGTCGGTGGAGAAGCGGTGGTGCGTCTTCGATTCATACGCGTGGTTCCCCAACCCGAAGAAGACGCTCGGCGGGGTCGGCACCGAGGGGATGGCGTGGCCGGAGGTGGACGTCGGGACGCTGGACCGTCGGCGCCGGGAGGGCACGTGGTCGGTGTGGGTGCAGTACGTCGACGGCGACGAGACCCACCGCTACGACGCGAGCCCCGGCGACGAGACGGACTATCGCAGGTGGTCGGTGGGCGACACCGGGACCATGCTCGTGAACAACCTCGGCGGCGTCGAAGAGGGCCTGCGCCGGGAGGTCGTGGTGCCCCGCTGAGCGGGCGCGGTCGACCTACTCGTCGTACTTCTTGACGGTGACGGCGTCTTCGCCGAAGAGGTCCTTCAACGCCTGCAGCAGCGCCTTCGTCTCCCGCGCCGGGGCCTCGGCGGGCTCCTCGGCCGCTTCCTCGCCCTCGACGGGCTCCGCCTCGGGGGGCTCCGGGACCGGGCCGACCGGCACCTGCGCGTCGGCCGTCCCGACGACCATGCCGAACAGGTTCGCCGGGTCGTAGGCCGTGGACGCAGCCTCGTTCACCTGCTCCAGGGTCGCGGCCTCGACGAACGGGAGCAGCGCGACCGGGTCGTAGCCCGTCTGCTGCTTGCGCACGACGTAGTTGAGGCGCTTCGCCGGGGTGTCCGTGTAGAAGGCCGCCGAGTTGAGGATCGACTTGCGCGCCGACTCCAGCTCCTCGGCGGTCACGCCGTTGCCGGCGAAGTCCTCGAACATCGACATGAGGAGCGTCACGGCGTCCGCCGACTGGTCGGCCCCGGGCGCGATCCACATCGTGAACGACGACAGCGCCTTGCGGTGGGTGATGGAGCCGTAGGCCCCGTAGGACCAGCCGCGCTTCTCGCGGATCTCCTTCATCATCCGGGCGCTGAAGCTGTAGCCGCCGAAGACCTCGTTGGCGAGCCACGCGTGGGCGTACCGCTCGCGGTCGATCCGGTCTTCGCCGTCCGGGCGCAGGAAGAAGTGACCGAACATCATCTGGGTCTGCGTGCGGCTCGGCTTGTCCACCAACCACACCCTGCGCCCCTCGGGGTCCATCGGCCAGATCGGCTCGGCGTCGCCGGTCACGCCTTCGCCCTGGAGCCGGCCCGCGATCTTGGCGAGGTCGCCGCCCGCGCCCGCGTCGAAGTCGCCGAGCAGGGCGAGGATCGCGTTCCGAGAGGCGAAGTACTTCTGGTAGTGGGCGACGACGTCGTCGCGGGCGATGCCGGAGAGCGTCTTCGCCGTGCCCTCGACGGGGCGTCCGTAGGGGTGGTCGGCGTAGAGGCCCTTGGCGTACCAGTCCGCGCCCAGGCGACGGTCGTTGTTCCGCGCCTCGACGATGTCGGCCTCGACCTCGTCGAGGAGGTCCTTCAGGTCCTCGTCGCGGAACGCCGGGAACTCGAACGCCTCGGAGATGAGGTTGGCGACCCGCGGCCAGTTCTCCTTGAGCACCGAGCCGGAGATGGTGACCGAGTCCACGCCCACGGACGCGCCGATCGCCGCGCCGAGTCCCTCGAGGGTGCGCTCGAAGACGTCGCGCTCGCGGTCCATGGTGCCCCGCAGGAGCATCTCGGCCGTGACGTTGGCGAGCCCCAGCTTGTCGGCCGGGTCGTCGGCCGCGCCGGTGGGGAGCACGAGGCGAAACCAGACCATGGGAGTCGACGGGTCGTACACGAGGACGCGCGTCCAGCCGCCCGTCTCCTTCTGGTTCACCACCCCGACCTCGTACGACGGGGGACCCTCGAGCGGCCGGTCCATGACCGCGGGGAGCTCGCCCCCGGGCTTGGTGATCTTCGGGAGCCGCTTGCTGCTGAACGACAGGAGCTTCTTGCCGTTGGGGCGGCCCACGACGAGCGAGCTGCGCTCGTCCAACAGGTAGGCCTGCGCGACGCGCTGCACGTCCTCGGCGCTGACCGCGCGGTAGGCGTCCAGGCGCGCGAGCCCGTTCTCCCAGCTCCCGCTCGCGACCTCGTCGAAGCCGATGAAGCCCGCTCGCCCGGAGTTGGAGAGCAGCTGGCCGTACTGGTCCGACAGGAGCAGGTTCTTGGCCTTGTTCAGCTCCGCGTCGCTGACCAGGTTGTCGCGCAGGTCCGCGACCTCGCGTCGGAGGATCTCGACGCCTGCGTCCGCCGCCTTGCCGGGCCGCATCGTCACGACGAACTCGAACAGCGCCTCGTTCTGGAAGATCGGCAGGAACGCGGAGACGGACGACGCCCACCCCGAGTCCACGAGCCGGCGCTGCACGCGGGAGGCGTTGCCGTTCGTGAGGACCGCCTCCAGCACCGCGAGGGCGGGCCAGTCGGCGTGCCCGAGCTCCGGGACCTTGTATCCGAGCTGCAGCATCTCGGACTCGATCTCGAGCTCCATGTCGGCCCGGCGGGGCTCGGTCTGGGGCTCGTCCGCGCCGTGCTCCACGCGGTTCAGCTCGGACGCAGGGATGGCGCCGTAGGCCGCCTGGAGGAGGCGCAGGGCGTGGTCCCGCTCGAAGTTGCCGGCGAGCACGATCGTCGCGTTGTTGGGCGCGTAGTAGTCCTTGTAGAAGGTCATGCACTCGTCGACGGTCATCTCGACGAGGTCCTTGTCCCACCCGATGGTGGGCCAGTGGTAGTTGGTCTTCTCGAACGCGATCGACCAGAGCTTCTCGTTCATCAACCCCGTGGGCTCGTTGTCGACGCGGAGCTTCCGCTCGTTGCGGACGACCTCGCGCTCGGCGTCGAGCTGGGCCTGGTCGATCTCCAGGCTCGCCATGCGGGTGGCCTCGAGGTCCACGATCAGGGGGAGCTGCTCGGTGGGCAGGGACACGTGGTAGGCGGTCATGTCGAGCCACGTCCAGGCGTTGAGGTCGGGGCCACCGGCCTCCTCGATCGCCTTGCTGAAGTGCGAGTCGCCGTACTTCGACGTGCGCTTGAACATCATGTGCTCGAAGAGGTGGGCGATCCCGGTGATGCCCTCCTTCTCGTCGCCGGAGCCGACGTTGTAGTACGTGTGGTAGGCGAACGTGGGGGACGCGTCGTCGTGCACAAGGAGCACACTCAGCTGGTTGCTCGGGAGCACCCAGCGCTCGACCTCCAGGTCACCGAAGAACGGCTTGGTCTCGACCTTCTCGAACATGATGGGGGCCTCCTCGACCACTTCGGCCGGCTCTTCGGGCTTCTTCTTGCGCTTCTTCTTCCCGAAGGGGCCCGCGTCCGCGGGCGCGGGAGCGAGCAGGGTCGCCGAGGTGAGAGCAGCGATCAGGATCAAGAGACGTCGCACGATTTCCTCCGAATGGCGGCGGAATCTAGCAGACGACTCACAGGACGCAGCGGACCCCGCCCAGATCCATCTCCGCGACGCACCGGTTGCAGTGAGTACACCGGCTGCTGGAGACGAGCCCGTGCACGCCGGCGGCTTCGAGGGCGCGGGCGATCTCCACGGCGTCTTCGGCGGTCGAGCCGCCGGGCACGCCGTCCTCCAGGTTCGTCTTCCCGAGGAGGCAGACGTCGTCGCCCACGGCGTCGCGGACGGCCGCCACCACCGCCAAGTAGGCCACGGTCGTGAGCGCCACGCCCCGGCGGGCAATCGCCGCGTGGTGCTCGACCAACGCGTCGCTCACCCGCCCGCCGGGGCTCATGCCCTCGTACGTCGCGGTCTTCACGAACCGGTTGCGCAGCCGCAGCGGACCGACCTCGACGGGCGTCATCGTCGTCACATGGCCCCCAGGAGGCGGCTCCGGTGGACGACCCGGAGCCGCGGGGACCAGCGGCGGGCAGATCCACCCCGCGGCAGTGGACGTCGGGGAGCTCCTCCGCCAGGCGCTCGAGGCCTGCCTCGTCGCGGTCGACGGCGCTCACGCGGGCTCCCCGGGCGTGGAGGGCCCGGGCCGTCGCCGCGCCGAGGCCGCCCGCCCCGCCGGTGAGGACGACCACGGCGTCGTGGAGCTTGGTCACGCGCGGAGGGTAACCCCCGAACGTGGTCCGGCGTACCATCCGGCATGCCCTTCATCGAGCGCGACGGTCGCGGGATCCACTACGAAGTCTTCGGCGACGGCCCCCCCGTGCTGCTCGCGCACAGCTTCCTGTGCTCCATGGCGATGTGGGCGCCGCAGATCGAGGCCCTGAAGGCCGACCACCGGGTCGTCGCCGTGGACGCCCGGGGCCACGGCGCGTCGGGCCCGGCGCACGACGGGTTCTCCATGTGGGACGCCGCGGACGATCACGTCGCCGTGCTCGACGCCCTGGAGGTCGACAAGGCCCACTGGGCGGGCCTGTCGATGGGGGGCATGGCCGGCCTGCGGGCGGCGCTGCGGTACCCCGATCGCATCGCGAGCCTCATGCTCGTGGACAGCACAGGCTCGGCCCAGACCTGGTTCGTGCGGACGAAGTACCGGGCGATGTCGGTCGTCGCGACGCTCGCGGGGGTGAAGCCGCTGCTCCCCGCCGTCCTGCCGCTCATGTTCGGTGCCACCGCGCGACGCGAGCAGCCCGAGCTGGTCCAGGGATGGGCCTCGCGCTTCCTCGACCTTGACGTCCCCTCGATGATCCGCGGCATCGACGCGATCCGGCTGCGGGACGAGCTCGGTCCGCGTCTCTCGGAGATCCGCTGCCCCGCGATCGTGATCGTGGGCCTCGAAGACAAGGCGCTGCCGCCGTCCCTGTCGCGGAAGCTGGCCGCGGGACTCGGGTGCGCGTGCGTCGAGATCCCCGGGTGCGGGCACCTGTCGGCTCAGGAGCAGCCGGAGCAGGTCACGGCCGCGATGAAGGCGTTCCTCGCGGGGCAGGCCGGGTGAGAGCGAGCGCCGTCCCACCGCGAGAGCCCGAGAACCACGACCACGACGGGCCCCCGGCGGTCTCGGATACGCTGGCCGCATGACCGCGCAGCGGAATCATCGAAGCCGCATCTACTGGTTGGCGACGCTCCCGGTCGTCACCGTCGCGCTGCGGGGCCTGACCCACCCCGTCCCGACGCTGGACCTCGAGAACACCTTCATCCCGAACATCGGACGCTTGGCCTGGCACGGGCACATCGGCGACCTGCCCGCCTACCAGATCGAACTGTGGCGCGCGGTGCCCCTCATCGACGGGCTGCTGTCGTCGCTCGGATTCCGGATCTTCGGCGACACGCTCCCGGCCTGGCACAGCGTCACGCTCGGCTTCACGCTCGCGTCGACCCTCCTGGGGATGGCCGTCCTCTTGCGGACGGCGGGAGCGACCGCCGCACGGCTGTTTCCGGTGCTCCTGGCGGTGTCTCCCTTCCTGCTGCGCGACGGCCTGATCGGGGGGCTCGTGGGCCACTCCCACGCGATCGCGTTCGTCTTCGCCGCGGCGTGGCTGACGCTGCGAGCGGCGGACGGGGTGGCGGGGGATGCCCCGTGGCGGGCCCTGGGCGCGGGCGCGGTCTTCGGGATCGGCATGTGGTACGAGCGCTCGGTCCTCGCCATCGCGCCCGCCCTGCTCTACGTGATCGCGCCCCGGGGTCGGCGCGCGACGATCGCGTTCCTCGCGGGCACCCTGGTCCTCCCTGCGCTCATGGTGTGGAACACCGATGCGTTCATCGAGTCCGGCACCCGTCGAGGCCGCGCCGGCTTCGCTTCCATGTTTCGGCAGGCGATCATCGGCATCTCCGGGTCGAGCGAGGCCTGGGCCGCGACCAAGGTGGGAGACGTCTTCGCGCTGGGCTGGGGGAACATCCTCTTCGCCCCTCCGCCGGGCGCCCTCGGAGAGAGCCCCCAGCAGTCACTCGGCACGCTGTTGGGGCACGGCTGGTCCCTCCTTTGGGTCGGCGGCGCTGCCGGCGCTGCGCTGCTCCTGCGGTCCGGCCGGCGCGCGGGGGCTCTGCCGCTGCTCCTCGCAGGCGGGTACTCGCTCGCCTACGTCCTGGCCCCGTTTCGGGTCGAGCCGGGGCTCTTCGACCTGCTCCGGCAGGAGGCCCCGCACGCGCCTACGCTCACCGAGGCGCGCTACATCATCCCGATCCTGCTGCTGTGGACCTGGGTCGCCGCGGGCAGTCTCGGGCGTGTCGCGGACGGGAGCGCCAGGGGACGCCGCGCCGTGCGGCTGGGGACGACCGTCCTGGTCGTGCTGGGAGCGATCGTCACCGTCGGCGACGCGCGGTCCTTCGGAGCCCCGTCCGGGGTCTACGGCGAGGTGCTGCCGTTCCGATACCACGACACCTACGACGCGTGGGACGGACCTCCCGCGGCGGTGCACCTCGCCTGCGCGCATCCCGATCCGATCGAGCGTGCCCATCACCATCGTGCGCTCGGGCAGGCCATGAACCTCTCGGTCCGGTTCATCGATCCCACGCTGGACCCGGGGGCGCGGGCGGCGCTCGACGACCTCACCATCCGCGGGCGACTGGACGAGCGAGCCCGTCGATTCGTCGCGCACGGGATGGGGATCGAGAGCGCGGAGGCCGTGTACGTGTTGGGCAGCGCGGGCTTCCCCGGCCTCGTGGAGCGGCTGCGGCAGGAGGCCGAGTCGCTGGGGCCATCCGACGGTGAGGCCTTTCTCGTCGGGGCCTCGGAGCGCCGGAAGATGGCGGAGGTCGCGCAGACCGTCCCGGAGGCCCTGAGGATCTCGTGCCGCCCCACGTCCTGGGGCACCCGGCCCCTGTGCCCGCTCATCGCCGACCCCCATGCCCTTCGACCCCGCGAGGGGTTCCGAAGCGCGGAGGCGCTGCTGAGGGCTCGCACCCGCCGCGAGAGCCTCCCTGCCCCGGTGCGCGCCGAGCTGGTGCGGGGCATCGGTCGTGTGTATGGCTACACGCTGCCCCCCTCCGCCCGACCGCAGGTCCGCGACTGGGCGACGGCAGATCTCGCGATGTTGGAGGACGGGATGCGGACGGGCGGCCGTTACCGGTGGCGCTCCGTGAGCGATCCGCGCGAACTCGCCCCGTGGCACCACCCCTGAACGAGGCGCCCACCCGGGGAGACCGTCCCGATGGACGCCTCTACCCGTTGTACTCGCGGCCGAAGAACTCGTAATTCTTCTTCGTGTATTCCTTCCAATACGCGGGGACCTCGTCCTCGTCGAAGATCGCCTCGACGGGGCACTCGGGCTCGCACAGGCCGCAGCCGATGCACTCTTCAGGATCGATGTAGAGCATCGTTTCCTTGGCGTCGTCGCCCTTCGACCAGCCCTCGGGGGGGTGAATGCAGTCGACGGGACAGACGTCGACACACGCGGTATCGCAGACGCCGACACACGGCTCGCAGATGATGAAGATCATCGAGTACAGGCTCCGTAGGGAGGGCCGCGCAGGCGGGATACCTGCGCCGCGGGGACGTAGTATGTCCGCCGATCCAGGGCGTCGCAACCGAGGCACATGAGCCGCTTGAACACCGACATCTCCGGGCTCCCGACCCAGCCGGGCGCGTACCTCTTCCGAGACTCCTCGGGGGAGGTGCTGTACGTGGGGAAGGCGGTCGACCTGCGGGCGCGCGTGCGCCAGTACTTTCAGGCCGCGGGCGGCGACGGGCGCTTCCACATCGGGTTCCTGGTCCCCCAGATCCAGGACGTCGAGGTCGTGGTGACCGCCACCGAGCGCGAGGCGCTGATCCTCGAAGACACCCTCATCAAGAAGTACCAGCCCCGCTACAACGTGCGGCTCAAGGACGACAAGACGTGGCTGTCGGTGCGCCTCACCGTCCAGGAGAAGTGGCCCCGGGCCATGCTCGTGCGCAAGTGGCGGGACGACGGGGCGCGCTACTTCGGCCCCTACCTGGACGAGGTGAACGCCCGCAAGGTCCTCAAGCTCATGACCCGGACGGTGCCCCTGCGCACCTGCTCCGACGGCGTGTTCCGCGCCCACAACCGTCGGCCCTGCATCGAGTTCCAGATGGGCCGGTGCTCGGCGCCCTGCGTCGGGTACGTCGAGGAGGAGGAGTACCGCGAGCACGTCGGCGAGGCGCTCCTGCTGCTCGAGGGCCGCAACAAGGAGCTCGCGAAGCGGCTGGAGACCCGCATGTACGGCGCCGCCGAGGGGCTGCGCTACGAGGAGGCCGCGCGCCTGCGAGACTCGGTGAACCTGATCCGCAACCTCAAGGAGCGGCAGTCGGCGCAGGGTCGCCCCGGCAAGACCGACTCGGACGTCTTCGCCCTGCACCGAGAAGGCGAGCTGGCCGTCGTGGCGCTCATGCCGGTCCGCGGGGGCCTGCTCCAGGACGCGCGCGGCTTCTCCTTCCAGACGGTCGCCGAAGAGGACGACGAGCTGCTCGGGCGGCTCATCACCCAGCTGTACAGCGACACGATCCCGCCCCCTCCCGAGATCGTGGTCCCGGTGGCCGTCGCCGACGCCGATCTGCGGGCCGAGCTGCTGAGCGAGATCGCGGGACGCAAGGTCCGCATCAAGGTCCCGCGGCGGGGCGGGAGACTCCGGCTGCTCGACATCGTGGGCCGCAACGCGAAGGTCCGCTTCGACGCGCTGCACAGCAAGGCCGAGCGCGCCGAGCGGGCGATGTTCGGGCTCCAGAAGGCGCTGCGACTGCGGTCGATCCCCCGTCGCATCGAGTGCTACGACAACTCGAACATCCAGGGCACCGACCCCGTGGGCTCGATGGTCGTGTTCAAGGACGCCAAGCCCCACAAGGCGGGCTATCGGATCTTCAAGATCAAGACCGTCGTGGGCGCGGACGACTACGCCACGATGAGCGAGGTCTTGGGGCGCCGCTTCAAGCGCGCGATGAAGGGCGACGACGGGTGGGAGTGGCCCGACCTCGTCGTGATCGACGGCGGCAAGGGCCAGCTCGCGATGGTCGTGGCGGCGTGCGAGGACCTGGGCATCGAGGTGGTGACCGCCGAGGGGGCCCAGCTCATGGACTTCGCCCGGCGGGCAGGCCGCGAGCGCAAGGACGACCGCCCGAAGCTGCGGGTGGTGAGCATCGCCAAGCCGAACGAGGGCGAGGCCACGGACAAGGTCTACGAGCCCGGCCGCGCCAACCCCGTCTCCCTCAAGCCCCACGACCCGGCGCTGCACCTCCTCCAGGCCGCGCGCGACGAGGCCCACCGCTTCGCCGTGTCCCACCACCGCAAGCAGCGCAAGAAGCGGACGCTCAGGTCGGGTCTGGACGCCGTGCCGGGCATCGGGCCGACCCTTCGAAAGCGCCTGCTGCGGTCGTTCGGCAGCCTCAAGCGGCTGAAACAAGCCGACGTGGAGGCCATCGCCGACGTGCCCGGCGTGGGGCGCAAGAAGGCCGAGGCGATCGCCGCCGCCCTCGGGCCGAAGCCGTAGCTACGCGAGGCCGGCGCGGATGTGGTTCAGCGCCGATCCGGCCTTGAACCAGTCGATCTGGTCTTCGTTCAGCGAGTGGTTCGCGGCGAAGGACTCGACGGACCCGTCGTCGTGGGTCAGCTCGATGGTGACGGTGCTGCCGGGCGCCAGCGTGGTGAGCCCACGCACGGCGACGCGGTCGTTCTCCCGCACCTTGTCGTAGTCGACGGGGTCGGCGAACGTCAGCGGCACGACGCCCTGCTTCTTCAGGTTCGTCTCGTGGATGCGCGCGAACGACTTCACGCACACCATGCGGCAGCCGAGGTGCCGGGGCTCCATCGCGGCGTGCTCGCGGGAGCTGCCCTCGCCGTAGTTCTCGTCGCCGAACACGACCCAGCCCTTGCCCCCCGCCTTGTAGCTGCGCGCCACCTGCGGGAAAGACTTCGTCTCGCCGTCCAGCTGGTCCTTGCCGGTGCCGTTGTCCCCGGTGAACGCGTTGAGGGCGCCCAGGAACATGTTGTCGGAGATGTTGTCGAGGTGGCCTCGGAACTTGAGCCACGGCCCGGCCTGGGAGATGTGGTCCGTCGTGCACTTGCCCTCGGCCTTGAGGAGCACGAAGAGGTCCTCGTAGTCGCGGCCGTGCCACGCGTCGAAGGGCTCGAGGGCGGCGATCCGCTTCGAGGTCGGAGAGATCTGGACGGTCAGGTTCGAGCCGTCCTCCGCCGGCGCCTGGTAGCCGTCGAGGTCGAGCGTGAAGTCCTGCTCGGGGAGCTCCCGCCCCTCGGGGACGCCGAGCTTGATGCCGTCGATGGTGTCGCGGTTGGGGTCGAAGTCCAGGCGGCCGGACAGCGCGATCGCGGTGACCAGCTCGGGCCCGCCGATGAACGCTTCGGTGGTGGGCGAGCCGTCGGCCCGCTTGCGGAAGTTCCGGTTGAACGACGTGACGATGGTGTTCTGCTCGGTCTCCACCCCGTCGTCGCGCTTCCACTGCCCGATGCACGGACCGCACGCGTTGGCGAGGACGACGGCGCCGATGGCCTCGAGGTCGGCCATGAACCCGTCGCGGCTGATGGTGGCCTGGACCGTGTCCGAGCCGGGCGAGACCCAGAAGGGGATCTTCGCCGTGAGGCCCGCCGCCTTCGCCTCGCGCGCGATGTGCGCGGCGCGGCTGATGTCCTCGTACGACGAGTTCGTGCAGGAGCCGATCAGGGCGTTGGTGACGTTCACCTTGTAGCCCTTCTCCTGCACCTCCTCGGCCATCGCCGAGATCGGCCGCGCGAGGTCCGGCGTGTGGGGACCGACGAGGTGCGGCTCGAGCGTGTCGAGATCGATCTCGATGACGCGATCGAAGTACTTCTCGGGGTTCACCTCCACGTCGTCGTCCGCCCGCAGGTGCTCGGCGTACTGCTCGGCGAGGTCTGCGATCTCGGGGCGCCCGGTGGACCGGAGGTAGGCGGCCATCTTGTCGTCGAAGGGGAAGGTGGACGTGGTCGCGCCGTGCTCCGCGCCCATGTTCGCGATCGTGCCCTTGCCGGTGCAGGACAGGCTGCGCGCACCCGGACCGAAGTACTCGACGATGGCGTTCGTGCCGCCCTTGACGGTGAGGATGTCCAAGACCTTGAGGATGACGTCCTTGCTGCTCGTCCAGCCGTTGAGCGAGCCCGTCAGCTTCACGCCGATGAGCTTCGGAGCGAGGACCTCCCAGGGCATCCCGACCATCACGTCCACGGCGTCCGCGCCGCCCACGCCGACCGCGACCATGCCGAGCCCGCCCGCGTTCACGGTGTGGGAGTCGGTGCCGATCATCATCCCGCCGGGGAAGGCGTAGTTCTCGAGCACGACCTGGTGGATGATCCCGGAGCCGGGCTTCCAGAAGCCCACGCCGTACTTGCGCGACACGGACTCGAGGAACTCGTAGACCTCCTGGTTGGTGTCCAGGGCCACGAGCATGTCCTTCTCGCGGCCGCGACGGGCCTGGATCAGGTGGTCGCAGTGCACCGTCGTGGGCACGGCGGCGCGGTCGATGCCGGCCATCATGAACTGGAGCAGGGCCATCTGGGCCGTCGCGTCCTGCATCGCGATCCGGTCCGGGCGCAGGAGCAGGAAGTCCTTCCCACGATCCCAGCCGATGGCGCTCGGGTCGTCGAGGTGGGAGATCAGGGTCTTCTCGGCGAGCGTGAGGGAGCGACCGAGCTTGGCGCGCGCGGCGTCGAGCTTGGGGGCGAGCGTGGGGTAGAGGGCCTGGGCGAGGGACAGGGAATCCACGGCAAATCTCCGGACGAGTCGAATCGAGGGCGGGAGTGTAGAGCAACCGCCGGCCTGCGGGGACACCCTCGTCCCACCGGAGTCATCGGTCCAACGAATGTTTTCGATGCCTTCCATAGAGGGAGCCGATGGCAGCCGTGAGTGCCCCGAATTTGTTAGGATTCCAGGGCTGTAGACCGCGCCTCGCGGTCGCAGAGGGAGGACGCGGACGTTGGCCAAGCTGTCCGTCATCAGCAACGGGGTCGTGAAGAAGACGGTCGAATTGGGAGCGGGTGAGCTCTACATCGGCCGTGGCGACGACGTCTCGATTCAGCTGAAGCATCCGCTGATCTCGCGCAAGCACGCGCGCCTCTACCTGACTCCGGCGGGATACATCGTCGAGGACCAGGGCACCAAGAACGGCACGTTCGTGGCGGGGCAGCGGGTCCAGCGCCATCGACTGGTGGACGGGGACCGCGTCGAGATCGCCGACTTCATCCTCCACTACCACGCGGACGGCTTCGTGCCGGTCGACGACCAGATCCCGCCTCCGGGCGTGGGGCTCGTGGGCAAGAGCCGCGAGGAGGAGAAGAAGCTCAGCCCGCTCGAGGCGTACATGGCGGCCCTGAAGCGAGGCGGCGCCAACGCCACCGCGGCGATCCCGCCCGAGGCGATGGCGCGGCTCCGGGAGCAGGCGAAGCGCAAGGCGACGCCGCGGCTGCAGTTCGACGGCGGTGAGGCGGTCCCCTTCGAGGAAGAGACCCGCACGATCGGCTACGGCTCGTCCGTCGATCTGAAGATCGGCGGCTGGTGGTTCTGGATGAAGGAGGTCGCGCGCCTGGAGCGCAAGGACCTGCAGGTCGTCCTCCACCGCAAGAGCGGCCTCACCACGATCAAGATCAACGGGGTCAAGGTGTCCGACGCCACGATCGTCATCGAGCTGGGCGACACGATCGAGGTGGGCGGCAAGCCCATCCGACTGCTCGAAGGCGAGATCGGCTTCTAGCCGGCCGGTCCCTCGGTCGGCCCGCGGCGCCGGCCCCCTACCAGTCTCCGAACGGCCCGCCGTACGCCCCGATGTCGTTGGGGGTGCCGTCGACGTCGTCGTAGCCCGGCAGGGGGTTGCCCGCGTCGATGCACGGAGAGAAGCCCGGATCGAGGGTGAAGTCGCCGTTGTCGGGGTCGACCATGCGGGGGTTCTGGCTCAGGTCGGTCTCGTCGGCCTCGGTGGAGACGCCGTAGTCCTCATCGTTGTCCCACACCAGGTTGTACTGGGCGACGGCCCCGGCAGCGGTGTTCAGGCCCACCGAGTTGTCGGTGATGATGTTGTTGAAGACCTCGGAGCCGAAGGCCCGGAGCGCGCCCACGCCCCCCCACGCGTTGCTGTTGTCGTGGAAGACGTTGTTGTGGACCCAGCCGTCGGGGCCCGGAGCCACCGCCCCGGCGCCGGCGTGGACGGCGTTGTCGTGGAAGATGCTGTTGGACAGCTCGAGGTCGGACTCCTCGGCCCACAAGAGGGGTCCCCCGACCGCGTCCCCCGCCCACACGTTGTCTCGGAAGATCGTCCGCCGCACCACCACGTCGCTCTCGAACGCATGGAAGAGGAACGGCACCTGGACGTTGTCTTCGACGAGCCCGTCGGTCCACTCCGCGGACGTCCGCTCGAGCAGGACCGCTCCCACGTGGTCCGTCGGGTCTGCGAGCGAGCTGCAGTCGGCGACGCGGACGTCCTGGGCGACGAGATCGGCGAACACCGCGTAGAGGGCGCCGGGCTCCTCGTCGCGAGCGGTGCCCGTGAGCGTGAGCCCCTGGATGGTCACGTCGGCCTCGAAGACCGCCAGCGCGAGCCCGGTGCCGCCGTCGATGACGGTCGTGGCGGAGCCCTCGACGCCGATCAGGGTGAGGTCGAGATCCTCGATCTCCACCGGCTCGTAGGTGCCGGGACAGACGGTGATGACGTCGTCGTCCTGGGCCGCGTCGACCGCCTCCTGGATCTGGGCGTGGGGGGCGACGCCGTCGTCGCAGACCGTGTAGTCGGGGGCCGCGTCGTCGTCGTCGGTCGCGTCGTCGTCGTCGGTCGCGTCGTCGTCGTCCGTCGCGTCGTCGTCGTCCGTCGCGTCGTCGTCGTCCGTCGCGTCGTCGTCGTCCGTCGCGTCGTCGTCGTCGAGGATGGCGGTGCCCTCGGGGCAGCCGGCCCCGAGGAGCCAAATCAGCGCTGCAGGCAACACGAGGCGGTGCAGTGATCTCATCCGTCGGCCCTCCGGGCCGGAGTCTAGACCGTGGGCTCGCCCCCCTGAAACCGAGTCGAAACTCTCGGAATCCGGGGGGCAAGCGGCTTGCCCCCTTCGGACTGAGACATTCGGCTCAATCCCGGGCCCGCACGGGGGCGACCGCGGGGCCGGAGCCCTCCACGGTGTACTGGATGCAGTTCGGCCCGGCCATGTACTGCGGGGAGACGTGGGTGCGCTGCCGCTTGTAGGCGTTGCGGTGGCTGTCCCAGACCTCCTCGTACTCGTTCGTCCACTTGTAGTAGTAGGAGATGCAGACGTCGGCGGTGTACGGGAGGCTCGCGCCCTTCTTGGCGGCGAGCGCCATGACCTGCTTGTCGATGTCCATGCAGCCGTCGGTGCCGGTGGCCTCGTGATCGTCGAAGTTGCAGTTGATCGCGCCGCCGGGCTGCAGACCCATCCGCATCTGGTCCCAGTTGATGGACTTTCCGTCCGGGTGATAGGCGCCCAGGCGCGAGTAGAAGGTGTCGCCGCCGTTCGGCTCTTCGATCGTCAGATAGTTGTAGTACTCGTTCTCGTCCCGGAGCGAGTTGTAGAACGAGCCCTTGGTGGTGTGCTCGCCGACGAGTCGGCCGAAGTAGCAGCGGATCTCGGCGGGTCGATCCGAGCTGCTGAAGGCCTTCTTGACGTCGTACTCGGACTCCTTCTTGAAGGGCATCGGCGTACTGCTGAACACGCAGTTGCCGACGCCGAACCCGTCGACCTTGCGGTAGATGCTGTCGGGAGTGACGAGGGTCGCGAGCACGGTCGAGGCGCTGAAGAGCACGGCGAGCGTGGTGACGATGGTGACGCGAATCTTGGGCATGGGCTGAGTCTCCTTGGGCGCTCCATCGGCGAGGCACGTGCCGACCTGAAGAACATCGACGAGATCGACGTGAGCGCCCATCGCATGAGCATGTGACTCGGGGGGGACAGGAGTCCGGGTGGATCGACGATCCTGGGCGACTTCCGGCCGCCCCTCGCCCTACACGAGCCCCTCGCGGATGGCCCGGGAGACCGCCTCGGCGACGCTGTGGACCTGCAGCTTCTTGTAGAGCTTGCGGATGTGGGTGCGCACCGTGTCCAGGCTGATCGAGAGGTCGGCGGCCACCTGCTTGTACGACGACCCTCGCACGAGACAGCGGAGCACCTCCTGCTCCCGGTCGCTCAGGCTGAGGCGGCTCGGCTCCACGCCCTTCGGCGTCCCGTGATCGCGCAGCAGACCCAGCACCGTCTTCGCCACCCCGCCGCTCATGGGCGCCCCGCCCGACGTGATCACCCGCAGCTGCGCGAGCAGCTCCTTGGCCGAGATCGTCTTCAGCAGGTACCCGTCCACCCCGGCGCAGATCGCCTCCAGGATCGTGCTCGGCTCCTCGAACACCGTGAGCGCCACGACGGTCATCTCGGGCCACAGCCGCTTGAGCGCCCGGGTCGCCTCGATGCCGCTCATGCCCGGCATCTCGATGTCCGTGAGCACCAGATCCGCGGGCGGACCACCCCCGCGACGGTGCGACTCCTCCGCCCGACGGACGAAGTCGCGCGCGGACTCCCAGGTCCGCAGCACCTCGAAGTCCGGCTGGTGCGTAAGGAGCGTCTCGAGTCCGTCCCGGTAGCGGGCCTGGTCCTCGGCGATGACGACGGTGATGGCCATGGAACGAGCTTGCTCCCATCGCGCCCCGACGTCACCCGCATGGTCATGCGAACGCCGCGCGACGGGCGTCTGCGATCATGACCGTGGTGCACGAGTCATTCCCCGCGCAGGCCGCCGTCCTCGGGCTCCTCCTCGGGCTCCTCCTCGGGCTCGCGCTCGGGCCCTCCCGCGCCGAGGCAGCCCAGCGGCTCGTCCGGGAGTTCGGGACCGACGAGGCGCTCCCCGTCCCCTTCATCAAGACCCTGGCCCAGGACGCCGAGGGCTTCTTGTGGATCGGCACCGGCGCCGGCCTCGTGCGGTACGACGGTCGCGAGATGGTGCCCTGGGGCCTCGACGTCCACGACCAGGAGGTGCCCTCCCTGGCCACGTCGCCCGACGGCGCGGTCGTGTGCACCAGCTGGGACGGCCGCGTCTTCGAGGTGACCCGCACCGGCCTGAAGCCGATCGCCCCCCCCGACGGCTTCCGGTCCAAGGCGCGGGTCGTCGACTTCGACCGCGAGGGCGCCCTCATCGTGTCCACGGACGACGGCCTGCATCGCCGCACCGCCGCCGGGTGGGAGCCCCTCGGCCGACCCGAGCCCGAGCGCTTCACCCTCATCCTCGGCGGCGACGGCCCCCTCTTCGCCGCCACCCGCAAGCACGCCTGGCGACTCGTGGACGGCGTCTGGGACCAGCTCGGGGAGGTGGACGCGCTCCCCATCCAGGCCGCCCGAGCCCCCGACGGGCGGGTCGTGGTGCTGACCTACGAGTCCCGGGTGATCCCCTTCTCCGAGGAACGCGAGGAGGTCGTCGAGCCGAGCCGTCCGGGCCGGGGCATCGGCGTCGCCTTCCGGGACGGGACGATGTGGGTCGCGGCCGACCGGCACCTCACCGCCCATCGCACCCGCGAACCCGACGAGGTCCTCGACAACCGCCACGGGATCTGGAGCGGCGGCCCCCTGCTCGTCGACCGCGAGGGATCCCTGTGGCTCGGCACCAACATGGGCCTCCTCCAGTTCCCCGAACCGGAGACCCGCGCGTACAGCGACCTCGACGGGATGCCCTCCGCCCACTCCAGGTTCCTGGTGGAGACGAACGACCGCATCGTCGCCTCGTTCTGGCAGGGCCTCGGGTGGATCGACGGCACCGACGCCCGGCGATTGCCCGAGTACCGCGTCAACAGCCGCATCTGCCGCGACGACCAGGGCCGCGTGTGGGGCATGGGCCATCGGCCGGACCGAACCACCGCCTGGGTGGCCTCGTCCCCCGCCGGCGACCTCATCCACCCCGTGGAGCCCCAGACGACCTGGGTCGCGGGCTGCACGCGGTCCTCGACGGGCACCGTCTGGCTCACGGACGGCCGGGGCATCCACGAGACCACCCCCGACGGCGGGCCCCCCGTGCGTCGCGCCGACCGCCCGGACGGGCTCGGGGACCGCCGCGCCGACCAGAACGTCCTGCTGCGCCGCGACGGGCGGCTGGTGGTCACGGCCGGGAACATCGCCTGCGAGGCGCGCGCCGACGACGTGCGGGGCGGGACCCCGACGTGGCGGTGCACCGAGCTGATCGACCAGCGGTCCTTCGGGGGCATCGCCGAGGCCTCGGACGGTCGGCTCTGGGCCGCCGCCGTCCCGGGGGGCGTGTTCCGGGACACCGGGCAGGGATGGGAGCGGCTCGAGGCGACGGACTCGCTGCACTCGGTGTGGCTCAACAACCTGCGACCGTCGACCCGCGGCGGGATGTGGCTCATGGGCCACGGCAACTTCGTGCGGGTGAGCGACGAGGGGCGGCCGGGCGCCGCGTTCGACGTGCTGGAGCAGATCGGGCCATGGCAGGGCCTCGTCGGACAGTCGCCGCGGGACATCGTCGAGGGGAGAGACGGGACGCTGTGGGTCGCCACCGAGCGCGGCGTCGAGCGCATCCCGCGGACCGTCGCGAGATCCGAGCTGCCCGTGCCGGACGCTCACCTGGGCTCGGCCCGCGTGGACGGGAGGACGGTGGACGTCGAGACCGCCGCGGAGGTTCCTCCGGGGGCGGTCATCGATCTCCGGTTCTCGGCGCTCTCCTACCGCGACCCGGGCCGCGTCCTCTACCGCTTCCGATCGGGCGCGGACAAGGCGTGGTCGCCACCGCGGACCCGCCCCGAGCTGCTGCTGGTGGAGCCGGCGGCGGGGCGACACGTCGTGGAGGTCGCCGCCTCTCTCGACGGCGTCCGCTGGACCGCCACCCCCGCCCGCTTCGCCTTCCGCGCCCGCCCGCCGTGGTACCGCGACCTGCGCTTCCTCATCGGGGTGCTGCTCCTGCTGGCGGCGGCCGGAGCGGGGGTCTGGCAGGTGCGCATGCGACAGCTGCTGCGGGTCGAGCGCCTGCGCACCGGGGTCGCCATGGACCTGCACGACGAGGTCGGGTCCGG
>Ga0114933_10001323_pt1 | contig 27787 bp, 26 predicted proteins | sample 4SBtaG_FD_89691 | JGI IMG/M metagenome (GOLD analysis project Ga0114933, IMG submission 89691) | Deep subsurface microbial communities from Kolumbo volcano to uncover new lineages of life (NeLLi) - 4SBTROV12_W25 metaG | ecosystem: Environmental > Aquatic > Marine > Volcanic | place: Kolumbo... | reverse complement strand
GACTGGCTGCCGAAGATGGAGCCCCCCGGCAACAAGGGTGGGGCCCCGCCCACTCCCGAGTAGTGCTCCTGCTTCTGGTCGCGGCTTGCTCCGAGAACCCGGAGCCGGCCACGGAGATCCCCGCGCCTGTGCAGGCCGGGCCGGGTCCCCAAGGTGGCCCTCCCGGTCGGCCGGGCGGTCCTGGGCCCGCCGGACCTCCGGCGGGAGGGATGAGCTTCGGCGCCGAGGACCTCGGCTCCTCCTGGTCTGCCGAACTCGCCGTCGAGTTGGGCGGCAGCGAGCCCCCCTCGTCGTGCCCGTCGGGCATGGTCGGGGTGCCCTCGGGACCCTTCCTGATGGGCAGCGCTTCGGTCCAGGCCGGAGCCGACGAGGGCCCGGTCCACGTGGTTCGCACGAGCGCCTTCTGCATCGACGCCCACGAGGTGCGGGCCGCGGACTTCGCGGCGTGGATCCGCTCGGAGCGGCGGACCGCGGGAGGCACCGATCTGCGCAGCATGTCCGCAGACGGCAGCCTCGAGCCCGGCCGCGACGACCACCCCGCCGAGGGCATCACCTGGGAGGACGCGCGCGACTTCTGCGTCGCCCAGGGCAAGAGACTCCCCACCGAGGCGGAGTGGGAGAAGGCCGCCCGCGGCGGCTGCGAGCTCGGCTCGGATCCGCAGCGCTGTGACCGCGAGGACCTTCGGCCCTATCCCTGGGGAGACGAGGCTCCGACCTGCGCCCTGGCCAACCACGCGATGGTCGGCATGGGCGCACCCAAGCTGTGCGACAGCGACACCCGCAAGGTCGGCGAAGGCACACCCGGTCCATACGGCGCGCTCCACCAGGCGGGTAATGTCTGGGAGTGGGTCGCCGACGCCTACCACCCCCGCTTGTACCGAGCGGACCGGCCAACCGACCCGGGCGGCCCGGGCGAGGGGGAGCTCCGGTCGATGCGCGGGGGCAGCTGGAACACCTTCTCGACGAACATGCGGACGGCCAATCGCTTCAACGACATGGTGATCGGCAGCGCGGTGGGTGTTCGCTGCGCGCTCGGCGCCGAGCCGACGACCGAGGACGTAGCTGCCGTGCCGCTCGTCGAGGTCAAGGGCACGCTCACCCACGAGCGAGGCACGGTCACCGGGCGTGCGGTCTATGTCTCCGCCTTCGACCTCCGCGATGCCAAGGGCGCCGACATGCCGCCTCCCGGTATGAGCCCGGTCGCAGACGTCCGCTTCGACCCGACTGGCGAGGCCTCCCAGCCCTTCAGTATCCGCCTGCCTCGAGGCGCGACCTACCTGATCTACGCGGCCCTCGACGACGGCAGCGGAGCGGACAAGGACGACTACAAGAGCGCCTCGGGGAGCGGTGGCATGGGCCGCGCCGACCAGAACCCCGTCTCGGTCGAGGGGCCTGTCGAGGGCATCACCATCCGGATCGAAGCGCCCCCGGGGCCGCCTCCTTGAGCCGACGTCGCCTGGCCTTCTCCCTCGTCCCGGTCGGGCTGCTGTTGCTGCTCGGCGAGTGTGGCTCCCGCGTCGTCGGAGGGCCGGAGTGCTCGGCCATCGAGCCCGCGGCCACCGGCTGGGAGACGATGGTCGCCGACCCTCGCTACCTCTGGAAGCTGGAGCCGGATCGGCTCTTCGAGAGCCCCGCCGGGACGACGAAGACGAACGCGGTCGGGCTGCGCACGGCCTTTCTCCCCGACGAGGCCAAGGGGCCCTCGGAGCGCCGCGTCATGGTCACCGGCGACTCCAGCGTCTTCGGCTGGGGGCAGCCCGACGGACTGACCTACGCCGAGCAGCTGGAGGCGATGCTCAACGACGCCTTCGTCGGCGTGCGCATCCGCGTCGTGAACCTGGGCGTGCCCGGCTACTCCACGGTGCAGACCCTGCGCCTGCTCGAGGACCTGGGTTGGAGCTACGATGTGGACGTCGTCGTGGTCCACAACATCTTCAGCGACTGCAACATCGACGCCTTCCAGGACGAGGCCGCCCTGGCGCTCACGAACCCCGAGCCCTCGCCCCTGCATGCGAGCCGGCTCTACTGCGCCGTCTACATGCCCTGGGCCCGCTACCAGTCGAATCTCAACCAGGAGACGAACCGGGTGCTGATGCCGGGCATCCCGACCGGCGCGAACCAGGCGCGACGCCTCGAGGAGATCGACCAGGTCATCGACCTGTCTCGGGTCCCCCTCGACGACTACCTCGACAACCTGAGCACCTTGAACGACCAGGCCGCGGAGCGGGGTGCCGAGATGATCCTGGCGCCGCTGGCCCAGGAGTGGGACGTCGGGCGGTGGACCGCGCCGATGGACCAGCCCGGCGAAGGCTACGTGCTGCCCTGGTACCCCTACCGTGACGCCCAGGCGGAGTGGGCCGAGGCCGAGGGCGTGGACCGGATCGACCTGCCGAGCCGCTTCGCCGAGTCGGGCTTCGCCGGAGAGCAGCTCTTCATCGACAACATGCACCCCTCGGTGACCGGGGGCTGGGTCATGGCGCGCGAGGTCACACGCCTCCTCCGAGAGAAGCCGGAGCTGATCGACCTGGAGCGCAGCCAGGTGGCGCCGACCTTTTCACCGGGGCCGGCGCCCAAGTCGATGGTGGGATCCGGCGGGCGTGGCGGACCGCCGGGCGGGCCTCCGCCGAAGCAGAGGCCGGGGCCGCCGGGGGGACCGCCGCCGGGGGCGAACCCATGAGGAGCATCGGCATCGCCGCGGGCGCCATGTTCGCCCTCGCGTTGTTCGTGCTCTTCCCCGTGGTCCTCGACCCAGCGGGGCTCCTCGTCGGCGACCCCGAGATCGACGTGTGGAACCACGCTTGGGGCTACTTCTACGTGGCCGAGCAGCTCTCCGAGGGGAGCCTGCTCCAGACGCAGCTGGCCGGCGGGCCCGAGGGCGGCGTCCTGTGGTTCATCGACACCCCGGGAGCCTTGGCGGCGCTGCCCCTGACCTGGCTCTTCGGTCCCGCCGTCGCCTACAACGCCGTCCTGGTGGTGCGGGTAGCCCTTGCCGGCCTGGCCGCCTGGTTCCTCTCACGCGAGCTGGGCGCGAGCGACCGAGGCGCCCTGGTGGCGGGGGCGGCCTACGCCACGACCCCGTTCCTGTTGTGCGAGCTCGCCAACGGCATCTCCGAGGTCTGCGCGACCCAGTGGGTGTGCTTCACCTTGTGGGCGGCGGCGCGCGCGACGAGGACCTGGGCCCGGAGGGACTTCCTGCTGCTCGGGCTCTTCGCCGGCATCACGGCGGCCGTCAGCTTCTACCAGGGCCTGGCGGGTGCCCTGACGGTCGCGGCGCTGTTCGCGTGGCGGCTCCCGGTCCGCTGGAGGCGCGAGGGCCGGCCGCCCGGCCTGGCCTTGAACCTGGCTCTGGTGACCGGGGTGGCGGTGGCGCTGCTGCTGCCGGTCTGGCTGGCCTTTCGCGGGTCGCCGGACACCGAGAGCGCCTTGATCCAGCGGGGGATGGAGCTCGACCTCGCGCTCCTCGCACACAACGCGGTCGATCCACGCATCTACGTCGTGCCCGGTGCCTTCCAGTCGGTCGACCTCGCGGGCATCTATGGCGAGCCCTTCGTCCACACCGGGTACCTGCGTTGGACCGTGCTCCTGGCGGCGGGCCTGGGCGTCTGGACCACCCGTGGCTTCGGGTGGGCGGCGGTCGCAGCCTGGGCGCTGGTCCTCGGACTCGGGAGCTTCCTCTGGTGGAACGGCGAGTGGGTGATGGCCAACGGCCGCGTCCTGGCCTTGCCCTTCGAGTGGCTCAGGACCGCGCTGCCTCAGATCGCCATCACCCACCCGCTGCGGCTCTCGCTGCCGGCTCAAGCTCTCTTTTGCGCCCTGGCGGGTGTCGGCGTCTCGCGCCTGCCGCGCCTCGTTCTGCCAGGCGCCGCCTTGTTGATCGTGGCCGAGGGCCTCTTCGGCTCCGCGGCCCGATGGCCCGTCCCGACCTCGTCCGCGGCCGTGCCGTCGTTCTACGAGGGCGTGCCCGAGGGCATGGTCCTGGACCTTCCCGCCGAGGTCGGAACGGGCATGGCGACCAGCCGCTACTTCTGGTTCCAGACGACGCACGGCCGACCGATCCCCTACACGCCGGACGTGCGCATGGGATCGGCTCGCGACGATGCGCTCCGGGACCTGGGGGTGGAGCAGGGCCCGGGGCCGAAGGGGGGCGCTCGGCCGGTCGGCGAGGCCCTCCGCTCCCGCTACTCCCTCGTGGTGGTGCACAAGGAGCTGGAGCGTTTGGCAGGGATCGAGGGGGAGTATGTCCGCCGCCTCGAGCCGGAGCTCGGCCCGGCCGAGGAGCTCGAGGGCGCCTGGATCTGGAGGCTCCGGTAGCATGGTGGCGATGTGGCTTCTGGCCCTTGCAGCGGCGGATCCGGTCGCCATCCCGGCCGGCGAGGCCCATCTGGGGGAGTCGATCCAGCCGGACAACCCTCCGCGCCAGGAGTCGCTGGAGGCCTTCTCGATCGACCGGACCGAGGTCAGCGTCGACGCCTTCGAGGCCTTCGCTGCCGAGGGCTACGAGAGCCCCGAGCTGTGGAGCGAGGCGGGTCGGGCGTGGCTCGAAGAGAACCCGCAAGGGGCGGGCGCAGCGCACCGCGCGGCGGGCCGGAGCGGGGAGCACCCCGTGGTCGCGGTCACCTTCTACGAGGCCGAGGCCTATTGCGCGTCGCAGGGAGGCCGTCTCCCGACCGAGTGGGAGTGGGAGCGAGCGGCCTGCGGCGGCCTCGACCAGACGTGGCCGTGGGGAGATGAGTCGTCGGTCGACGCCGAGTGGTACGACCTCGGCAAGACCGGGCACATCGACGCGGTGAGCACCGCGGGCGTCGCGAGCCAACAGCCCGCGCTTCGGTCGCCCGAGGGCCTGCATCACATGGCCGGCAACGTCTGGGAGTGGACGGCGAGCGACTACGACGATGCGGGGAACTGGAGCGTCCTGCGCGGCGGGTCGTACATGAACCTGCCCAGCTACTGCCACTGCAGCCACCGTGAACCGGCGCGCCCGGAGCGCGTGGCGTACACCGCCGGGTTCCGATGCGCCTACTGATCCTGGCCTGCACCGGTCCGGTCGACGAGCCGATCGTCGAGGTCCGCGACGGCATGGTGCACGTGCCGGGGGGCGTCGTCGCGGTCGGGCCGAGTCGGCCGCCTGGAGACCTCGGGCCACCTCCGAAGGGCGGCAAGGGCCCGCCGCGGGGCAAGGCGCCTGGCCGGCCCGGTCCCGGTGGACAGCCGGATCTCGGCGCGCCCCTCGCACCGGGCGGCCCCGCACACTCCGTCCAGGAGCCTGCCCAGTGGACCTCGATGGGAGGGCAGGGGATCGAGGTGCGCGACGTCCGCGTCGACGCCTTCTGGATCGCTCAGCACGAGGTCCGACGCAGCGAGTACCAGCACTTCCTGGAAGCCACCGGGTACCGGCCACCCCATGTCGAGGAGGCCTGGGCCGAGGACGGCTGGAACTGGGTAGGCACCCAACCGCCGGAGGGAACCGAGGACCATCCCGTCGTGCTGGCGTCCTGGTACGACGCGGCGGAGTACTGCGTGTGGAGAGGCCTGCGGCTTCCGACGGAGGCCGAGTGGCAGCTCGCCGCGCTCGGACCGAAGGAGTCCGCCAGCACCTTCCCGTGGGGCGATGAGTACGCAGGGGACCGCCTGAACCACGGCAAGGCCAGCGAGCCCAACTTCGACGACTCCGACGGCTTCTGGACCACGGCGCCCGTCGGGAGCTTCCCCGCCGGTGCGAGCCGCTATGGCGCCCTCGATCTCTTTGGCAATGCCTGGGAGTTCACCTCGACCTTCCGACTCGACTCGTGGGACTTCGACCCCAGCGGTCCGGGCCTCTACGTGGCGGTCCGCGGCGGCTCGTACTTCTTCGACTCAGAAGAGCACCCGAGCGGCGAACGCAACCACTTCCTGTCCGAGGTCCGTCGCAAGACCAGCGGCTTCCGCTGCGCTCAGAGCGAGTAGACGACGTACTCACCGCAGCGACCGTAGACGGTGGTCGCGAAGGCCGTGGGCAGCGCCTGGGCGCCCTCGATGGTGACGACCCAGCGGTAGCCCAGGGCCTTCAATGCCTCCGCATCCGGCTCGCCGCGGCGCTCCGCTTGAAGCGCGAAGCCAGCGGCCTGGAGGTCCGCCAGCACGCTCTGCTCGTGCTGTCGCCAGCTGGCGATGCCTCGATGCGGCGAGGGCTGCTCGTGCAGCAGCTGGAGCGTCTGGCTGGGCGCCGCATACATCGCCTGGGCGTCGGTGGGCCAGACAAGGACCGGCCCGTCGAGCCCCAGGACACAGGCGGCCTCCGGAAGCGCAGTGGAAGGCGCCTTCAAGGACAGGCCGCCGAAGAGCAGCGCGTCCGCGGCCAGCAACGCCGGCAGGGCCCAGGCCAGCCGGCCCCAGCGCGCGTGGAGCTCGTCCCAGAGCAGTCCCGTCGGCACCGCGAGGGCGACGAGACCGACCGCCAGGAAGCGCGTCGGCTGGGTCAGCGGCCGCGCGATGGCGTCCATCAACGCGTTGAGGAGCAGGAAGGGGCCGGCGGTCACCGAGCCGAGCGCCAGGAGTCCGCAGGCGAGGGCCAGGGCCAGCCAGCCCCAGGCCCGCGAGCGGAGCAGTACGCCAGCGGCCACCGACGCCGCGACCAGGCTGAGCCCCAGGTAGGTCCCACCCGCGGCGTCTACGGCGTTCGTCGGGTCCGTCGTCCAGCTCACGGCGCCGGGCCACAACAGCTCTCCGACCGTGGCCCGTGCCCAGGGCACGTCGATCGCGGTCAGCGTCCATGGCCCGATGGTGTAGGTGCCGTGGTCAATCTGGGAGACGTGGGGGTAGTCGGGGTTGGCCGCCTTGGAGAAGAGCGCGGTGATCGCCAGCGTGAGACCGCTCCCCAGCCCGAGGCCGGCGAGCTTCCACACATCGCGGTCCCGCAGCATCCAGAACAACGCCACCGCCGGAAGCACGGGAGCCAGGTAGGGATTCTCGAGCGCCGCCCAGGCGATGCAAGCCGCGAGGCCGAGGGCCGGGCCTAGGCCCCTCCCGGTCATCGCGGCCAGCCCGAGCGGGATCGGCAGCGCAGCCACCGCGACGATCGAGCCCTCGCCGGCGTCGAAGAAGAGGTAGCGACTGACGAAGAGAGCGCCGCCGGCGACCATCGCGCCCGTGGTCGAGGCCCCGAGTCGGCGCGCCAACATCGCGGTCGCGAGCGCCAGGGCGGTCAGCTGCGTGGCGTTCACCAGCACCGCCGCGCCGCCGGGTCCGAGCACCGGGTCGGTCAGGGCCCAGGTGATGGCTCCGCTGATCCCGAGGACTGCCCCGAAGGCGCCTCGCGGGTAGTTCACCAGCTCCGTCCAGCCACCCCAGGCGGCGCCGGCCCACTCCTGCTGGAACCACCACATCCCCCACACGGTCGAGAGCACGTCGGGCCCCGCGCCCGGCAGCCCGCCCGTCGCGATGGCGTCGCGGAAGGGCAGCACCGAGAGCACGCCGAGCGCCAGCGCGTAGGCGACCCAGCGCTTCACGGCAGGCAGGCTTGGAGCGCCTCGGCCACCACCTGGTGTCCCTCCGGCGTCCAGTGGCCGTCGAAGTCGAAGTAGGGCTCCTCTCCCCGCTCCAGGCTCTCGACCAGAGGTGCATGCAGGTCACAGGAGGCGATGCCTTGTCGCTCGAGGGCCTCGAGCACCGTGTCCGTGGGCAGCCTGGGTGCGGTGTCGGTCGGGTCCATGTCCACCAGGCCGAAGGCCGCCTCGGCGCGCCGGGGATCCACCGCGAATCCGGGCGGGGCCACCGCGACGAGCAGCCCGTCTCCCCGCCGGGATGTGGCCCGCTTCAGGGCCTCGAAGGCCTTGTGCGTGCCTTGCATGAGGCGGGTCAGCTCGTTCTTCCCAGCGGGCGTGAAGACCTTGAGCTCCTTCCGCCAGCGGTCGAGTTCGGGGTTGTTGCCCACCTTGAGCTCCTGGGTTCGCTGGGCCACCGTCCAGTGGGCGTAGACGAAGCTGTAGCGGCTCAGGAACTGGGTGAAGGGCGGCGTGCCGACCTCGGGCATCAGCGCCCCGTGTTCGCGCTGCTTCGCCTGGCTGAGCTGGATGCGGAAGCGGTCATTGTCCGCAAAGTCGTTGCCTGTGAAGAACACGACCAGCAGACCGTCCAGGTCGAGCTCCTGGTCAAGGGCCTCGTAGCGACCGAGGGCCTGCCACGTGCCGTAGCCGTCGGCGCCTGCGTTCAGGAACTCGCGCTCGCCGTTGAGCAGACCGACGAAGCTGTCGTCTTGGTCCACCTGGGCCGCGAAGGTGAAGCTGTCCCCGCCGACGAGCCAGCGCTCGCCTTGCTTCTCGCCGACCTCGGGCCCCCGAAGGCTGAGGCTGTTGACCTCGATCCGGACGCTGTAGCCAGGGGAGCTGCTGACCGCGGAGAAGTTCGGCGTGGGTACGTAGCCGACCGTGTGGTCGTTCACGTACATGCCCGAGGGGGCGTTCATTGGCGCGTTGAAGGCGATCTCCGCTTCGGCCGGCGCGGCCAGGATGCGCGCGCCGAGCTCCACCACGACCAGCGCGATGAGCGGGGCAGCAGCGACCGCCGCCCCTCGGAACAGCCACTTGCGAGACACGGCGGAAGTCTACCGGTTCACGATGAAGGGCGCGCTCTCCACGGTCGTCTCGCCGTCCGACGATGGCAGGGAGACCCGGACCGTGTAGGTGCCGGCGGCCAGCTCCGTGGTCTCGGTGGTCGTCCGACGGACCGGGAAGTTGAAGGTCCAGCCAAAGGTCCGCGCGGAGGTGTCGACGTCCTCGTAGGTGGGGTCGACCCGGAGCTCGAGCCACGCGCCGTAGCCGTCGCTGTCCAGCGGCATGCCGTTGTCCCGGCTGACCACCTCGCCGGCCTCGTCGACCAGGACGGCCAGCGGGGCCCCGAGCCAGGGGTCGCTGCCGGCGACCTCGAAGGTGATGACCTCGTCGACCTCGACCTCGGCGGCGACCGGGGTGAGCACCTCGCCGAAGTCGATGGCAGCCTCGGCCTCGTAGGGGGTGTACTGGGGTTCGTCGAAGGGCGTGATGGGCTTGGGCTCGGACAGCGACTTGCCCTTGGACCAGGCGGCGAAGGTGTCGATCGCCCGATCGGCCAGGTGGATGCCCTGGCGCGGCCCCCAGAGTGCGCCGCTGGCTTCGTAGCCCCCCTGCCACCAGTCGTCTTCGAGGATGGAGTAGCCCAGGTAGTCCTGGGTGTAGCCGAGGAAGAGCACGCTCTCGACGCCGGCGTTGTCGTCGGCGATCGTGTCGATGACGTACTCGCCCAGCAGCGTGCCGGGCTCGCCGGGGAAGGTCACGACGTGGTGGCCTCCGATGCGTCCGACGGTCATCACCGTCTGGTTCGGCGCCGGATAGGCCTCGGGGAACGGGATGCAGGCCTGGTCGAGGTCCTCGACCTCGGTGGAGGCGTCGCAGTCGGACTCGCCCCCGCAGTAGACGCCGCCGTACTCGTAGGGGAACTCGTCGTCGCCGTAGCCGATGACCTCGCGGTCGATCCGAGCCCGGTGCGTGGAGAGGCGGATGTCCGGCTCCTCGCCCCAGCTCAGCGAGCCCATCGCCGCCTCGACGCTGTCCGCCACCGCCTGACCGGCTCGGTCCATGTTGTCGAAGCCGTCGGGCTGGGTGGCGCCGGTCTGCGTCCTCGCCGACTCCGGTGACGAGGGGCTCATGTCCCCGCCCCAGGAGTTGAACATCAGGACCTCGACCGGGTGGTCGAAGCGGTCCTCGACCGCCTCCTCGATGGCCCCGCTGACGTCGCGGGAGAGGTACAGCTGGTCGATGTCCAGGCCGGTTCCGTGCACGGCGTAGGCGATGACGAGCGCGTCTACCCGGCCCTCGCGCTCCACCGCGACGAGCGGGATGGTGTCGTTGGTGTAGTCGAGGCCATCCTCGCAGCGCCGGTCGCTGTGGGCCGAGGCACAGGTCGCCACCCCGGTGCCCAGGCGGGCCGGGGCCAGGTCGTCGTAGGCGGCGAGGATGGTGTCGGCCACGCTGTCGACGAGGCGCTCGTAGTACTCGGGGAAGAAGCGGTCCGCGATGAGGTCGAAGATGCCGCCGCCGTCGATGACCCGGCCAGGCCCCGCGTGCGTGTGGGTCGCGCCGATCAGGAGCGCGTCGTCGATGTCGCGTCCGCTGCGGTCTTCGACCTCGAGGACGATCGCACGCCGAAGCTGCTGGAACATTCCGACCGCGTCAACGCGGACGAAGACGGCCTCGTACAGGTCCCCGCGGGAGACGATGACCGCCTGGATCTCCGGGTGACCGTGGAGGTTCCGGGTCGCCGGGTAGATCTCTGCAAAGGGGGAGTCCGAGTCCGGCAGGTCCGCGCCGAAGCCGCCGTAGCCCGCGGTGCCGATGCCGATCGGGGCCGGGATGCGGGCGTGGGCCATGCCCGCCTCGAGGGGCCCCGGGTCCGGGACTTGCGGCTCCGACTTCGTGCACGCGAGGAGCAGCAGCATGAGGACCTCCGAGAGGAGGCTTCTAACCCGTCGGTCCCTTGTTCGGACGCACCAGCTGCAGGAGCGTCGCTCGCCGGACGGGCTTGCGCAGCGGCTCGAGGGGGATCGGAGGCCTGCGAGGGTCGTCCTCGCCGCGGCCGGTCATGAACACGACGCGATCGGCGAGCTCCGGGTCGGTCTCCTGCAGGCGCTCGAAGAGCTGGACGCCGGTCATGCCGGGCATCACCACGTCCGTGAGCACGATGTCGAAGTGTCGTTGGCGCACGGCGTGCAGCGCCTCGGCTGCCGAGTGGACGACGACGACCTCGAACTCGGGGCGCAGCAGGCGTGCGATGGCCCGCCCGACGAGCGCGTCGTCGTCCACGATCAGCGCGACCGGTCGCTCCGTCTCCTCCCCCAGCTGTGCAGGGAAGTCAAGGGTGAGCACCGTGCCCTTGCCTGGGGTGGACTCGAGCAGCACGCGTCCGCCGACGTCCTCGACCACCCTGCGGACGATGGGGAGCCCCAGGCCCGTGCCACCGTGGGTCTTGGTCGTGTAGAAGGTCTCGAAGATGGCCCGCTGACTGTCCAGTGGGATGCCGGCGCCGTTGTCCTCGACGGCGAGCAGCACACGGTCACCCTCCTGCCAGGTCCGCACGCCCACGAAGTTCGTTCCCGGGCGCTCGGAGGGCAGCGCCTGCGCCGCGTTGATGAGGAGGTTGAGCACCGCCTGGCTCAAGCGCCCGAGGTCTCCCTGGATCGGGCTGGTCGCGCCCAGGTCGACGTCCACCCGCCCCACGGCGTTGATGGCGGGTCGAGCCATGCGGACTGCGATCTCCACGACGTCGGCCAGGTCGACGACGGCGGGCTCGGCGCCGGAGGGGCGGCTCACGGTGTGCAGGTCGCGCGCGATCTCCTCCATCCGGGTCGCGCCGACGAGCGCGTCGTCGACGGCCTCGGCCAAGGTGGGATCGACGCTCTCGGCGAGGAACTCCAGGTTGCCGCGGACCACGGTCACGTGGTTCTTGAGCTCGTGACCGACGTCGGCTGCGAGCAATCCGAGCTCCGCGACGCTCGCTGTGCGCGCTCGGAGCCGCTCGCTCACCGCCAGCTCCGACAGCGCCTGGTTTCGGTCGATCTCCAGCTGCAGCTCGCGGCGTCGCTCGTTCCTGTACACCAGGGTCGAGCCCATCGCGATGGCTGCGAGCAGCAGCACGTCGACCATGGCGACGAGCACCGCGCTGCCGTCGGCGGCCCCCACGGACAGCGCGATGACGCCCGCTATCGATCCCGCGGACGCGGTCCCGGTGACCCAGGGATCGTCGGGGATCACGACCAGGTACAGAACCGGGAAGACGAGCAGGTAGACGCAGGCAGGTCCCGCGAGGCCGCCATGGATCGAGGCCTGGTACGCCATCGCACCGGCCGAAGTCAGCGCCGCTGCGCACGCGGCGTAGCGATTCAGGCGTGCGCCGGGGGACGGCGGGAGGGCCCAGACCAGCGTGAGGCTGATGCACCAGACGGCGGTCGACCAGAGGGGGAGATCCTGCTTGGCCACGATCTGGGCGATCGCGGTCGCGGCGGCACCTCCGAGGAACAACCAGCGACGGCCAGCGATGCTTCTTGCGGCTGAGAGGAGTCCTTCCACCGGCGACAACCTACACTGGCTCAACGCTCAACTGTGGCGGTTCTCTGTCACTTTGCAGCGAGTGATTGGCGGTCCGTGACCTCGAGCAGGTCACCTCGCACGTGGCCTCGGTCGATGGAGGCCTGGACCTCGGACCGGTCGATGCGTCCGCAGTCGATCGCCTCGGCCAGCAGCCGGATGAAGTTCTCCTCGATGCGAGGGTTCGGGTGGCCCTCGTAGACCGCGGGAGCCTTGAAGCGACGGCGCAGCGCCTTGACCAGCAGTCGCCCGACGTTTCGTGGCTTCATCCGCGTGCGGACCCAGAGCCGATGCTCCCAGTACTCGACGTCGCGACCTCGTTTCCAAGGCCACCACAGGTAGTTCGTGTTGTGGACGATGCGCGTGTCTTCGTGCCAGGCGTCGTAGCAGTTCCACTCGTTGCCCAGGGTGCCGACGCTCCCGGGGTCTTCGTAGCGCAGTCGCTCCCAGTCCCCGTAGTCCATCTCGCCAGCGCAGATCCGCTCGAGCATCTCGTCGAAGACCCAGTGGCGGACCTTGGAGGTGTCGACCAGCATCAGCGAGGTCTCGTAGGGGCCGTCCCGGTACTCGGGTGGGGGTGCGGCCCAGATGGCCTTGTCCTGCATGTCCATGGTCAAGAGCGGAATCGGGCTCCGCACGGCGAACATGTCCGGGTCGATGATCAGGCAGCGGCCTTCGAAGCCCATCAGGCTCGGCGGCGCCATGCGCGTGGGCATGAAGGAGCACAGATCGTCCAGGCGGTACGTGATGCGAACGTCGCCCTGGAGCCAGTCCATGCCCTCACGGGCAGCCAGCGCGGGCAGCTTCTCCGCGTAGAGGAGGTGGGGCACGATCTCCACCTCGTCAGTGCTCCAGCGGGCGAAGGAGTGCCCGGCGACCTGGGCCGGCACGGTCATGCGTTCGTTGGCTTGGATGTAGACGGGGAAGGTCTTACGCGTCATGAGGAGTCCTGTGGTGACGGAAGCGTTGGTGATGGCAGGGGGTGGAGGCACGCGCATGCGGGCCTCGGGGGTCGACGTGCCCAAGCCGCTCGTGCGGGTCTCCGGGCGGCCGTTGATCGAGTGGAATGTCCGCGCTCTGCGCAAGGCCGGAATCGACGACGTGCGCGTCAGCGTCTCGGCAGGGCAGACCTCGATCCGAGAGTGGATCGACGCGGCCGGCTTGCCCGCGGTGGTCGAGACGACGCCGCTGGGCAACATCGGGGCCGCCGGGCTTCGCGCTGGGAGCTGCGAGCGTCTGCTGGTGGTCTTCGCCGACAACCTGACCGACCTGGATCTGCGGGCCTTGCTCGCCGCGCACGAGGGCGCCCTGACGCTCGCCGCCCACGAGCACGTGCTGCGCCTCGACTACGGGCGACTGGAGATCGAAGGCGGACGGGTCCGCGCCTACAGCGAGAAGCCGGAGATCCGGAGCGTGGTGAGCAGCGGGCTCTATGTCCTGGGACCGCAAGCTATGCAGATCGTTAAAGACATTGGTCGCTGCGGCGCCTCGCAGATGGTCCGCGAGGTGCTCGATGCTGGGGGTCGTGTGGGGGCGTTCAGGCATGAGGCTGCGTGGGTAGACGTCAACGACGCGTCGAAGCTCGAAGAGGCGGAAGCTGTCGCAGCGGCGATCGGCTGACCACCGGGTCGAGCGCCAGGGCGTTCTCCAGGGGGCCTTGTCGTCGAACCGCGGCGAGCACGGCGCGCTCGTGGGCCTCGAAGGTCTCGACCCAGGCCCGCGCTGCAGGCGGCAGGCACCCCGGTAGGGCTTCGAAGCCTCTCGGAGTGAAGCGCACCAGCCGCTCGCGGACGAGGCCGTCGTCGCAGGCGAGGTTCACCGAGCGGGTCCCGGAGCCCCGCATGAGCGCTCGGATCACGGGCACGAGCCCGTCCGTGTACCAGTCGGTGACGCGCTGGCCGAGCGATGGCGGGATGCGTCCCGGTGAGTGCGCGAGCTCGGAGACGATGCGGTCGCGGAGATCGATGAGTGCGCTCGCGCGCGACGCGCCTGGCGGAGAGGACTCACGGACCACGCGGTGGTACTTGGTCGGGATGGCCCCCAGCTCTCGCGCCCATGCACCGGGCAGCCCGACGAGCGTCTCACCGATCCGGTCGAGGACAGCGGGCTCGACGCAGAGGAAGGAGCGGTGGTTCAGCCCCTCGACGCGCCAGGGAAAGGAGCCGATCTCCACGGCCGCCTTGTCCGCGGTCGTGTGTGGGAGCTCGCAGATGCCCAGCACGCGCTCGTGCGCCTCGGAGAGCAAGGCCGTCGAGATGCCGAGGGGGTTGACCATGTTCAGGACCCAGGCCTTCGGGCAACGCTCGGCCAGCACCCGCCCGAGGTCTCGGAGCTGCGGCGCGGCCGCCATGGCCATGTGCAGGGCCGCCGGCCCGAGGGTCTCGTCAGCGGGACAACCGAGCGCCCAGGCACGCTGCTCCGCTTCGGCGCGGGCCTCGAGCCCGCCGTAGCGGATCTGGACGACGACCATGTCGGCGCCCTCGACCGCGCGGCCGATGTCCGTGGCGATGTCGACGTCATCGGCGAGCCAGTGACGTGCGTGCCTGGCGACCAGCTTCAGCCGCCGCTCGTTGCGCCCGTGCAGCACCAGCTCGATGGGCAGGGCGCGCAGGGCCTGGACCAGGGACACCGTCCAGACGGCGCTTCCTCCGAGGACAGCGATCCTCATCGTGCCTCCAAAGGGGAAAACTCTTTGTTTTCCCCTGCGCCTCCGGCGCACCCCTTTCCGCAGATCTCCAACATGCGGAAGAGTCCCTGGAGCACCGAGTCGGGCTCGCCGACCTCGACCATGCGACACCAGTCCTGTCCTGTGTCCCAGCACGCCCGGGAGGCGTGGTGGGCGACCTGGAGCGCGAAGGGCCGTCCGAGCGCACACCCCAGGCCGCCGAGCAGCACGAAGCGCTCGACGCCGGTGTCCACGTGCACGGCTGCGAGCGCCCTTCCGAGCGGTCGGGCCAGGCGGTCGGCCACCGCGTAGGCCCAGGATGCGTGTGGATAGGCTGCGGCGAGGTCTTCGGGGCTGAGGCTGGGCGGGGCGCCCGGGACGCCCAGAGCCTGCCTCGCCACCGCCCTGCCCGAGGACAGCGCGCCGAGGTGGCCTCGGCCCCCGCAGTCGCAGAGGGGGGCGTCCTCGGAGAAGTCGACGCGGAGGTGTCCCAGCTCGCCGCCGCGGCCGTTGGCTCCGACCGCCGGCTTGCCGCGGACGAAGACCTTGTGTCCGATGCCCGTGGACACCGTGACCACGCACAGGCTCTCGTCCGGGCGACGGAGGTAGCCGTAGCCAGCGCCGGTGACGTCGTTGACGACATGCAGCTCGGCGGTGGGCCAGAGGCCCCCCAGAAGGCTTCGCAGCTCGACGGGCCCGGTCACCCGCTCGCCCCAGAGCGTGGGGGCCTTCCAGACGCGGCCGTCCTCGTCGGTGGGGCCGGGGAAGCCCAGGGCGATCCGTCGAGGTCGAATGCCGAGCTCCAGGGCGATGTCCGAGACGGCGACCAGGAAGGCACGGATCAGCCCGGGGGCGTCGAGGCCCGGGTTCTGCGCGAAGCCGGGTGCGGGGCGACGGACCACGCGCAGACCGGCTGGGCCGTGCGCTGCGCCGCGGATGGTCGTTCCGCCGACATCGAGGACGAGGGCGCTCATGCCAGCACCCCCTGAGCGATGGAGAAGGCGTCGCTGAACAGCGCCCGATCGCCGCAGACCCGTGCGGTCCCCATCGAGGTGGGGAGCACGATGTTGGGCACCCCTCCTCGGTGTCGAGAGCAGTCGTCCAGGGCGACCTCGAAGAGCTCGTGGCTCAGGGCGTCGTGCCACAAGGGCAGCTCCATCCGGCGGAGCAGGCCGAGCATGCGGGTCAGCGCGTCCCCCTCCAGCATCCCGTGGTGATGCGCGAGCACGCCGCAGATCGCCATGTCCACAGCCACGGCGTGACCGTGGTGCATGCCGAAGTCGATGGCCGACTCGAGCGCGGGCGAGAAGCTGTGCCCGAAGTCGACGAGGCGCTCCCAGGAGCGGTTCTCGAAGAGGTTGGGCTCGAGCTCCTCGAGCATCGCGCAGATCGCCCGGTCGATGACCTCGCGACCGACCTGGGCCGGGGACGCCAGCGCGCTGTCGAGCAGCGCCTCGGCGTGGCGATCGAGCAGCTCGAAGAGCCGGGCGTCCCGAATGATGCCCATCTTGACGATCTCGGAGAGGCCCTCGGAGATGTACTGGCGCCCGAGCGTCTTCAGGTAGGGCGGATGGATGAGGACGGTCTGGGGCAGGTGGTAGGTGCCCATGCCGCTCTTCTTGCCAGCGACGTTCACCGCACCCTTCACGCCGATGCCGGCGTCGATCTGGCCGACCAGGGTCGTCGGAACGGGGATGTAGCGGATGCCTCGACGGAACCAGGCCGCCGCACAGGTCACCAGGTCGCTGCAGATGCCGCCTCCGAGCGCGACGACGACGCCCCGACGCGACATGCCTCGGCGGAACATCTCGCGTGTGATGCGCTCGACCTGGTGAAGCCCCTTGTCGGCCTCGTCGACCTCGACCACCAGCACGTCAAGTTCAAGTTCACGTGCGATAATTGCACCATAGAGCTCATACACGGTGGGCGTGGTCACCAACAGCGCGTCGTCGGGGCCGATCGCCGCGGCCAGCGCCGTGGTCACGTCATCGACGACGTGGACGCCGTAGCGCCCGCTCCGATGGCTTCGGACTTCCTTGAGGGCCGGGCCCCACTCGAGGCGAAGGGCGTTCATCGGTGCCTCGCCTGCCAGACGACCATGCGGAGGGGCTGTGAGCCGGTGTTCTCGAGGGCGTGGGTGCCGCCCGCGCGGTTGATCACCAGGTCCCCAGCGGTCACGGCGATCGCTTCGTCTTCCAGAGTCATTCTTCCCTCCCCGGCGAAGATGAAGTAGTGCTCCTCCTCGTCGCCTTCGTGTGTGTGGACGCCGACGCTGCAGCCCGGGGGCACGACGGTCATGTCGACGAAGTCGAGCGCGCTGCCGTCGCGAGCGGTGAGGACCCGGCGGAAGAGCACCTCGCCGGCGCCGTCGTGCGCGACGACGGGCTCGAGCGTCTGCTCGTCAAAGCGGATGCGGCGTGACTTCATGGGGTGCTCCCGTGCTCGAAGTGGTGCAGGTTCTGTCGGAACCAAGCTACGGTCGCTCTCAGCCCCGGGTCGATGGCAACGCGCGGTCCCCACGCCATCACCTCGGTTGCACTGCGCGAGTCGCCACAGACCGAATCGATCTCGCTGCCCGGGGGCCGCATCCTGGAAGGATCCTGAACGATGACAGGGGATTGTCCAGTGATCGCTGCGACCCGATCGATCAGACCTCGGATGGAGACGAGCTCCGATCCGGCCAGATTCAGGACCTGGCCGTCGGCTGCCTCGCAGAGGCCCGCGAGCACGTATGCGTCGACCATGTCGTCTACGAAGACGAAGTCCCGCTCGGGGTAGAGGTTCCCGATCTCGACACGCTCTGAGGCCAGCAGCTGGCGGATGACGTGGGGGACGATGTTCTGAAGCGACTGGCGCGGTCCGTAGGTGAAGAAGGTCCTCAGCACGGTCGCCCGCAGTCCGTAGCTACGCACCCACGCCTGGACCAGGGCTTCCTGAGCGATCTTCGTCGCCGCGTAGGGGTTCCGGGCCTCGAGCGGATGGTCGAGGTCGATGGGTACGTACCGCGCCTTGCCGTAGACCTGGGAGGAGGAGGCCAGGACCACCTTGGCGTCCGCAGACCTGGCGGCCTCGAGCACGTTCAGGGTGCCGTTGACGTTGACCTCGACGGCCAGGCGTGGGTCGCTCAGTGACCAGGGGACCTGGGAGATCGCGGCGAGGTGGAAGACCACATCGACGCCCGCGGCGGCCGCACGCACCGACTCGGAGTTCCGAATGTCGCCGACGAAGCGCTCCACCTCGCCGCTGGACCAGGACCGATCCAGCCAGGTGGCTCGGGGGCCCTCGAGGGTCAGCGCCCGAACGGTGGCGCCCGCTCGAACCAGGGCTTCGCAGAGGGGTGTGCCGAGGAATCCGTCCGGGCCTGTTACCAGGACGACAGTGCGCAAGTAGCTCATGGCGTGGAATGTAGGTGGCCATGAAGATGCTCGTTACAGGCCTGCAGGGCTGGGTCGGCCGATTCGTTCAGGCACACGCTCGAGATGAAATCGAACTGTGTGGAGTAGGCCGCTCCCCGCCGCGATCCGGCTTCTCCGATGGCCGGCTTCTGCCCCCCGCCCTCGCCTTGCGTTCGGCGCGGTATCACTCGGGAGATCTCCGAGATCGGGTGTTCGTGCGGGGTCTGTTGGAGAGGGAGGAACCCGACGTCGTTATGCACCTCGCGGGGGGAACGCACACCGCACCCGCCGACCGGCTCGAGGCCCTGAACGTCGGGGCGACACGGAACCTCCTGGAGGCCATGCGTCCCGGCACGCGAATGGTCCTGGGTTCCACGGGATCGGTCTACGGCGACACTCAAGGCAGGGCGCAGGGCGAGGATCACCCGACGGTCCCTCTCACGGCCTATGCCCAGTCGAAGCTCCGGGCAGAAGAGGTCGCGGAGGCCGTGGCCGAGGAGCGGGGCATCTCCTTGGTGGTCGCCCGGATCTTCAACGTCGTCGGGCCGGGTCAGCCACGCAGCTACCTGCCCGGGGTCCTCGCCGCTCAGCTCGCGGAGATCCAGGAGCGGGGGGCTCAGCCGCTGCTGCGGATGGGGCCCCTGACGACTTCGCGGGACTACATCGACGTGCGAGATGTCGCGAGCGCGCTGTGGGTGCTCGCGGACTCCGACGTGCAGGGAGCCGTGAACGTGGCCAGCGGGATCGAGACCCCGGTGTCTCGGGTGCTCGACATCCTGCTCGAGCTGAGCGGCCTCGAGGTTCGTATCGAGTGGTTGCCGCCCTCTCCGGCGAACGTGCCACGACAGGTGGCTGATATCGGTGTCATCTCTCAGCTGGGGTACGAATCCTCCATCGCTCTGCGTCGCTCGCTTCGGGATCTCCTCGACGACTGTGTGCAGAGAGCCGGGAGGATGAATGAGACGGCCTGAGCGACTTCGCGTCGCGACCTTCTACAGCTACATGTGCGCCGGCGGCGACGAGAACCGCGTGCTGCAGTACCTGCCGTCGAGGGACGACGCCCGCTTCGACGTCTGTGTCATCAACGGCATGTCCCCGGACCCCCACTCCGAGCACCTGAACGGCCCCATCCATCACCGCATCCGGGAGCTGGGGGTCGATCTCATCGACCTGGGCATCCCGAGCGACCACCAGCGACGCATCGACAGCCCCGGCATCGGCCTGGCCCTCGAGCAGTCCCGAAGCTTCGGCCTGATGGTGCGGCGACTCGCCAAGGTGCTGAAAGAGCGGAAGATCGACCTGATCGACGGGCGCAACAACATGGGCAGCGTGGTCGCCACGTGGGGGGCGCGACTGGCGGGGACGCGAGCCGTCGTATCCACCAACTACGAGCTGACCCGCTTCGACCCGCAGGGATGGCGCCAGCTCGGACAGGCGACCTACCGGATGGTCGACGCCCTGGTCTGCGACTCACAGAAGTGCCTGGACGACATGCGCAGCTGGATGCGCTGGCCGCCGCCGGGCTTCATGGTGCCCAACGGGATCGTGCCGCCGTCCTCGGACCGGGACCCGGCGGAGCTCCGACGAGAGCTCGGAATCCCCGCCGACGCCGTCGTCGTCGGACAGGTCGCGCGGGTCCAGAAGATCAAGGGCCAGGACCTGCTGCTGCGTGCGTGTGCCCGGCTGAAGAAGGAGTTCCCGAAGGTCTTCGTGCTGATCGTCGGGTACCACCAGCAGGCCACCGGCTACGCCGAGGAGCTCGACGGCATCGTGCGCGAACACGGCATGTCCGACTACGTCCGCCAGGTCTCGTGGCCCGGACCCATCGGCGACATGTGGCAGCTCATCGACGTGCACGCGCACCCGACGCGCCAGGACAGCTCGCCGATCGCCCTGATGGAGGGCATGTCGCTGGGCAAGCCGATCGTCACAACGCGCATCGGGGGCATCCACGAGATCATCGACACCGGGTCCACCGGCCAACTGATCGACTCCGACGACCTCCCGGCCCTGGAGTCCTCGCTGAGGCGGTACCTGGCCGAGCCGCGCTTCGCCGAGGCCATGGGCCTGGGCTCGCTCGAGCGGCACAGGAGCCACCACTCGCAGGCGACGATGGCGCGGAACCAGGAGGCGGTCTACGACGAGGTCTGGGCCGACCCCTTCCGGCTCCGCAAGCCTGGGCTGCTCAGGCCACAGCCTGTCGCCACACCGACGGCGGCACCCCGACCTCGCGCTTGAAGGCCTTGCTGAAGGCGGCCTCGGAGGCGTAGCCCACGGCGGTGGCGACCTCGTACATGCCCTGGTCTGAGTGTCGCAAGGCGCCGCAGGCGAGCGTCATGCGCCAGCGGGTGACGTAGGCGGAGGGTGACTCGCCTACAAGGGACTGAAAACGTTCATAGAACACGGATCTGGACATGCCGGCGCTGGCCGCCAGCGTTCGCGAGGTCCAGGCTTCTCTGGGCTCGCCGTGGATGAGCGCAAGCGCCCGGCCGATGCCCGGATCCTGGAGCGCCTTCAGCCAGCGCGGCGGCGTCTCGGCGGTGGCCAGCTTGCGCAGGACCTGAATGAAGAGGACCTCGGCCAGTCGGCCCACGATGGCGTCACCGGCGGGGGCGTCGACCTCGGCGGCCAGCATCTGCAGGCTGGTGTCCAGCCACGGCGCGGTCTGGTCCGAGGGCGTGTGGAGGACGGGGGGAAGCTGGCGTTGGATGAAGGCGCGGGCCTCGGGGTCGAAGGAGAGCGTGCCGCAGAGGATCGAGGTCTCGGCGCCGGTCGCGGCGTTGCGGAGACAAGGCAGCCCGTCCGCTCCGGGGCCGGACTCGAAGGCCCCGATCGGGATGGCCGGGCCGTCCCGACGGTCCCCCAGGATGTGGGGCTGCCCCCTCATCAACACGGCCAGGTCGCCCTGGCCGAGCTCGACGGGCGCTCCTCCGAGGGGTCGCAGCCAGGCGCTGCCGCTCAGCACCACGTGGAAGATGGCCTTGTCTCCGCCGAGGGTCTCCACGCCCCAAGGGGCGCGGAGCTCCGCGCGGGAGAAGATGCTTCCCTGGAGACGAAGCTCCTTCAGCAGCGGTGCGAGTGCCTCCATGGAGCGCATTCTATCGAAGGCTCACGACGAGCCCATAGGCGGTCTCGTCGTCGTGACCGGGCAGGATCGCGGGAGCAAGGCTGACCTGGCGCTTGCGCTCGTGGCCGTTGTTGTCGTTGATCGAGCGGGCCTCGACGAAGGCATCGACGGCCAGGCCGGTGTTCATGATGAGCACGGACGCAAACATCAGGTTGAAGAGCTCCGGGTTGTGGGTCTTCAGCCCGTCTCCGAAGATGGCGTGGGACTGCTCGACCACGGTCAGCCCGACCGCGCCGACGGCCAGGGTCGCGCCGAGGACCGGGCGCTCGCCGTTGTAGATGTAGCCCGTGCCGGGCAGGAACCAGTTGAGGCCGGCCGCGAGCAGCGGGCTCTTGCGGCGCGGCGTCCTCTCCGCGTTCATCGGGTACTCGGCGATGGACGGCGCGCGGGGCGTGAAGGCGTAGTCCTCGGGCATCTGCGAGGCGTTGGCGACGGTGAGGAGTGCGAGGAGGCTCATGGGGACTCTCGTTGGGGTTCGAGGGCATCCTGCGCGCCGCTCGGACTTCTGAGAATGTGAGTCCGTCCGCGGCTCTTGTCCGTCCGTCCGGACTCGCGGTGTACCTTCCCAGCGTGTCGTCTGAGAGCCAGCTGTCGCTGGGTGAGATCGCGGTGGACCTCGGGACGGGTCAGGTCAGCAACGGGCGCCGGCTGACCGCCATGGAGCTGAAGCTGCTCCGCCTGTTGGCCTCGAATCCCGGTCGGCCCTACCAGGGACAAGAGCTGCTGCGCGAGGTCTGGGGCTAACCGCGCGACGCGCACCAACACGGTCAAGACCACGGTCAATCGGCTCCGCGCCAAGATCGAGACCGAGCCTCGCAAGCCTCGGCACATCCTGAGCGCGCGCGGTCGCGGCTATTGGTTCGCCGCCTCGGTCGTCCAGGCCGAGCGCCGGCTGCTGGAGTGCCCTGGCCGAGAAGAGGAGCTCGTGGAGCTACGCCGGCTCCTGGACGACGGCGCGCCGATCATCACCGTCACCGGGCCGACCGGCATCGGCAAGACAACCCTCGCCGCGGTGCTTGCCGAGGAGAGGGGAGCGCCCTTCGTTCGCCTGGCCGAGCTCCGCGACCTCGACGGGCTGCGCCCTGTGATGTCGGCTGGCCTGCAAGTTCCGGCCGAGGGCCTCGACGCCGCGATCGCCCGGTCCTCGCTGCTGGTCCTGGACAACGCCGAGCACCTCCGGGGCCTCGGCGAGGTGCTGATCGGTTGGACCGGTCCTCAGCTCGTGGTCACCTCGCAGCGAGCCCTCGGAGTGCCGGGTGAGCACCGCCTTGCCTTGCCCCCGCTGGACGGGGAGGCGTCGATGGAGTTGCTCCTCGATGGGGCTGCCCAGCAGGGCAGCCGTCTCGACGCTGGTGATCCTGCGGTCCAGGCCCTCGTCCGGCTGAGCGAGGGGTTGCCCTTGGCGCTGGAGCTCGCGGCCACGCGTGTCGCGGTCACCGGGCCCGCGCTGTTGGCCGAGGATCCTGGACTCCTGCATCCGTCGTGGGGTGCTGATCAGGGGGGCCTCGACGCAGCGGCGCGCCGCACCTGGGACCTCCTGTCCGAGGAATCCAGGAACGATCTCGCACACCTGGCGTGGTTCGAGCATGGCTTCGACGCTCGCGACGCCGTGGGGGTGCTGGGCTCCGAGGCCTTGCCCCGACTGCACGCGCTGCTCCGCTTCAGTTGCCTGCGCGAGGTGGGCCCCGGACGCTTCGCCCTCTTCGCCCCGGTGCGTCGCTTCGCGCGCTCGGCCCCCGTCGCCGAGGAGGCCCGGCTCCGCTGGTACCAGTGGATCGTCGAGGCTGTAGGCCACTGCGTGGAGCGCGACTACGGTCTCGAGGCCGTCACGGCCAGGCGGCGACTGCGCGGCCTGGAGGCCGACCTCTACGCCGCCGTCGAGCTGCAGGACTCACCCGTTCTCACCGAGGGCCTCGCCCAGCTCTTCGGAGAGGCGCGTGACCACGACAAGCGGATCGCAGCGGCTCGTCGATGGCCGACCCCGCTTCTTCGTGTACGGGCGGGGCAGTCCTACCGCCACCTCGGCCAGCCTGCCGAGGCCTGGGCCGCCATCGAGGGCGTCGAGCACTGGGCCGCGGATCGGCTTCGCTCCATCCTGGCCCGCGAGGCCGGGGACTACGACGCCGCGGTCACCTGGGTCGAAGCGGCGCTTCAGCGCGCCGACCACGACGCGGTTCGGGCGCTCCTGCACGCGAACCTCGCCCAGGCCGAGGGAGTCCGGGGAGCTTCGAAGGAGCGGATTCGGGGCATCCTGGCCGAGGCCATGCGCTGCGTCGGCGCGAGCGGGGACGCCCGGACGCGGATCTTCGTCACGTACTCGTGGGCGGACTTCATGAGGAGCTGCGGCGACCTCGACGAGTCCCTCCGCAGCTTCGAGGCGGCGGGCAGGCTGGCGTCGGAGCAGGTGGAGCCCTGGTACGAGGCGACGGCCGCGCTGGGCTGCGCGTCCGTGCTGATCGAGCTGATGGACCTGGACGACGCCACGGCGGCCCTGGACCGGGCGGCAGCACCCATCGAAGCGGTGGCCAGCGCGACCTTCGAGGGGGTCGCGCTTCGCTATCGCGCGTCGATCGCGCTCCTCGAGGGTCGTCTCCTGGACGCAACCGAGGCCGCGACAGCCGCCGCATCGACGAGGACAGCGTCACCTTGGAGATCGACGAGACCCGCCAGCTCAAGAGCTCGCTGGGGCCAAAATTCGAGCTCTCACACCGTGTGGAGCTGGTCGGCTACGGTGACCACTGGATGGTCCGCTCCTTCGACACCGATCGACGCTAGGTGAGGGGCGCCTGGCTCCGGCGCAGCCTGGCCTGAGCCCCCGGCAAGCGGGGCCTGCCGGGGGCGTGGTTCTACGCGCGTCGATACTCCGACCCGTCACGGCTCCGCGTCATCAGACCGTGGTCGATGAACCCTCGCCGCAAGGTCGCCACATCGGCGCTGATCGACTTCAGCCTCTGGTTGACCTCGACCTCGCTCCAGGGCCCCTCGTCCTCGAACAGCCTCAGCGCGAAGCGAAGGATGACCCCGAACTTCTTGCGCTTCATCGGGATCGCCTTGAGCTGACCCGCGTCGTCCATGAAGGTGCTCAGCACCTTCTTGTCGAAGGGATCGAGGTCATCGTCGGACTGGGCGAGATCGCGCAGGTCCTCCGAAGACAACAGGCTCCGGGCGTGCTCGTGGAGTGCATCGACCTCGAGCGCGTAGTGGTGGTAGTGGCCCTTCGAGGTGCTCGAGACCAGCCCGGCCGAGCTCAGCTTGGACAGGTGGTGCGACACGGTGGACGGCCGCAGTTCGAGCACGGTCGCGAGCTCCTCGACCGCGTGGGGTCGGTGAGCCAGCAGACCGACGATCTTGAGCCGGTTGGCGTCCGCCAGGGCCTTGAAGAAGGACAGAAGGAGTTGTTCTTTCGACATAAGTCACCTCATTTCGACGAACATCTAAACATTTCTATCCAGGCGACAAGTCTGCCTCGGACAGGATGAAGCGCAACCGCTGGGCTAATGGCGTCGCCGGCACCGAGATGAGCTCGTAGCCGTAGCCTCGGTAGCAAGCGCGGACCTCGTCGCTGAGCTGTCGTGCCAGCTGCGCCGATTCGAGACGGACCTCGGTGCGCTCGAAGTGGTCGAGCGGTTCGAGGAAGAAGACCTTCGCGTAGCGCGTCGAGCGCAGCCACGACTCCAGGTTGGGGCCGACCTCCAGGCCGGCGCGGGTCGCGTAGACGATGTCCTCGATGACCGATGTGTCGGTGAACACGGGCTCTTCGACCGGCAGCCCCTCGAAGAGCGCGTGGTCGTGGAGCAGCACGCGCTGCTGCCACTCCAGGGGATCGGCCCGCAGCTCCTCGGCGGTCCGGCCCTCGGCGATGCCGGCCTCGAGCAGCCGCTGGGAGGTCTCACGCACCACGCGGTGCCCGGCCTGTCTCAGCGCCTCCAGCAGCGTGCTCTTGCCCGAGCAGGGGCCCCCCGCGAGGACATGGATGCGTGTCCGGACCGGGCCCGCGGGCGGGGTCGGGATCTCCACCCGAAGTCGAGGGGACTCGCTGGGTCGGAAGCGGTTCTTGCCCGTGAACGTCTTGGTCCCGTTCACGTAGCTGAAGTACTTGCGGCACTCGCAGCACAGGTACTCGACGTCGATGGGCTTCAGCGCCCGCTTGGCTTCGGGCCACCCTGTGGGCTGGAGCTCGATGACGCGCTGCATCGTCCGGGCGTAGTCGACCTCTCCCAGGAAGCTCTGCAGGCGGTCGAGGTAGGGGGTCGCCCCGATGCCGGCGTGCACCGGGCTCTCCGGATCGATGCAGTCCGGTCGGAAGTCCGCCAGGTCGATGACAGCGAGCGAGATCGGGAAGGGATTCGCCATTCCGAGCATGGCGTTCACGGCGGCCGTGGCCCGGACCGCGTCGCCTCCGGCCCCGACCAAGGCATCGGTCAGCGCATGCCGGATGTCGAGGAACAGCCGGGTCGCGGCCGCGAAGCGGGAGACCGACCGGCCTTCGTAGCGCACGGCCTCGACGGGGTACGCGGTCGCGTTGCACCAGGGGGGCTCCGCCAGGCTGTGAAGCGCGGCTCGCAGCGCCACCGGGTCCTCCAGCAGCCCGACGTTCAAGGCATCCAATGTCGACTGCCTGTTGCACCAACGGGCGAAGAAGAGCGCCTGGACCAGGGCCGGGAGGTCCTCGACGACCGGCTCCACGAAGCGTCGGATCGCCCGACTCCCCCGATCGTCCTCCCGAAAGACGTTCAGGAAGCGGCCCTGCTGGAAGATCGGGTCCGTCGACCAGGGCCCCGGTTGCCCGGCCTCGCGACGAAGCCGGATCGCTTCGCGCTCACGACAGAAGTCGAAGAGGGCCCGCACCGGGTCCTCGATGGTGAGCCCGTCCAGCGCGGCGGCGTAGGGGTTTTCAGGCGTCGTCACCCGGCTTCCTTCCGAAGAAGAGCAGGTTGTGGAGCCTCTGGCCGTCCTCGGCCTCGGGCGCAGTCCACCAGACGACGTGCTCGCGCCAGGCCTCGGGGTAGGACCGCTCCATCACCTCGGCGAAGGCGTCGTTGTTCCAGGCCGACCACACGGCGATGACGCCACCGGGCGCCAGGTGTTCGCTCACCCTCGCCTGACCCTCCTCGGTGTAGAAGGCCAGGCTCTGTTCGTCGAGGGGGTCGTCGGGGGCGTGGTCGACGTCGACCAGGATCACGTCCCACTTCTCCTGAGAGGGACCCAGGAGATCCGCGTAGACATCGCCGAGGACCAGCTCGAGGCGCGGGTCATCGCAGAGCTGCTCCGACAGGGGCAGGTGACCGTCGCGCAGCCAGTTGATCACGAAGTCCATGCGATCCACCACGCGGACCTGGGCGCTCCGGTCATCCTCGAGGGCAGCCTGGGCGGTGTAGCCGAGCCCCAGCCCACCCACGAGGATGCGCTGCGAGGCTCCCGCGTGCGCCGAGATGGCCCGCGAGGCGAGCTCCCGCTCCGAGAGCGGACTCACGCTGCTCATCAGCAGCTGCCCGTCGATGTGGACCGTGTAGATCCAGCCATCCGACCGGTCGCGGTGCCTCGAGAGGTACAGCAGGCCGATGGAGTGCTCGACCGCGTCGAGGACTTCGTACTCTTCCATGCCCTGGCCTAGCCCTTTCCGGAGCTCCGCGAGCGACGAAGCCGAAATCTCTGCATCAGGCTCTCTCGCCAGCCCGGCTTCCGGCAGTGGAAAGGCCCCTCCGACGTCGGGTCGAAGGGGCCGTTCGAGGTGGGGGATGTTGGATGACGTTCGAACCTGGGCGGTGGACCTGAGGGGATTTTCAACCGCGGATGTCGCCACGATCAAGCGGTTGCTGGACGTTTGCCTTACCTGCGTGTAAGGATATATCCAGGAGGTAAGGACGGCGACTTCCAAAGTCACGACCAAGGGTCAGATCACGATTCCCAAGTCGGTGCGCACCGCTCTCGGGGTCGAAGCGGGCGATCGGGTGGAGTTCGTTGTCCGCGAGGACGGCGTCGTCGAGATGATCGCTCGCACGCGTCCACTGCTGTCGCTCGCGGGTCTCCTCGGAGAGAGGCGCCTCGGGGTGACGCCCGAGGACATGGACGCCGGGATCGCCGAGCGGGTCGGACGGGAGTTCGAGGAGTCGACGAGTTGATCGGCCTCGACACAAACGTCCTCGTGCGATTCCTCGTGCGCGACGACGAGGACCAGCATCGGCGTGCGGTCGAGCTACTGCGGCGCGGCGCCGACGAAGGCGGGACCTTTTTCGTCGGAGAGATCGTCCTGGCGGAGGTCGTGTGGGTGCTGGCCAGTCGATACCGGTGTGGGCGAGACGAAATCGGCTCCGTCGTCCGGCAGCTCACCGAGGTCCAGGAGCTGGTGTTCGAGTCCACTGACCGGGTGGTCCGGGCGCTGCGTTCCTTCGAGCGGGGAAAGGGCGGCTTCGCCGACTACCTCATCGCCGAGCGCGCGCGGGACGCCGGGTGCTCGTCCGTGGCCACCTTCGACAAGGCGCTCCACGCTGACAGCGGCTTCGTGGCT
>Ga0114933_10001321_pt1 | contig 27838 bp, 26 predicted proteins | sample 4SBtaG_FD_89691 | JGI IMG/M metagenome (GOLD analysis project Ga0114933, IMG submission 89691) | Deep subsurface microbial communities from Kolumbo volcano to uncover new lineages of life (NeLLi) - 4SBTROV12_W25 metaG | ecosystem: Environmental > Aquatic > Marine > Volcanic | place: Kolumbo... | reverse complement strand
AGGCGTGCCCGAGGCCCGAGCGCTCGCCGCCCAGCTCGGGGTGCACACCAACCTGGACCTCTTCGCCGAGCAGGTGGCGGCCGCGCTCGCGAACGAGCGGGCCACGGTGCCGATCGCGCAGGTCGGCTGCTTCATGGGCTACGTCTACACACGCATCACGGTCGACGGCGACGTGTTGTTCTGCTGCAACACCAAGGTGCGCGTGGGCAGCCTCCGCGACGCCAGCTTCTCGGCGCTCTGGTGGGGGGAGCGCTGGCAGGCGCTCCGCGACAGCGTGGCGCAAGGCCGCTTCTTCGGCGGCTGCGAGGTGTGCGGCAAGTTCGAGCAGAACCGCAAGTGGTCCGAGCGGGTGGCGCGGTGACCCGTGCCGCCCGACGTCCCACGGTCGAGTGGCAGGTCGCCGGCGCCTGCAACTACGACTGCAGCTACTGCATCCAGTCGCCGCGCTACCGTCGCGGCCAGCCGACCGCGGCGCAGCTCGAGCGCGCACTGGCGTTCTTCGCGGGCCTCCACGGCACCTGGGAGATCAAGTGCTCGGGCGGCGAGGCCTTCGCCCACGAGCTCTTCCTGGACCAGGTGGTGCCCGGGCTGATGGCGCGCACACCTCACACGATCTCCGTGCTCACCAACCTCTCCGCGAGCCGGCGCGATCTGATGCGCTTCGTGCACCTCACCCGCGGCCGCCTGCGGGTGTTCTCCGCCTCGCTGCACCTGGAGTTCGTGTCGATCGAAGCCTTCGTCGAGAAGGCCGCCTGGTTGGTGTCGCAGCTGGACGTGGAGGTCGACTTCGTGGTGAACCAGGTGGTGTTCCCGGGGCGCCTGGCCGAGGCCGAGGCCTGCCGCGACACGATCGAGGCGGCCGGCCTGCGCTGGTTCGCCCAGCGCTACAAGCGCAACGGCGGGGTGGCGACCTACGACGACGCCTCGATCGACACCCTGGTGGGGGATCGGCCGGCGAACCATGCGCCGAGCTTCCTGGGTCGAACCTGCTACGCGGGCGTGGACTACTTCACGGTCGACAAGGACGGTCGAGCCTGGTCCTGCCGCACCGCCAAGCGCCACGACGAGGGGCAGCTCGGCAACATCCTCGACGGCACCGCCGCCACCTGGCGAGAACCGCGGGCGTGTCCCTACACGATCTGTCCCTGCACGGTCCCCGTCAACCGCGGCATGGTGGCGCCACCGTGACGCCGTACCCGCTCGAAGGGGTCGTGTCGTGGAACATGAACACGGTCTGCAACTACCGCTGCAGCTACTGCACCCAGCGCTTCCTGGACGACCGCAAGCAGTGGGCGAAGGACCTGCCCGCCTTCCTCGACGCCTTCGCGGCGCTGCCCGGCGACTGGGAGATCAAGCTCTCGGGCGGGGAGCCCTTCCGCCACCCGGACTTCCTGGGCGCGGTCACCCGCCTGGCCAACACCGGCCTGCGGGTCAGCGTGGTCACCAACTTCTCCGCCGACCGCCCCACCCTCGCGGCTTTCGCCAACGCCACCGCCCACCGCCCCGGCGTGGTCTCCGCTTCGCTGCACCTGGAGCACGTGGAGGTCGAGGCCTTCCTGGACAAGGCGCGCTGGTTCGCGAGCCTGCACGCGGGCTCCTTCTGTGTCACGTGCGTCGGCACCCGGCAGAACCTCCCGTGGCTGTCCGCGCTCGGCGAACGCTTCGCCCCGCTCGCCTTCAAGGTGCAGCCCGAGAAGCAGGACCGCGACGTCATCGCCTACACCGCGCCGGAGCTGGAGGCGCTGAAGGGGCTCGGCGGCCACAACGGCACGGGCTTCGTCGCCCCGAGCTTCCAGGGGCTCCCGTGCTGGGCGGGCAGCCGCTACTTCATCGTGGACCACCGCGGCGAGGCCTACCGCTGCTACCCGGCGCGCCGCTACCGCGAAGAGCGCCTGGGCAACCTGCTGGACGGCAGCTTCCGGCTGGCCCTCGACGCGGCACCTTGCCGCTACACCTACTGCAACTGCACCGTGCCCCAGCAGAGGGGTATGGTGCCGCTCACGCCCCAGGAGGTCTTGTGCCCCTCGCCGGACGCATGAAGCTGAGACACTTTCTGGTGCTCGTGGGCGGCGTCGTGGCCGTGGGCACGATGCTCCTGGTCGCCAGGCACGAGCCCCCCGCGCCGACCGTGCCCGAGATCGCTGTCGTCGCCCCGCCGAGCGTGCCGAGCACCCCCGCCGCCACCCCGAGCCCGCCGGCCGCCCCCGCAACCCCCACGGTGTCCGTCGCCGACCAGGCACAGAGCGTGGTGCTGTCGTACCGCGGCCGCGACCTGGGGACCGACAAGCTCAAGGATGTGTCCAAGGGCAGGGCCTTCAAGGTGAACGTCTACCAGGACGACGGCCACGCCACCGCGAACCGCGCCAAGGTGGACCTCGACCGGGACGACCAGTGGGACCAGAAGTACACCTTCCAGGACGACGGGTCGGTCGCGCTCAAGACCTCGTCGGACGACGACGAGACCTACGACGTGGAGGAGACCTTCACCCCGTGACCCTCAGATCGTGAGCGTGGTCTCGGCCAGCACCGCGCCGTCGTCGGCGATGTGCTGGATCGTGATCTCGCCCAGCCCCGGGTCGAGCCGCAAGAGCGCGGAGTTCCACGCCGACAGCAGGAGCGGGTACTGGCCGGTGGTGTCCTCGAAGACCTCGACCGGCACCACGTTGCTGCCACCCGGTCCCACACAGACCTCCCACTGGGACTCGCCGAGCCCGCTGCCCGGAACGGCCACCTTCGCCACCTGGGCGAAGTGCACGTCGCCGGCGATCCAGAGCACGCCGGTCACGCCCTGCTCGTCGAGGTGGCCGAGGATCTCGCCCCGCGCCTCGGCGAAGCCCTGCCAGCGGTCGTCGGCCTCGAGGTCGCCGAGCATGTCGGTGTAGTCGGTGATCGGCACGGAGTTGAGCACCAGCTTGAAGGTGGCGGTGGACGCGGCCAGCCCCGCCTTGAGCCAGTCCATCTGCTCCCGCCCGAGGTACACGCCCTCCTCGGCCACCCGCTCGCTGCGGCAGTCGAGCACGAAGAGCTCCGCCACGGCGCCGTAGCTCAGCTTGCGCCAGATGCCGCCGCTCGGACCCAGGCGCTGGGGGAAGGTCTCGCGGAACGCCTGGAGGGCCGCGTCGAGCTGACCCTCCGCCAGATCGTCCAGGCCCCAGTTGTTGGCGACCTCGTGGTCGTCCCACGTGGCGACCACGCTGGTGCGGGCGGTGGCGTCCAACATGCCCTGGGTCGCGAGGCAGGTGGCGTACTCCTCGCGGTAGCCCTCCAGCGTGGAGGAGCCGCTGTAGATCTGGTCGCCCAGCAACAGGAAGGCGTCGGGGTCGAGCGCCGCCACCTGGCTCATGTTCTGCCAGGGCTGGTTCAGCTTCAGGCACGAGGTGGCCGCGAAGGTCAGCACGCGGAAGCCGTCTGCGCCGAGGGCGGTCCGGAACCGACCGACCGCGCTGCGCCCGTCGGCTCCGAGCACGGTCCACCGGTGCGCGGTGTCGGGGCCGAGCCCGGTGAGCTCCAGCTGGGCGACGCCCTCGCTCACCGCCACGGTCTCCCGGGCGAGCTCGGACCAGCCGTCGCCATCGGCCTGGACCACCAGGAAGGTGATCTCGGTCAGGGCGGTGTGCACGGAGAGCACCACCCCGTCGGCGCTGGCGTCGCCGGACTGGAGGCCCCACGGGAAGTCTCCGCCCTCGGCTTCGTCGGGCACCCAGTCCGCGGGCTCCGGGTCGCGCTCGGGCGTGCCGATGGGCCCGGTGTCGGTGGACAGAGAGGAGTCGTGGCCGCCGTCCTTCTTGCAGGCAGGCACCACGGCCGCGGCGGACAGGCCGGCGAGCATCGAGCGTCGGGTGGGTCGCATGCCGTCCTGTATCCCGGAGTCGGCTACCCTCACGGCGTGCTGGATGCCGCCGCCACCGTCGTGCTGGTCAACCCCGTCGCTGCGGGCGGGCGCGTGGGCCGCGAGTGGACCGCCTGGAAGCCCCGGCTGGAAGCGGCCTTGGGCCCGGTCACCTTCCGCATGACCGAACGAACGGGCCACGCGCGCGAGCTCGCCACCCACTACGTGCGCGAGGGCCTCACCACGGTGATCGCGGTCGGCGGCGACGGCACCATGAGCGAGGTCGTCAACGGCATCCTGGCGGCCGAGCCCGACCCGGGCGCGGTCACCCTCGGCGAGCTGCCCGCAGGGACCGGCGGCGACTTCCGCCGCATGCTCAACCACGGCGACGACGTCTTCACCGCAGCGGCCGCGATGGCCGAGGCGCCGGCCACCCCCATCGACGTGGGGTCGGTGAGCTGGCTCGGCGACGACGGCGCCACCCGCAGCGGCTGGTTCCTGAACATCACGAGCTTCGGCATCGGCGGCCTGGTGGACCGCTACGTGAACGCGTCCAGCAAGCGGCTCGGCGGCAAGCTCAGCTTCCTGCTGGCCACCGGCCGCGCCTCGATCACCTACCGACCGGCCCGGCTCGCGCTCACCCTCGACGGCGAGCCCTGGGGCACCTGGGAGGTCACCAACGTGCAGGTCTGCAACGGGCGCTTCGCAGGCGGCGGCATGAGGTTCGCCCCGAACGCGCGGCTCTCCGACGGGCTCTTCGACGTGGTCGTGATCGAGCACGCGCCGCTGCACGTGCAGGCCCGGGGCATGAAGAAGCTCTACACGGGTTCCCACATCCACGAGCCCTACGTGCACGTGAAGCGCGCCGCCCACGTGGTGGCCGAGCCGGTCACCGCCGACCCCGCCTGGATCGACATCGACGGCGAAGCGCCCGGCACCGCGCCGGCCGAGCTCCGGGTGTGCCCGGGCGCCATCCGCTTGCTCGACGCCCGGCCCGAGGTCCTTTGAGCCCGGAGCTCCGGGAGCTGGCGGCCAACCGCCACGTCGACCTGGCCGCGCTGCTGGAGCGCGCGGTCACCGAGGCCAAGGGCGTGTTCGGCGGCGACCGGGCCACGCTGTGGCTGGTGGACAAGGCGCGCCGGCAGCTGGTGAGCCGGGTCGGTGAGCTCGCCGAGGAGATGACCCTCGGGATCGACGAGGGGGTGGCCGGATGGGTCGCCCGCCACGGCGAGGTCGTCAGCATTCCGCGCAGCGAGAGCGACCCGCGCTTCGAGCGGCGCTTCGACGAGCAGACCGGGTACACCACCCGCTCCATGCTGGCCGGCCCGGTGCGCAACGTGGAAGGCCGCGTGATCGCCGTGTTGCAGCTCCTGAACCACCCACGAGGCTACTTCCACGACGCCGACGAGCGGAAGCTCGCCACCACGCTGGACGACATCGCCGCGATCCTGGACGCGTCGAGCCTCGGGAGCCAGCTTGGATCGTCGCGGCGGCTGGCCTTCCGCTTCAACCACGTGGTGGGCACCTCGCCCAAGATGGAGGAGGCCTTCGAGCGGGCGGAGCGCGCGGCCAAGAGCGTGGCGACCGTGATGCTGCGCGGCGAGAGCGGCACCGGCAAGGGCCTGGTCGCGCGGGCCATCCACGAGAACTCCACCCGCGCCGACGGTCCGCTGGTCGTGGTCGACTGCTCCACGCTCCCCCCCGAGCTGGTGGAGAACGAGCTCTTCGGCCACGTGCGCGGCGCCTACACGGGCGCCGACCGCGACGCGCCCGGCCTGGTCGCCGCCGCCGAGGGCGGCACCCTGTTCCTCGACGAGGTGGGCGAGCTCGCACCCCACACCCAGGGCCGCCTCCTGCGCCTGCTGCAGGACCGCACCTACACCCGGGTGGGCGACGCCCGGGAGCGGCGGGCCGACGTGCGCTTCGTCAGCGCGACCAACCGTCCTCTGGAGGACATGGTCCGGGCCGGCACCTTCCGCGAGGATCTCTACTACCGGCTGCGGGTGGTCGAGATCCGCTTGCCGCCGCTCCGGGAGCGGGGGGCCGAGGACCTCGACCGCCTCACCGATCACTTCCTGCACGTCTGCGCCCGCCGGCACGGGCGCCCGCCGATCGGCGTCACCGCCCAGGCCCGCGCCAAGCTCCACGGACATCCCTGGCTGGGCAACGTGCGCGAGCTGGAGCACTGCCTGGAGGCGGCCGTGGTGCTGGCCCAGTCCGACGCCATCGACGCCGACCTGATCGAGCCGGCCACGCTCACCGCCGCCCGGGACCCCCGCGCCTTCAGCACCGACGCGGTCACCCTGGCCGAGGTGGAGCGCGCCTACATCCTGCACGTGCTGGAGCTCTGCGAGGGCAACAAGAGCCACGCCGCGAGGGTGCTGGGCATCGGCCGCAACACCCTGCTGCGCAAGATCAAGGACTGAGCAGGGGCCTCAGGGCCGGAGATCGGCCTCGACCAGGGTGGCGCAGGCCGTGGACGATCCCGGCGCCCCATCCTTGGAGCCACACGTGGCCGAGATGACCCTCCCCCGCACCCGGCCGGCGATGGTGAGGAGCGGATCGCGGTGGGCGCAGCGCGCGGGCTCGCCAGCGAAGGTGCAGTTGGGGTCGGTGACCGCGGCACCCTCACCGATCTCCGACCAACTGAGCGAGGACCCGTCCTCGCAGCGCAGGATGGTGACCACGCGCCCCCCGATCAGGGCCTCGCCGCGGTGGGCGGTGCACCCGGCGGGCACGGCCACCGGCTCGCCGACCACGGCCGGGTCGCTGATCGCGTCGGCGCACGCCAGGTAGAAGGTGAGCCACATGGGCGCCCTCTATCCGCCTCGCAGGCGACCCAAGGAGCGCTGGAGCCCACGATCCCACAGGGGAGCCGGTGAGACGGTATTGGGGCGGCACGACCACCACCTGGGAGACGCCCGATGCTCGCCGCCCTGCTCCTCGCCCCGGTGCACGCCACGCCGTGGAAGACCCCGTCCCAGGACGTGCTCGACGTGTTGCACGCGCCGCAGCTCCCCTGGGTCTGGACCGCGCCCAGCGGCGACCACCTGCTGCTGGCCGACGTCGTGGTGTACCCACCGCTGGCGGACTACGCGGCGGGCTGGCTGGAGCTCGCGGGAACGCGGATCGACCCCCAGAACGGTGGCCGCCACGCCGACCCGGGGGGCACCTCGCCCCGGATCGTGTCGGTGCACGGGGGCACCGACCCGGTGCCGCTCCCGCTGCCCGAGGGCGCCCAGCTCCAGGGCGTGGCATGGACCGCGGACGGCGAGCGCTTCGCCCTCACCGTGGAGCTCACCGACCGCTTCGGCCTCTGGGTGGGCGACGTGGACGGCGCGTTCCACGAGGTCGAAGGGGTGGCGCTCAACCCCATGCTCGGCGACCCCGTGAGCTGGATGCCCGACCAGGAGCGCTTGCTGGTGCGGCAGGTGCCGGAGCGCGGTCCGATGCCGGAGCCGCCCGCCATCCCGGCGGGGCCGATGACCGCCGAGAGCTCCGGCGGCGCCGCGCGCTCCACCTACGAAGCGCGCAACCTGCTGCAGACCGCCCACGACGAGGCGCTGTTCGAGTACTTCGCCACCTCCGAGCTCGTGGTCCTGGACCCCGACGAGCAGGGTCGGAAGGTGCTCGGAGACCCCGCCCCCTATGCCACGGCGCGCCCCTCCCCCGACGGTCGCTACCTCTTGATCGAGCGCCTGGTCGCGCCCTGGTCCCACGAGGTGGCCTGGTGGCGCTTCGGCAGCGAGGTCGAGGTCTGGGACAAGAAGGGGCGCGTGGTCGCCGAGGTGGCCACCCTCCCCCTCGCCGACAACGTGCCGGCCCATGGCGTGCCCGAGGGGGTGCGCCGCATCGGGTGGCAGGCCACCGCACCGCACACCTTGTTCTGGACCGAGGCCCTCGACGGCGGCGACCCGGTGGCCGAGGTCCCGCACCGCGACCGCCTGATGCGCCTCGAGGCGCCCTTCGACGCGGAGGCCGAAGAGGTCTTCCGCGCCGAGCACCGCATCCAGCACTGGCGCTGGGCCGAGGACCACACGCTCATGCTCACCGAGCGGGAGCGCATGCGGCGCTGGCAGACCACCTGGCTCCTGGACGTGGACGAGGGCACGAAGCGGCTCTGGTTCGAGCGCAACGAGAAGGACCGGTACGGCTCCCCCGGCGCCCCGGTGATGCGCCGGCTCGACAACGGCTTCTCGGTGCTCCGGCAGCAGGGCGACGCGGTGTACTTCGACGGAGACGGCGCCGGGCCCGACGGCGACCGGCCCTTCCTGGACCTCCGCAGCCTCGAGACGGGCGAGGTCGAGCGGCTCTTCCGCTCCGACCCCGAGCGCTACGAGACCTTCGTGGCCTTCGCCGGCGACGACGACGCCTTCGTGATCCGCTCCGAGTCCGCTACCGACGCGCCCAACTACCTGCTGGCCAGGCTCGGCGAAGCCCTCGAGGCCCCGGAGGGCGAAGCCACCCGCAGCCACACCACCACCCCCGTCACCCGCTTCGAGGACCCCACCCCCGAGGTCCGGCAGCTCGAGAAGCGCATCGTGACCTACGAGCGGGCCGACGGCGTGGCGCTGTCGTTCCAGCTCTACCTGCCCCCCGGCCACGAGCCGGGCACGCCGCTGCCGACCGTGGTGCACGCCTACCCGCTGGAGTACTCCGACGCGGCCACGGCGGGGCAGATCCGGGGCTCCACCAAGCGCTTCGACCGCCTCTACGCTTCGTCGGTCCTGTTCTTCGCCCTGCAGGGCTACGCGGTGCTGGACCGCACGTCCATGCCCATGGTGGGCGACCCGGAGACCGTGTACGACACCTTCGTGGAGCAGCTCGTGGCAGACGCCGAGGCCGCCGTGGCCAAGGCGGTCGAGCTCGGCGTGGCGGACCCCGAGCGCATCGGCGTGATCGGCCACAGCCACGGCGGCCTGATGGTGGCCAACCTGCTGGCCCACAGCGACCTCTTCCGCGCCGGCATCGCCCGGAGCGGCTCCTACAACAAGACCAACCAACCCTTCGGCTACCAGTCGGAGCGGCGCTCGCTGTTCGAAGCACGCGACGCCTACATCCAGGTCTCCCCCACCTTCTTCGCCGACCAGGTGAACGAGCCCGTGCTCGTCATCCACGGCAACGCCGACTCGAACCCCGGCACGCTCACCTTCCAGTCCGAGGTCTTCTTCGAGGCGGTGCGCGGCTCGGGGGGCACCGCACGGCTCGTGCTCCTGCCCTTCGAGGACCACGGCTACCGGGCCCGCGAGAGCGTGGAGCACGTGCTCTGGGAGCAGCTCACGTGGTTCGACGAGCACCTCCGGGGCGCGCCCGCGCCCTGACCGGTCGCCCGGCCCAAGCCCGACCAACGGAATAGGATCTCGGCCCCAGACGGAGTGCGTCGTCGCCAGCAGCCGCCCGCATCTGTTCGCCGCCGCGGTGAGCGTCCTGCTGCACCTCCTGGTGCTGGCGCCGGGCCTGACCTCGGTCTTCGAGCCCGACTGGGACACGGCGGGCGCGGAGGACGGCGCCGAGGTCTTCGCCAGCAGCGGCGGTGGCGAGCTCGCACCGCTCACCGAGCCGGTGCAGGTGGCCCTGTACACGGAGCCCGCAGCCGCCGCCCCCCGCTCCACCCCGGCGCCGGCCGCCGCCGACGCTCCAGCGGCGGCCGAGAACACCGGCACCGCGCCCAGCCGCAAGAGCAGCGTGTCGGAGAACCGCGCGAGCCGCGAGGGCACGGGGTCCGCGACGACCGAGGGCTCCGGCAAGCCCCCCCGCGGGAAGAAGAAGCCGTGCGACCAGCTCGACGAGGTCACCCAGCTCTCCGACACGAGCTGGATGGTCGAGCGGGAGCTGCTCGACTGGTACGCCACCCACCTGCGCGAGCTCGACCGGCTCGCCGGTGTCGTCACCCACAAGGACGAACACGGCGACCCCGACGGCACGCGGCTGTGGCTCCCGCGCTGCAGCTACCTCAAGCAGGGTGGCTTCCGGCACGGCGACATCGTTCGCACCGTGAACGGCCGCACGCTGCACACGATCCCGCAAGGCGTGAAGGCCTGGATCGCAGAACGCAAGGCCAAGAAGCTCACCGTGGTCCTCACCCGCCGGGACGGCGAGGAACGGACCCACACCATCCACCTGAAGTGACATGACCCCCACGCTCGCCTTCGACCTGCAAGGTCCCACCCTGGAGCACCTGCTGGTCGGCTTCATGCTGATCATGTCGGCCGTGCTCGTGACCATCGCCATCGAGCGCGCCCTCGCCCTGCTGCGCTTCAAGAAGGCGCTCGGTGCCGCGGAACACGTGCTGCAGACCGCCCGGGAGGGCTCCGTGCGCCAGGCGATGAAGGCCGCGGTCGCCCTGGAGCACCCGGTGGCCGGCGTGCTGCGGCCGGGCCTGGAGCGCGGCGGCGGGGTGGTCAAGGGCAACGCCGCCCGCGCCATGCACCGCGAGCTCAAGCGCCTCGGGGGGGCCCTGCGCTCCCGCTACTGGGTGCTCGCCACCGCCGGCGCCCTGATGCCCTTCGTGGGGCTCTTCGGCACGGTGATCGGCGTCATGTCGGCCTTCCAGGCGATCGGCGAGACCGGCCAGGGTGGCTTCGCGGTGGTGTCGGTCGGCATCAGCCAGGCCTTGATCGCCACCGCGGTCGGCATCGCGGTGGCGCTGGAGGGGGTGGTGCTGTTCAACGTGCTCCAGAACCTGGCCGGCAGCCTGCTCCGCGAGCTGGCCCTGGTGGTCGACGAGCTCGTGGAGCTCATCGAAGCCGAAGGGGGGGACCGTGCAGGCACCACCGGGCGCTGAAGGCTTCGAGCACGACGCCGGCGGGATCTTCGCCGAGATCAACATCACCCCGCTCACCGACGTCTTCCTCGTGCTGCTCATCATCCTGATGGTGGTCAGCTCGTCGGTCATCGAAGAAGAGAAGCAGGCCGCCTACGAGAAGGGCCTGCTGGCGGAGCGTGCGCTGCAGGTGATGACCCCCGAGGGTGCCGGCAGCTCCGACATCGTGCCGGACGACGTGGTGGTGTCGGTGCTGCCCGACGGCACGGTGTTCGTGGAGAACGACGAGGTGCCCGCCTCCGAGCTCGACGCCCGCTTCACCGAGCTCGGCCGCACCGGCTCGGTGCGCGTGGTGCTCCGCGGCGACCAGACCGCGAGCTACCTCGCGATCATGGACGTGCTCGGGCGCCTGAGCCGCGCCGGGTTGACCAACATCGCCCTGGCCAGCCGGGACTGATCCGCTACCGTCCCGCCAGCTCGTCGAGGGCGACCAGCAGGCCCGACGGGGTGAACGGCTTCGGCAGCCAGCCGGTGCGCTTGTCCCGCGCTTCCAGCCCCAGCTGGGCCGAGCTGTAGCCCGACATGAACAAGACCCGGAGCTTCGGGTTCACCGCCCGCATCGTGCGCGCGAGGTCCACGCCGCCCATGCGCGGCATCACCACGTCGGTCAGCAGGATGTGCACGGTCATGTCGTCGACCTGCTCCAGGGCGTCGACCCCGTCGCGTGCGCCGATCGCGCGGTAGCCGGCCATCTCCAGGGCCCCCAACACGACCTCGCGCACCGCGTCGTCGTCCTCGGCCACGAGCACGCCCATGCGCCCTGGGGAGAGCGTGATCACGCTCACATCGTCCTGCGAGAGCTCCTCGCTGTCGTCCAGACGAGCCGGGAAGTCCAGGTGGAACACCGTGCCCACGCCCGGCTGCGACTGCACCTCGATCGATCCCTCCGCGCGCTCGACCACGCCGAACACGTTGGCGAGGCCGAGCCCCGTGCCCGCGCCCGCCGGCTTGGTGGTGAAGAAGGGCTCGAACACCCGCTGACGGGTGGCCTCGTCCATGCCGGTGCCCGTGTCCCGAACGGTGAGCCTCACACGCTCCTGCCGGTCGAACACGTGGGCGTGGGTCTCGATCGTGAGCACCCCGCCTTCGGGCATGGCATCTCGCGCGTTCACCGCGAGGTTGAGCACGACCTGCTCGAGCTCCGCCGCGTCGGCGTCGACGGTGTGGCGGCCGTGATCCAGGTCCAGCCGCAGCTCGATGTCGGCGCCGAGCACCCGCTCGAGCAGGAACGCCATCAGCTGGACCACCTCGTTCAGGTCCACCGCCACCGGCTTCCGCAGCTGCCCCCGGGTGAACGCCAGCAGCCGCCCCACCAGCGCCGCTGCGCGCTCGCCGGCGCCCACGATGCCTTCGGCTTCGCGGTGCGCGGGATGGCCGGGCTCCAGCTTCTCCTGCAGCAGCTCGGCGAGCCCGATCACCGCCGTGAGCACGTTGTTGAAGTCGTGGGCCACCCCGCCCGCCAGGCGACCGATGGCCTCCATCTTCTGGGCCTGCACGGTGCGTTCCTGCAGGTCGGCGAGGTCGGAACGCTCGGCCTCCAACTCCCGGATCCGCTCCCTGGCGGCTTCCAGCTCGCGCTCCAGCTCGCTCACTGCCCTCGCTCCGCGACCACGACGTAGACGGCAGGGTACATCGGACGACCGGGGGGGAGGTAGCGGCGGCTGAGCTCGTCCTGGCCGGCCACGTCGACGACCGTCCAGCCCTCGCGCCCCATGAACGACCCCACGTCTTCCGGGTGGATGCCGAAGGTCAGAGGCTCACCCAGCAGGTGCAGCAGGCCACCGCTCATCCGGTGGGCTGTGCCGATCGGATCGGGCGTGTCGAGCAGGTACCAGTAGTCCATGGCCACGCGGGAGCCCGGCCCGCCCAACGCGGAGAGGCCCGACAGCGTGCCCTTGACCGCCGCGCGGGTCAGGTACATCGACACGCCCTCCCACACGAAGAAGGTGGGGGCGCCGGGCTGGAACCCCGCGCGGCCGAGCCGATCCTCCAGGGCGTCGTGCCGGAAGTCGATGGTGACCACGCGTCGGTCGACGTCGGGCACCTCCACGCCCTCCATGATGCGGGCCTTGCGCGCCGAGGTGGCCGGGTGGTCGACCTCGAACACCGGGCGCTGGGCGATGGCCTCGGCGAAGCGCCAGGCACGGCTGTCGTAGCCGGCACCGAGGAGCACCACCTGCTCGACCCGCGGCAGGGCTTCGAGCAGGGCGTCGTCGATCGCGCGGTGCCGCGCCAGCACGTAGTGCCCGATGCCCGCCGCGAGCCGATCCGCGGAGTCCCTGAGTCCGCCGACCAGGGTGGCGAAGGGCACCCGCGTGAGCATCGACAGGAAGCGCGGCGCGTAGGGGTCGTCGAGCACCCGCTCGTCCGGCGGCTGCTTCTGGTCGGTGGCCCGCACGAAGCACACCAGCTCGGCAGTGCGGGAGGGGTCGTCGGTCACTCCGGGCCTCCAGCGAGCCACTCGGCCGGTTCGCCAGCGACCCCGTCCACCACGGTGTAACGCAGGTCCCGGAGGGCTCGGACCGACACCAGCGGGTCGCCGCCCACCACCACGAAGTCCGCCCGCTTCCCCACCTCGAGGGTGCCGAGGTCGTCGCGGCCGAGCATCTCGGCGGGGGTCCGGGTCGCCGCGACGAGCGCCGCCTCCGCGCCGATCGACTCGGCCAGGAGCTCCAGCTCACGGATGCTCGACACGCCGTGGAAGTAGAAGGGGCACTGCTCGTAGCTGCCCGCGTCGCTTCCCAGCACGATCGGCACCCCCGCCTCGTGCAGCGTGCGGGTGACCGCCTGGCCCGCGGCGAGCCGTCCGAGCCACAGCTCCTCCTTCACCCCCACGCTGGCGGCCCAGCCCTGGAGCCAGCCCGGAAGTCCCGGCAGTGCGACGCGGATCATGTCGCGGTGCCACCCCTCGATCGCCACCGCATCGGTGGCGGACTGGAGCTGGAGCGGCGGCACCAGCGCGCGGAGCCAGGGATCGTCCAGCCGCTCGACCTGGAACTCGGTCAAGGGCGCGTCCATCAGCGCCATGGTGGGCATGACGTACGCGCCCGACGCCGCGAGGGCGGCCACGAGCTCGGGGTTGGGGTCTTCGACCTGGTGCACGAAGGCGTGAGGGGCGAGGCGCTCGAGCGCCAGCTGCTGCTCGTCCGCCGAGGTGGCGTGCACGTAGATCGGCAGCGACCTGGCGCCCGCCTGGTCCCGCAACGCGTCCAGCACCTCGTCGGAGTAGAGCGGCCACACCTCCCGCACGAAGCCGGACTCCACCGTGGCCTTCACCCCCACCGCCTCGAGCGCCACGAGCTCGTCGAGCGCCGAGGTGACGTCGTCTACCGACGCCAGCTCGGGGAAGCCGTCGACGATGGCCGCCGGGTAGCCACCGGCCGGCGCGAGCACCGGACCGAGCGAGAGCACCCGCGGACCGGGGAGGCCCCCCGCGAGCTCGGCGCGGATGGCCCGCAGGCCCTCGGGGAAGATGCCGGTGTCGAGCACCGAGGTCACGCCGGCCGCCAGGTAGGCCGGGAGCTGCGCCCGGATGTGCGGCAGGTGCGCCGCCTCGTCCTCGCCGCGCCAAGGCGCACCGGGCACCGCGGTGAGGTGGACGTGCGCGTCGATCAGCCCGGGCAGCACCGTGGCGCCCTCGACGTCGAGCACCCGCGGCTCGAAGCCCAAGACGGCCGGGTCCGGGGGCTCGCCCACACCGAGCTCCTCGAGGCGCCCGTCGCGCACCAGGAGCCACACGCCGTCCTGCACCGGCGCTCCCGAGCCATCCCAGACGCGCGCGTCGACGACCAGCAGATCCCCCGCGAGCGCCACGCTTGTGCAGAAGGAGAGGATCATCCCCCAGGCTGTAGCGCCTCGCCGGCATCGTCGGTAGGGTGCCCACACCGGGGCCCGGAGGAGAGATGGTGATCCTTGCGCTGATGGCGCCGGCCGGGCCGTGCGCGGGCTTCGTGCACGAGGAAGGAGCGCTCGCACCGATCCTCGGTCTGCTGGTCACGGCCGTGCCCCTTCGAAGACGACGCTGACGCACAGCCGGGGTTGCGGCGAGCCGATCGCAGAGGAAGGGTTTCGAGGCGACAAGAGCAGGAGGCTCCCTCGTGTTGGAACCCTCGGTCGAGCTCGTCGGCGTCGCCGTCCTGGCGTTGCTCGCGATCCACGCCCTCGCCTGGCGGGACGTGGTCGCGCACGCCGAGGAGAACGAGGCCCTGAGCACCATGCTCCGCACCTGGACCCGCTTCGCGAACCCCAGGCTGGCGCCGGATGGCGACAGCCCCCTGTGCCGCTACGTGCTCCACCTGGCCGCCCGGGAGGGCTACGCCGGTGGCCTGCACCCCCGTCGTGCGTTCGATCACGTGGTGGTGCAGCTCCAGCGGTCCGCCGAGCGCGGGCATCGGGTCGCCCAGCGGCTCGCCGAGCTGGAGCACGAGCTCAGCCTGGTCGGGTCCGACAGCGAGATCGTGGCCGAACGGGTGGAAGAACAAGGCCGGGAGCTCACCCTCGCCACGAAGAGCCTCGACCGCGCCCTGGCCCGTCGCGCAGCGGGACAGAAGGCCGGCTGAGGGGTGACGGGCCTGCTCGGCTTCGGCCTGGCGCTGCTGGCGTTCGCGCTCGTGCTGCGGCTGGTGCAGATGCGCCAGCTGCGGAACGAAGGAGAAACGTTGCGGCAACAACTCCAGGCGTGGTCCGGCGAAGCCGGCGCCGTCGACGAGGACCTGGAGAAGCAGCTGGCCGTGGCGCTGACCACCCTCGCGGACCGGCTGGACCCCGAGGGTGAGGCGCCTGTCGACGGGCACGAGGCGCTCGCGATCATCGACGACACGCTGCAGGCCTACCGCGACGAGCTGGCGCGCCTCGAGTCCCGCCGCACGAAGCGCGATCGGCAGGTGCAGCGCGCCCGCACGCTGAACCAGGAGCTGCACAGCCTGTCCGCGGTGCTCGCGGCTCGGGTCGCCGACGTGCAGGCGCGTTCCGCGATGCTGGAGGCCGATCGGGTGCTCGACGGCCCCAACGTCACCCGTTGGCAGCCCCCGGGCGCAGGGGGTTAGCAGGCGCTCGACCCCGAGGGCCTCATGCCGACCTCCCCGCTCGCGAGCCTCTTCGGCCGTTCACCGTTCACCGCGCCGCAGCAGCACATGCGGGTCGTCACCGAGTGCGCCCAGCACGTGACCCCCCTCATCGACGCGCTGTGTGCCGAGGACCAGGCGAAGCTGGAGCACCACGCCAAGGAGATCTTCCGCCTCGAGGAAGAGGCCGACAAGGTCAAGCACGACATCCGCAAGCACCTGCCGCGCAGCCTGTTCATGCCGGTCGACCGGCGCGACCTGCTCGAGGTGCTGCACGCCCAGGACAGCATCGCGGACACCGCGCAGGACATCGCCGGCATCCTGCTCGAGCGCGACATGACGCCACACGACGAGTTCGTGGAGCCGCTGAAGGCGCTCGTGGCGGCGTGCGTGGGCGTGGTGGACCAGGGCCTGGCCGCCATCGAGATGCTCGACGAGCTCGTCGAGGTCGGCTTCCGCGGGCGCACCGCCGACCGGGTCGACGAGCTGCTCGACGGCGTGAACACCGCCGAGGACCACACCGACGAGCTCGGCATGCAGCTGGCGCGGGCCCTCTTCCAGCGGGAAGACGACCTGAAGCCGGTCACCGTGATGCTCTGGTACCGCCAGATCGAGTGGATCGGCGACCTGGCGGACCACGCCGAGAAGGTGGCGAACCGCCTCCGCCTCATCATCGCGCGCTGAGGAGAGACGATGGAGATCCTGGTCGAGCACGGACAGGTCCTGATCGGACTCGCGATCGCGTGCGGCTTCTTCATGACCTGGGGCATCGGCGCGAACGACGTGGCCAACGCCATGGGCACGTCGGTGGGCTCGAAGGCCATCACGGTCAAGCAGGCCATCGTCATCGCGGCGATCTTCGAGTTCGCGGGGGCCTTCCTCGCCGGCGGCCACGTCACCAAGACCATCCGCAAGGGCATCATCGACCCGGCGCCGCTGGTCGAGAACCCTCAGTACCTGGTCTACGGGATGATCGCGGCCCTGCTCGCGGCCGGAACATGGCTCGCGATCGCCAGCTGGAAGGGGTGGCCGGTCTCGACCACCCACTCGATCGTCGGCGCGCTCGTCGGCTTCGCCATCGCCGGAATCGGCGTGGAAGCCGTGCAGTGGGACAAGATCGCCACCATCGTCATGAGCTGGGTCGTCTCGCCGGCGGTCGGTGGGGTCTTCGCCTTCCTGCTGATGACGAGTATCACCCGCTTCATCCTCAACGCCGAGAAACCCTTCGAGGCCGCCCAGCGCCTGGGGCCGTTCTACCTGTTCCTGGTGGGCTTCGTCATCGCCTTGGTCACCTTGTTCAAGGGCCTGAAGCACCTCGACGTCGAGCTCACGATGGTGCAGAGCTTCCTGGCGGCCACGGTGGTCGGCACCGTCGTCGCCCTGGCCGGTCGCGTGCTCATCCAGCGGGTCGAGCTGGACGAAGCCGCCAACCGCAACTTCCACTTCGCCAGCGTGGAGAAGGTCTTCGCGCCGATGATGATCTTCACGGCGTGCGCCATGGCCTTCGCCCACGGCTCCAACGACGTCGCCAACGGCATCGGGCCGCTCGCGGCGGTGGTGAGCATCATCGGCAACGCCGGGGACATCGCCCAGAAGTCCGCCACCCCGAACTGGATCCTGCTGCTCGGCGGCTTCGGCATCGTCTTCGGCCTGTCCACCCTGGGCTACCGCGTGATGCGCACCATCGGCACCAAGATCACCGAGCTCCGGCCCACGCGCGGCTTCTCCGCCGAGCTGGCCGCGGCGGCCACCGTGGTGCTCGCCTCCCGCACGGGCCTGCCGGTCTCCACCACCCACGTGGCCGTCGGCGCGGTCATCGGCGTGGGCCTGGCCCGCGGCATCGGCGCCATCGACCTGCGGGTCATCGGCGGCATCGTGCTGTCCTGGATCGTGACCCTGCCGATCGGTGGGCTGCTGGCGGCGTTCTTCTTCTTCACGCTCAAGGGCATGTTCGGGTAGCGGCGCAGAGCGTTCAGAAGCTCTCTTCGGTCCCCGCCCGCAGGCGCTGCACGTTGTCTCGGTGCCGCACGCCGATGATGCCGGCGAGCACCACGGCGGTGCCCGCCATCAGCGGTCCCTGCCAGAACGCGAGGAAGGGCAGCACCACCGCGGCGATCAGCGACGCCAACGACGCCTTGCGCACCGCGAGGAACACCACCACCCAGAGCGTGGCCGCCACCAGGACCGGCAGCGGCGCGAGCGCGAGCATCACCCCGGCCGAGGTCGCCACCCCCTTGCCGCCGCGGAAGGCCAGGTAGACCGGCCAGCAGTGCCCGGCGACCGCCGCGACCCCCGCGAGGCACCACGCCGCTGGGGCGTCCCACAGAACCATCGCGCCGAGCACGGGCAACGCGCCCTTGGCGACGTCGGCCAGCAGCGTGGTCGCACCCAAGGCCTTGCTGGTGGTGCGCAACACGTTGGTGGCGCCGATGTTGCCGCTGCCCTGCTCCCTCGGATCGACCTCCGAGTAGAGCGTGGTCAGCACCAGTCCGGAAGGCAGGCTGCCGACCAGGTAGCAGAGCAGCACGTAGAAGGCGTCGAGCACGAGACGAGGAGTATCGCCGAGATCGGGCTATGACTCCCGCATCTGGAGACCAAGATGCTCACCCTGCTCCTGCTCGCCTGCACGGACGAGCCCCAGACCGCCGACACCCACGCCTGGCCCGAGGTCACCCCCGGCGCGCCCCTCGTCGGAGCGGCCGAAGGCTACCTGGAGCTCCCGGTGGGCACCCCGCTCGCCGGCTACTCCTCGCGCTGCGGCTACCTGGGCGGCGCCAGCAAGCAGGACGACCGCGACAGCTCGTACGCCACGGCCTTCTCGGAGTCCACGGGCGTGCAGACCCTGCCGCAGATCAAGTCGATCTGGCTGGAGAACGGCGACGACCACCTCGTGCTGGTGCGCTTCGACGTCATCTACAGCTACGACGAGCTCGTGGCCGAGGTCACCCGCCAGCTCGAGGAGGCCACCGGCGAGCGGCTCGACGGCAAGGTCGTGATCACCACCAACCACAGCCACGCCTCGTGGGCCAACTTCAGCGACCAGACCCACTTCTACCTGGGCGGTGACCGGTACCACGAGGAGAACTTCCGGCGCACCGCGGCGCAGCTCGCCGAGGTGGCGCTCGAGGCCTACCAGAACCGGGTCGAGGCGGCCGTCGGTGCGTCCTGGACCAAGGACTGGGACCCGAACGACGAGGTCTACCGGGACCGTCGGGGCGAGAACGACGAGCTCGCGGTCTGGGACGACGTGGAGCCCGGGTACGGCAAGGATCCCTACCTGCACGTGCTGCGCTTCGACACGCTCGACGGCGACCCCATCGCCTTCACCTACACCTTCGGCATCCACGGCACCTCGCTCGGCGACGACAACCCGATGGTGTCGATCGACGCCCCCGGGCACCTCGACACGGTGATCCAGGAGCAGTTCGACGAGCACGTGGTGGTGATGCACATGCAGGGCGCGGGGGGCGACGCGTCGCCCAGTGGCGTGGACTCCGACTACGCCCGGCTGGAGAGCGTGGGCGAGCGCGCGGCCGACAAGATCGTGGCGGCCTGGGAGAGCACGCCCACCTCCAGCGCCGACATCCGCATGGAGACCGTGAGCCGCCACATCCCGCAGCTGCGCGACACGATGAGCGTCACCCGCGACTACGGCGAGCTGGTCTACGCGCCCTACGACCCCGACGCGGAGATCGACAACGAGGTGTGGGACGGCGACCAGATCATCACGCCCATCGACGAGTTCAACACCCAGTACGGCGGCGCCTTCTGCGGCGCGGGCGACCCCGACGACCCCGACGTGCTCATCCCAGGCTTCGACGTGGGCGCCACGGTCTACCCCTACAGCTCGTGCGTGGACGTGGAGGCCATCGGCGCGGTGCTCGGCGCCATCTTCCGGCTCGAGGACTGGGAGGTGACCCTGCCGCTGCCCGAGAGCCTGGCGGCCCACACCACCGCCAGCCGGATCGGGCCGCTCACCACGCTCACCCACGAGGGCGAGACCGTGGACCGCGACCTGCTGGCGGGCTTCTTCCCGGCCGAACCCCTGGGCATGTTCGCCGAGCAGTGGCGCCGGCGCGTCGCGGCCGAGACCGGCTACGAGCAGGCCTTGCTGGTCGGCTACGCCCAGGACCACGAGGGCTACTTCCTGATCCCCGAGGACTGGCTCGCCGGGGGCTACGAGCCGAACATCAACGTGTGGGGACCGCTGCAGGCCGAACACGTGATGGAGGGCGTGATCGAGGTGGTCGCCACCGTGCTCTCCACCGACGTGCACGAGGACCCCGACCCCCTGGGCTGGTACCCGGCCACCGAGTACTTCGACCGCGACCTGCCCACCGAGCAGCCCGACACCACCCCCGACGCGGGCGAGCGGCTCACGGCCTTCCCCGAGTACTTCTGGACCCCGCTCGACCTCACCCCCAGCCTCGACATCCCCTCCGAGGTGCCGCGGGTGACGGGCATGGTGCAGCTGGCCTGGGAGGGCGGCGACCCGGCGGTCGACCTGCCCGACGTGGTGCTGCAGCGCGAGGTCGACGGGAGCTGGGTCGACGCCACCAGCCACAGCGGGCGCCGCATCGACACGGCCCAGCCCGACATCCTGCTCGGCCACACCCCCGATCCCCTGTTCCCGAGCGAGGCCGACCAGGTGCATCGCTGGTGGGCGGGTTGGCAGGCGGTCAGCCACGTCCGCGACCGCGCGGGGCTGGAGCTGGGCACCTACCGCCTGAAGGTCACCGGCGAGCGCTACACGGGCGGCTCCGCCAGCTGGCCGTGGGCGACCGAGAGCTACGAGGTGCTGAGCGACACCTTCACGGTCGTCCCGGCCGAGCTGAGCGTGTCCCTCGAAGGCGACCAGCTCACGGTCGCTCTGCAGGCACCGGAAGATGGCTACCGCCTGATCCACCTCGACGGCTCGAGCCGCGGCTCGAACCCGGTGGTCGGTCCGGTCACCGTGACCTGGGGCAGCGGCGCGAGCGAAGAGGTCGAGGTGACCGCGTCGGGCGGCGTGAGCGTCGGGACCGTGAGCGGGGGCAGCGGCGAAGACCAGCTCATCGTGTACGACGCCTACGGGAACTCGGGCACGGTGTCGTTCTGAGCCTGGCTCAGCTCATCGAGCGGGTCACGCTGGGCGTGCTCGTCCGCTCGAACTCGTAGCCGATCTTCCGGCCGCGGCGGTGCAGCGTCAGGCCGCGGAGATGTCCCGGGCCCTCGTGGCGCGCTAACGACGGCGCCGCAAGAGTGCGATCAGCGCCGGGAGGGCCCAGCCTGCGGGTGCCCCCGTCGGCGCGCACCCGCATCCGGACTCGTTGTCGGGCGGAGAGCCACCCCCGTCGCCATCGTCAGCCGAGTCGCCGACGGCACCCGAGTCGCCAGACGCACCCGAGTCGCCAGCGGCACCCGAGTCGCGCGACGCAGCGGTGTCCTCGGAGGCTCCTTCCGTGCCGCAGACGTCGGCGGGCAGGCTCACCGCGACGGTGGTGTACGAGGACGTCCCCTGGGCCTGGAGGTTGAAGTGCAGCCCGCAACCGTCGTCGTCCCAGAGCACCACGCCGTCCCCGGTGTAGTAGCCGTCGGCGGTGTAGGAGATGAGCTCCTCGTAGGACCATGAACCCTCCGACTCGCGGAGCACGCCGATGCCTCCGCCCGTGTCGTTCCAGGCGCCGCCTTCGCGCACGTCGGCGATCAACACCCCCTCGTCGACCCACACCGGCATCTTGGCGTGGACCGCCGTCCCATCCTTCTCGAGCCCGCCGTAGACGTGCACCACTGTGTCGGTCTCGTGGTCGTACTGGGCCACGACGAGGGCGCCGTCATTGCCGAGGTTCGTCGCGCCGGCGTAGCCTGTGAAGTAGCCGTGGGTGGTCGTGACGCCGGCATGGAAGACGCTCGTGCCGTCGTCGAGCTGGCCGATGGCGGTGTAGTACACGTCCTCGCTGCAGAGGCTCTTGGCGTCGATCTCGAAGGACGCGTCCACGCTGTCGCGTTCCCCGAGGCAGAGCGTCTTCGACCCCACCGTGTAGGGGCTCGCGTGGGCCGCGTAGGGGTCCTGTGGGTCGTCGTACTGCCAGAAGCTCGAGTACCCGTGCGTCGCCACCACCTCGCCGGTCGCCAGGTCCACCTCGCGCGTGGCCATGTTGCACGACGCCATCAGCCTCACGGATCCGTCGTCGAGGGTGACCGCGTCGAATGTCGTGCCGCCGATTCCCTCGTCGCACACGGCTGAGAAGGGGCTGTCGATCACGGTCAGGCCCTCGGCCAGCTCGAATGGAAGCGTGGCCGGAGGCGGCGTCGGTTGGGCCGCACGGACTGGAAGAAGGGACACCGGGGCGGCGTGGAGCACGGCGACGAGGGAGAGCATGCCAGAGTCTGGCACACCTGTCGCGCGATCGGACACGCGCACACGCGGGGAGAACGCGCGCTGAGGTCATCGGTCGAGGAGCTTCCCATCGCCTTCACGTTCCATCGAAACCCCCGATACGCGGGGAGCAGGAGGAAGCGTGAGCAGGATCCTACGAGCTCCTCCACCTCCTCAGTCAGGGCGACGACACCTTGCGCCAACAGCTCGCCAGCCAGGGCTGGCGTTCCCGCGGCATCCCTGGAGGACGGTAGTAGTGCAGCAGCTCCTCGAAGCCCGCCGCAGTCAGGTACTGCCGCCAGGCTTCCAGGTCGTGGTACGCGCCGTAGCGGTCCCCGTTCCACCCTTCGACGTTGTTCCCACGCGGGTTGGAGCAGAACAGGACCCCACGCGGGACCAGGGCCTCACGAAGCTGACGAAGCACTTGGGGGAGCGCCTGGCTGGGGACGTGGAACAGGCTGGCGTTGGCGAAGACGCCGTCGAAGTGCTCCGAGGGCAGCTGCAGCTCCAGGAAGTCCTGGTGCAGGACCTCGCATCCGCTGAACGCCCGGGCCAGCTCGCAGAAGGCGGCGCTTCCGTCCAGCCCGACCGGCTGATGGCCGAGGGCCCTGAAGGCGGCCAGGTCGCGGCCCGGGCCGCAGCCGAAGTCGAGGATCTGGGCGACGTCGGCTTCGATGGCGCCGAGCAGGGCGTCGATGTTCTGCGAGACGTCGTGCCCGCGCGTGCCCTGCCAGAAGCCCTGAGCGTTGCCGTCGTAGTGCGCGAGGGTGCGCCGCGAGACCTCCGCGAGCTCGGTCTCGGTGAGGGTGCGCTGCTGTCTTCTGGGTGCCATCCGGCCGCGAGCTAACTCATCTCACCGGCCGGCTCCTCACGAACCCGATGTCCAAGCCGAAGCGGCGCCCCACCTTGCGCAGCGTGTGCTGGGGCTGGCCTCGACGCTCGCTGAGCGCCGAGGGACCCGCAAGGTCGTCTTCGGTATGAGCGTCGAGGACCTCACGCCCGCAGCCGGCGCACCTGCCTCCAGGCGTAGCGCCGCCCAGGACGCGACCCCCCATGCGTTGCCGCTGGAGAGAGCCTTCGGCGTCGCTGATCGGTCACTCAATGAGCGACGAAGCTCGCACGCGAGCCGGCCGGCGGCCTCGATGAGCGCAACGAGCTCGGCCTGCTGCACGGGCGCACGGTGGCGAGCAGGCTGCCGTCGCAGACGTCGCGCAGCACCACGTGAGCGGCGCGATGCCGGCAGGGATGCCGTCCGTGCCGGTGGCGTGGGTCGGCGGGAGGATCCGCCGGCTGGAGGTGATGGGACCGAGGGGGGGCTCGGAACGCACCGGAAGCCACGTCAGCTGGTTGGGAAGGGTCAGGAAGCCACGATTCTCGGTCCTGGGCGGCCGGATCGAGCGGTCGGAGGCCCTCTGCGGGCCCGATCCGGGGTTCCGGGAGCGCCCAACGTGGCTTCCGGGCGGTTCCCACGGGTCCGACGTGGCTTCCGGGTGGTTCCGAGCCCTCGGCGCGGGCTTGCCGTCATTCCAGCGTCTCGCCGTCCTCCCAGACGGTCCGCACGCCGCGGAGGTGGTCGATGGCGTCTACCAGCGCCTGGATGTCGGCGGCCGAGAGGCTGGGGTCGTCGACGAGGTAGCGCAGCCCCCCGACCCCCGCGCTCCTGGCTCGCTCCGGCGCGACAGCGCCTGCGGGCGGCCCCGTGTCCCACCACCGAGCGGGAGAGCAGGATGGGACACGGTCAGGTCAAGCGAGATCATGGGGAGCTCGACTGGGCGGGGTCCGTTGCCCGAGAAGGCCGTGAGCCTGTCGGCCCTGCGCGTATACTGGTGAGGCACGTTCGAATCCGGTGGTCTCGTGTGGCTTCTCTGCTCGATCCTCGCCTGCGGTAGTGACGTGGGCGAGGGCGAGGGCGAGGGCGAGGGCGAGGGCGAAGGCGAAGGCGCGACCGCCGCCGACACCGGCTCGGCGGCGGACAGCGGCTCGGCGGCGGACACGGGGGACACCGGCAGTGCGTCCGACACCGACTCTTGCGATGACGACGGGACGGGCGCGGACTGTCTCCTCGTGTCCGAGGACTACGACAGCGACGCGGACGGAACGGTGGATTGGTACCAGCGCTACGCCTACGACGACGAGAGCAAGCTCACCTCGTCATGGGTAGAGATCGGGAGCGTAGCCTACCGAGTCTCCGCCTACACCTACGACGACGAGGGCCACCGCGTCACCTTCACATGGGATGCGGAGGGCGACGGCGTCATCGACAGCCGCTACACCTACGACGCCGACGGACACGTCGTCACCACGGAGCACTACGACCGCGACGGTGAGCTGGAGGAGCTCTACGTCTTCACCTACGACGCGGACGGGAACAAGCTCTCGGACGAGTGGGACTACGACGCGGACGGGCTCGTCGACAAGCGCTACAGCTATCGCTACGACGACGCCGGCCACCTCCTGAGGTGGGACTACGACACCGACGCCGACGGCACCATCGACGCGTGGGTGGACTACACCTACGACGACAACGGGCAGCTCGTGCTCTGGGAGCACCACTGGGGCAGCGACCTGTCGGGCTACACGGTCTACACCTATGTCTACGACGACACGGGGAACCTGTTGAGCTGGGAGTGGGACAGCGGCGGGGATGGCAGCGTGGAGTACGCCAAGACCTGGACCTACGACGAGAACGGGCAGGTGCTCAGTGAGGACTACCTGGTAGGCGGACGGCTGGACACGCGCGACACCTGGACCTACGACGACGACGGCAACGTGGTCCTCTACGCACTGGACTCGGATGGCGACGGTGTCGTGGACGAGCAGAAGACCTGGACCTACGACGAGGGCGGGAACAAGCTGACCTGGGACTACGACAGCGACGGCGACGGCACCGTCGATGCCCACGCCGACTACGCCTACGATGAGGCTGGGAACCTCGTCTTGCGCAACTACGACGGCGACCTCGACGGTGTGGCCGACGAGCTGGACCTCTACACCTACGACGCTGGCGGGAAGCTGGTCGCGGAGGCGCACGAGGAGGACGGCACTCCGACCTGGAGCGCAAGCTACGTCTATTGCTGTCCGGAGCCCGACGGCGCGGGTGGGTAGCGCTCGGCGCCGGACGCATCGCCGACAGGGCGCGCCAGGCCGACCACGCTCGCCGGACCGCGATGCGCGGATGGCGTCGGCGGTGACCAGTCCTTGTGCTTCCGGGCCGCCCAGCGCTCAGAAGGCGGTGAGCTGGACGCGGACGCCGTCCTCGCCCCGGCTCGAGTCCTGGGCGAGGGCGGCGAGCGGCCTCCACACACGATAGGTCCGGGAGGGCGCCGCCCACCGTCGAAGCCCTCGGAACCCCAGCGTGCGCACCTACGTGAATCGCCGCCACGCCGCCCACCACGGCCGACGTGAGCTGTACCGCGGCGCGCTGGTCCCCTGTCACGAGGTCCCCGATCGACTCGACCGGATCGAGGCGGAGCTCGCGCGCCGGCCCGTCGGCGACTGCGTCGCGCCCGTGCAGCCCGCGGGGATGCGCGCAGCCCTCGAGCGCGTGCACACGCCCGACTACCTCGCCTTCCTCGAGGGGGCGTGGCACACCTGGTCGGACCTGGACCCTGCCAACGTCCACCACGACATCCTCCCCTCGGTGTGGCCGGGCCCCGGCCTGCGCCGCGACGTCGCGCCGGAGAGCTTCACCGCGCAGCTCGGGCGCTACGCCCTCGACGCCGGCACCCCGCTGATGGCCGGCACCTGGGAGGCTGCGCTCGGCGGCGCGGCCTGCACGGTGGCTGCGGCGAGGGAGCTGGGCTCCGTGCACCACGCCTTCGTGCTCACGCGACCCCCGGGGCACCACGCCGGCGCGGCGTGCTTCGGCGGCTACTGCTTCCTCAACAACGCCGCGCTGGCCGCCGAGGAGCTGCGCGCCGCGGGGGCGCCGCGGGTGGCCGTGCTCGACGTCGACTACCACCACGGCAACGGCACCCAGAGCCTGTTCTACGAGCGCGACGACGTGCTGACCGTGTCGCTCCACGGCGACCCGCGCACGGAGTACCCCTTCTACCTGGGCTACGCCGACGAGCGTGGGCGCGGCGCCGGCCGGGGCTGCAACCTGAACCTGCCCCTCCCCTGTGGCACGGGCTTCGGGGCGTGGAGCGCGGCGCTGGATCAGGCCGTGGCGGCCGTGGCGACCTTCCGGCCCGAGGCGCTGGTGGTGGCGCTCGGGGTCGACACCTTCGCCGGGGATCCGATCAGCGGCTTCACCCTCTCGAGCTCGGACTTCTCAGCCATCGGCGCTCGGCTCGCCGCGCTGGGGCTGCCCACGCTCCTCACCCTGGAGGGGGGCTACGCGGTGGACGAGGTGGGCGTGAACGTCGTGAACGTGCTGGCCGCGTTCGGGGGGCGCTGCGGCGCCTGATCGCTCCGGCCCTTCACCAGCCCACCACCCACGCCACCCCCTTGCCGCCCTCCCCCGAGAAGCCACCGACCAGCACCTCGGCGCGGCCGTCCCCGTCGAGGTCACCGCCGCCGGCCACGCTGGCGCCCGCCGCGTCGTCCGCGGCCTCGGGCACGAGCACCAGGTCGGCGGCGTCCAGCACGCCGCCGCTCGCCGGGCCGTAGACGAGCCAGGCGCCGCTCTCCGGCGCGAGGCTCCAGGAACCGAACACGAGGTCACCCGCCCCGTCGCCGTCCACGTCGCCCGCACCGTCGAGGCTCAGCTCGTCGGCCGCCAGGGGGCCGTCGAAGCGCGTGGCGTCCCGGAGCGACTGCACGCCGGTGGCGGGGCCGCGGACCAGCCACGCGGCCGGTCGGTAGCGGTCGCCGTCCTCCGTGGCCGAGAACGAGCCGAGGAGCACGTCCGCGAAGCCGTCGCCGTCCACGTCGCCCGCGGCCGCGACGACCTCGGCGGCCTGCTGATCCGCGCCGCCCTCGTTGTAGAGCCGGCCGTCGACCTCCACCGGTCCCACCCGGTCCCCGGTGATCGGTCCGAGCAGCACGTAGCCAGCGCCCGACTGGCTCCCTCCCAGGTCGTCGCCGTGACAGCTCACCAGCATGTCGGTCAGGCCGTCGCCGTCGGTGTCGCCGATGCCCGCCACCGCGATGCCGAGCCGACCGCCGCTGACGGTGCCCGTCACCTTGTGGCCCGCTTCCCGGGTCACGAGCGTGCCTGCCAGCGGGCCGGGGAGCACCCAGGCGGCGTCGGCGTGGGTGCCGACGAGCAGATCGCCCACGCCGTCGCCCTCCATGTCGCCGAGGCCGTCGGTCGTCACCCCCAGGAAGCCCTGGGTCCGGTCGGGCACGATCACCGCCAGGGACGCCCCGGCCAGGTCGCCGGAAGCCAGCGCCTCGCCGATCACGAAGACGGCGCCGGCCTGCTGTCCGGCAGCGTCGTCCTGGGCATGGCCGACCAGCGCGTCGACCAGCCCGTCGCCGTCCAGATCCCCGCCGCGCGCCACCGCGAGGTGGTCCTGCTGCGAGACCGTGCGCCCCACCAGCTTCACGAGCCCGGCGGAGGCGACGTCGCCGGCGAGCGCGCCCTCGGAGACGTAGAGCGCGCCGAGGTCGAGCAGCCCGCCGTCCTGCCCGGGCGCCCCGAAGCCGAGCTCGTGCAGGCCGTCGCCGTCGAGGTCGCCGAGGCCCTGCAGGCCGTGGCCGAAGGCGTCGCCGGCGGCCTCCCCCACGACCCGCGCACGCGCGTCGGCCAGGCGCCAGTCTCCCTGGGTGCGCTCGTGCGGCGCTTGCGTGTCGTTGCCGCTGTCGGGCGGATCGGCGCT
>Ga0114933_10001320_pt1 | contig 27891 bp, 41 predicted proteins | sample 4SBtaG_FD_89691 | JGI IMG/M metagenome (GOLD analysis project Ga0114933, IMG submission 89691) | Deep subsurface microbial communities from Kolumbo volcano to uncover new lineages of life (NeLLi) - 4SBTROV12_W25 metaG | ecosystem: Environmental > Aquatic > Marine > Volcanic | place: Kolumbo... | reverse complement strand
TGAGCTGCGACATTATCACAAAAACTACACAACTTATGGTGTATTAATCGTTTCCAATGACTACTTGTGCCATCTTTTTGTATTACTTTTTTTCTAGGCATTTTTCTTTTCTCTTATTTCTTTAGCTCTAACATAATCATCTTGTTCTTCTGGAGTACGCAAAGTAAAACCATCTCTTAATAAATTAAATAATTTAGATTCTACTTCATACTTACTTGGTCTAGTTTTAAACTGCATTTTATAATTTATTACATACTTACTCATTAGTATTCTCCTAAAGGTAATTTATAAACCTCTCGTATTTTCTTCATTACTGTTATACTAGGTATTCTTTTTGAGTTAATTAATAAATCAGCATAAGTATAAGATATATCTAAATCTCTAGCTAATTGATGCGTGTCTATATTTTTTTCTTTTACAATTTTTTTTACATTCATTGTACTGCTCCTGAATCATGTAACGCAATAATTGTACGAATTATTGTATATAATATAATATATTCCATTATTCTAAATCCTTTCTTTCCTGCCAATCGTGTTTCTTTTCTTCTTCTATAATTTTTTCAAAACATCCTGTATCTAAATTCATTTGTATATCTAATATTCTAGGATATCCTAACTCCTCATAACGAGTTTTGCAAATAGTTAACAAACTATCCGTACATCTTGACCCATCTTCATTCTCAAATTTAGGTCTCCATAAGCTAAATATATGGTCTGGTTTATTAAACCAATGGGCAGAACCTGCTATCTGATAGGCAGTTGGTGCAGAGTTACCCATCTTCATATCTGGCTTGGCAGGATGTGCTAGTACCATAATATGTATATCTAATATTTTAGCTAAATTAGTAAGATGGTCTAAACACTTGCCTATCCATGCAGTTTCAGACATTTTACCAAACTCTGGTGTTTCTAGTTTATTCCAAGGGTCTAATACAAATGCACCCATACCAAATCGTGCCTTCATATCGGATATTTTATCACACATCCAGTCAAAATTAGGGCAGTTATTAGGATGGTTAAGAAATACAAAATGTTTTCGTATAAATTCATCTGCCTGATGTTTTTCTTCATCTGATTGCTCCCATTCTAATTTTTTATGATAAAATGTTCTTATATTTCTTTGCACATAAGGTTTTACTCTAGTTTCTCCAGAGTACATACCTATGTTTATTTTGTATTCTTTAGCTATCTGTGTCCATAATTGTATAGCAAAAGAAGTTTTACCATGACCAGGAAAACCTGTCATAACACTTACCATACCTTGACCTAACATAACATCTTCATTCCAACCAAACATGGGATTGTATAGTTTTATCTTGGGTGGTTGTGGTATATCATCTAAAGAATAAATACCTTCTAATGGATAATCACATAACCCTTCATTAATTGTCCATTTTATTTCATCTTTACCCCATTTTAATAAGGCTTCATTGACATCCTTAATACCATCAGACCAATCAAAATACTTACATTTGCCATGCCCTAGTATAGAAGCTAAATCCTGTCGTAATGCAAGTCCTGGTTCATCATTATCGGTTAGTAATACAAAACAATTTGCTTGGTCTAAACCTTGGTCTAGTGCATCTAATACATATTGATACTTTCTGGATACCTCTGGTTGCTCCGTAGGTGATGCTACAGCACCTGTTGGTACACTTAATATACAATCTATACCATAACCAGCTTCATATAATGCCAAAGCATCCATTTCGCCTTCTACAACATAAATAGTATTGTTTTTTAAGTTCTTTGAGTTTAAAACATTGTCAAGATTATAGAATCTTTGTTCTCCACCTTTTTCTTGTTTAAATATCTTCTCTGATATAGCCCTAGCTTTATAATTTACTCGTTTTCCGTCTAAATTATAGTAACCAAAAACAATACTTTCTAAACTTCTATTACCATATTGGGCTATTCCTCCCTCTACCTTTAAATCTTCTAGTGTTTTCGGACTGATTCCCCTCTTTGCTGCGAATTGAATCACTTTTTCTGTAGGTTTTTTCATAAAATTCTCCTCCTTTTGCATTACAATGGTGGCAATAATACACCACCCCCTCTGTTTTAATCGTTACACTTAAACATCTATCGTGCTTATTCTTCCTAGTATGGCTACATTCTGGACATAAATATTTTCCAGAGTGTTTTCTACTTAATAACCATTCTCTAGTTATCATTTACTATCTCCATAAATAATGAATTATCTGCTTTTAATCTATTATTAATAATATCTACATAACTTTTATTTAATTCTATTAAGGTTGCATTTCTTCCTAATCTATCAGCAACTAAAGCTGTTGTGCCAGAGCCACCAAAAGGGTCTAATACATGACCACCCTCTGGACAACCTGCTAAAATACAAGGCTCAATTAAATCTGGTGGATAGGTAGCAAAGTGAGCTTCTTTGTATGGTTTAGTAGTAACAGTCCACACACTTCGTTTATTTTTATATTCATATATTTTACCATTAGCAGAATCTCCAACCTTAGTCTGAAAATACTTATCACCCAATCTTTTGTCTTTGTCTCTATTTCTCATGCCTTGTAATGATTCAGAATCAATGCTTTTTTCTTTAATAGATTCATTATCAAAATAATAATTTTTAGATTTGCTAAATAAAAATATATATTCATGTGATTTAGTGCATCTATCTTTAACACTCTCTGGCATAGGATTAGGTTTGTTCCAGATTATATCTTGTCGTAGATACCATCCATCTTCTTGTAAAGCAAAAGCTACTCTCCAAGGTATACCTACTAAATCTTTAGGTTTTATAGAATCATTTATAATACTTGCATAACTATCTGCTAAGTTTAACCACACAGTACCATCATCTCGTAACACTCTGCGTACTTCCCTAAATACCTCTACAAGATTAGCAACATACTCTTGTGGTGTTTCTTCTAAACCTAATTGGTCATCTTCTCCATAATCTCTTAAACCCCAATAAGGTGGTGAAGTTACACAAGTATGAAAGGTTTTATCTGCAATAGTTTTTAATTTATTTATGCAATTACCTTGTAATATTTTTATTGCCATAATTAATTATTCTCTAGTTATCATTTTTTATCATTTTCTGCTTCCATAATTGCTAATCCTATCTGTCTAGCTATCTGTGGCACTATTGAATTACCTAAAGCCTTTATTCTTTTGGCTCTATCTCTGTCCACCCCATAGGATACCCCATCAGGAACTCCACAAACTCTGGATTCAGTTTGCCACCAAGTTTGTTGTTCTTCAGCACTTGTCTTGGTAGAGAGGTCTTCTCGTCTCTGCTTTTCTTCCACGTTGGTTGATAGCCTATATCCTTGTGGTCTCTTGATACAGGTGTCGGATACATTACTGCGTCTCTCAGTTTTACTCCCCATCTTTCCCCCTTCTTGTTTTCTCGGTAAAAATGTCCATTCTTCATCTGAACATCTGGTGCTGTTCCCCCTTCTATGTCTGATGCTGTTGGTGTTGGATATGTTACAGGCAAGTATCCATACTCTGTTTCTGTTGTGCCAAGCACCGATACCTGAAGCTGGAATAATGAAACATTGGACTTTGAAACCTTCACTATCCAAGTCATTTTGCACCTGTCTGAGTACCATGCCTTCTTCAATGTTAATAATGCCTTGCACATTTTCCCCAATAACCCATCTCGGTTTGACTTGCTTAATAACATCAAACATTTCATTCCAGAGCCATCTATCATCTGTTCTGCCTTTTTGTAATCCTGCTTGACTAAATGACTGACAAGGGAAACCTCCAGTAACGACATCTGCTTGTATTTTTGTGTCATGTAAACTCCTTACATCATCATATATTTTTAACTGAGACCAATGCTTTTGTAAAACTTTTTTGCAAAACTCATCTTTTTCACAAAAAGCAACAGTCTCAAAATACCCAGTAGATTCTAATCCTAAACTAAACCCACCTATTCCAGAAAATAAATCAAGAACTTTTAATAGCATCTTCTAAATCCATTTGTTTACCATCACCTTTGTAATGATATTCTGCAAAATGATTCTTTTTTACTCCATTATTTTTCATTTTAGTTTCTATATTATGTCCTTCTTCTCTTAATGTAAAAATAATTGCTCCTAAACGAAATGAACCATATAGATTCAAGGCTTCAAGAGGATTTATTTTTTTATTTTCTATTAAATGTGCTAATACTTTATCTTTTTGTGTCAGTTTCTTTGTCATTTAGTTGCTCCTTTAAATTATCGACTTCATTTTTTAATTCATAAATCTCTAAACATAACTCTTTAAACATAGACCATTCCATATATACCTTACTGGTTGACCTATCTGCTTGTATGACTAAAAAGTCAGCTTGACCTTTTTGCCTATCTCCAGTTCTGTAACCATTTTTATGTTTCTTTGCTTCAAAAATGTATTTTTTACCTGTTGGAGAAGTAGCACTACAATCGTGAGGAAAGTCTCTGAATATACCACTACCTGGTTGCTTCCTAGCTTCCCATTTACAGTCTTTTTTAAGGTCATCTACTATTTCTTTTTCTAGTTTAGAGCCTTTTGCCTTTGCAGATTTTGCAGTAATAGGCATTAGAAACTATCGCTGCTTTCTGATAGTCTTTTATGCGTTGCTACTAATCCTGCTTTGTAGTTGTCTAGGATAAACTTTAACTTCTGGTCGGCAGTCATAGTGCTATCTCTATTGCAACAACTCTGTAGCACGATTAAAAAGTCTTTCATAGTCATACTACTACTAGGTGCTTGTGGTTGTATCTGTGCATAACCATTACTAGATACTACTTTACTATCTGGAAATGCTTTTTTTATTTCTTGTGGTACTTCATTATGTCCAGTTGGTGCAGTTACAGGTTCAAAACTTTTAATATACAAGTTACCGAATCTATCTGGATTGCCTATCGTAATAGAAATTTTGTCATTTTCTTGTACTGAACCTATACCTATATTTGGACTAGCTAAATACTTTGTACCATCTTCAGAAAAAACCTGGTAATTCTTTGTACCAGACCAACCTTTTTCTGGATTTGCAGCTTTAGGAGCTGCCATACTTGTTACTGTTATATCTAATGTCTGCATTTTAATCTCCTATTGGGTGGAGGGTAGTAGCTGGAGCAACAATCTACATTGCGTAGAGAAAATGTTGACTACTAGCCCTCCATGTTTATTTATAAGTTGCTCCATTACTTTTTCTTTTCATTTAGAAAAGAATGTATCTGCAAATAGTTTTTCCATATTTGCAAATCTTTTACATAGCTATCTACATCATAAAGATATTCTTTTATTTCTTTTGTATCTTTATCTATTGCTACGATTAATCTGTTAAATGGTTCTCTGCCTAATTCATTACAAAGTGCGTACATATATCCTACAAGTTGTATTTTATATAATTTAGTAACACTTTTTTTTGTAACTGTTTTCCAATCTACTAAACATTCTCCATATTTTGTATGGTCAATCCACGCATCAAACTTTCCTGCATAAGGTAAAACAGTATTGTCATAAACTAAATATTCTACTGCGTGTACTTTCTTAACATTTGCATTAAGATATTCATATAAAGGATATTGCATCAATCGTATTTGATTATCTCTTTCGTCATGTCCTTTATGATAACCACTCTCTGCCATATTGCCTCTTAAATAACTTTCAATAAAATTATGAATGACAGTTCCTAATTCAGCAGCTGATTTCCATTTATTTTCTGCCATCTTTTTAATGTCAAATAACTTTTCTTGTAGGTCAGTAAGGTCATTTACTCTTAATAAATTAGTATTAGGTAATTCTTCTACTAATGTTTCTAAAAAGTTTTTACGACCTGCAAGAGCCCCTATACCGAATCCGTCATCTCCTTTTATTATTTTAGATACACTACTTGGATTTATTTTAGTACCATTGTCATTTACATAATACCTATGGTTGCCTTCACTAAACTTTATTTCTATATTTTTAAATTTTCTACTTTCCATCTTTTTTTCTCCTAAAATAATCTAATGTCAATAAAGGTATTAACTTCGTTTTCTTTTTATCTGTCGTTACATTCATAACTTGAGAAAGCATATTTATTTTGCCTTGTTTATTATTTACAAACTTTAATATTTTTTTTTTGGTCATCTAACATCTCCTTTTCAATGTCTTTTTCAAAGTCTGAAATAATCTTATCACACTCTTTTTTCTGCACATCTATTTTTGATAACTGCTCCTCTATTTTATTTGTAAGTTTTCTTAATTCTATTGATATTTCTAATAATTGTATTTCGTGGTCTTGCAAAAATAATTTTCTGTCAAATATTTCATTCATTTTTGTTGCTCCTATAAAGTTAAAAGATACAAGTAGCAACACAAAATAATATTTGATAGTGCTACTATGTATAAAATCTGCATTATATAAACTTGCTCCAGTATTCATTAAAGTATTCTTCTGCTTCCTCCTGGAATTGTTCTTGAGATATATTACTAGGTCTTTTTATATCTCCGTCTTTTTCTAAAGCTGCGAACCTACCATAAAATTCTTGTATAGTTTCAGATTCTTTTATGATGTCAATACAATCAGAAAAAAACTTATCTTCTTCTTGCATTATATGTTGCATTAATCTACCCATTTTTTTTCTCCCTATTTAATATTATTAAAAGTTTCAATAGCTTTACTAGGCGATAATATTTCTACTGTTTTAGTAATGCCATTAATAGTTGTAGTTAACTCATACAAAAATAATTCATAATTAAATTGCAAAGTTGCTTGTCCATCTATTATTTTTTTTATATCTTTTTTAAACATTTTATTCTCCATTTTTTGTGTATAAAGTTTTCTCTGTAGTGTCATACTCTATATAAAATTGTCTTTTAATATTTTCTGTACCTTGTTCTGAAATGTAACCAATAAAATCATTATACATATCTTTGTTAATGCTTTTAGGAGTGTCATTTTCAATGTCATAATTATGATTAAAAGGGAATCTAAAAGTAACCATAGTAGAATATCTTTTATTTTTATTCTTTTTAAATTCTAATTCTTTTTCATAATTAACAATATTGTTTAATACTTCTATAGTTTGTTTTTCGTCAATTTTTCCACTTTGCAGCGAAGTTACAATATCTTCTAAATCTTCTAACAAAGTGGTTGTTTCTATTTTTTGTGTCATAATCAGCTCCAATGATTAAGGTTAATAAAATCGTCATTATTTATATTAATAAATCACTATTAGTAAAATGTCAAACACTATTTGTGAAATAATTTTAATGTCATATTTAAATATAAAAAAAGACTTGCAATTTTTTTAATTTTACAAGCCTTTTTATTTTTTTTTAATATTATTCTATTCTGTCGTGAATTGGTATAGCACCATAAAAATTATGACCTAACATTTTTTCTATGGCTTCATAAAATCTACTATCTGAAGTCGCGGCGAAATTGCCACCAAACATAGTATTTTTATTTATGTCTTTTTCTGCAACTATTTTTACACTATTGCCATGGCTAAATTTTTGTAAAATTAATTTAACTGGTGGATAGTCTTTACAAGGTTCAAAAGGTGCATCAATATTTGTTATTGTTAAACCTTTTATTTTTTTTGAAGATATACCATTGTTAGTGCAATCTCCTAAATTATCTTTATAAATATAAATATGTAATCCCATTTTTGTTACTCCAATTAAATTAATGTCATTATTTTACTTTGTGACAATAAACAAAGTAAGTATATAAATACTTAACAATGCACTTTAATTAAAAAGTGCATCATTAAATATTCTAGTGTATTACTTTACTATATAAATTATTATATTCTTTAATAACTCTATTAGATATTTCTTTAATTATTAATTGTTTAAATTCTGATTTATTGTTTTTTCTCTGCTTTAACATATTTTGTAAAGTTTTATCATTTAAAGTTTTTAATAATTCTTTTACTTGTTTTAAGGTTAATGATTGCATTGTTTAAACTCCATTTAATAATTATTATTTACCCATTTTACAAGTTTACTTTTTATTACATCAAAATTTAATTTTTGATTTATTAATTCTTTAGCTTGTAAAACAAATTCTTTATTATCCATTAATAAATTAGGTTCTATTAATGTTTCATTAGATACTAATTGAATTAGTAATATTCCTTTATTCATTGTATTGCTCCATTTAATTTACTAGTAATTGACTAGTACAATAAGAATTAAAATAATTCTTAATAATGGGCTTAATTATAAGCCCATAGTTAAAAATTAATTTATGTTTAATTCTTTTCTAATAAAAGAAAGTTTATCACGCATTTTAGATATATATTTTCCTTCTATTGTATATGCGTGATTTATTATATAGATTAATTTTCTTAATTCATCTTCAGTAAATGTTATATTTAATTCTCTTTTATTTACTCTATTAAATTTATATTTCATTTAATAACCCCATAGTTAAAAATTAATTTAAGTTAGTTAAAATATAGATTCCGTCTTTTATTTTCTTTTCAATTTCTTTTGTAGTTTCTTCTAAAAAGATATTTCTATATTTTGATGTAGTAGTTGAATAATTATAGTATTTACTATCAAGATAAGTTTTTACTACAGTACCAGCAAAGCCATTAATTTGAACTTCATTGTCATAAATTCTTTTTACTATTATAGAATCGTAAGACTGAAAATATTCAATCATATTACCTTTTTTATGATAGTCAGTAATAATAAATTGATTTTTAACTTTCTTATTATTTCTATTAGTTATATTTGATACTTTCATAATTGCTCCATAGTTAATTAATAATACATTTAGTATATATATATTTTACTATATGTAAACAAATAATATAAATAAATGCCAATGATTATAATTGTATAAATAGGGATTTAATAGACTAATAATAGATTAAATCAGCGAACTATAAAACAACATCTATAATATCTATATAACAAAGCATATAAGAAAAACTAATTACACTCTAATCAATTAATTAAATAATATGTAATTTAATATTATTAATAAAATACTAATAATCTAGTATTCTTATTATACTGTAGTATATACTAATCATATACTGAATACATACTATATAATATATATTAACTATTAACTATATTCTTTATATAGGATTGTTATGTTTTAATAGGGTATATGGCATTTATAATAAATAAAGAGATTAAAACTCTTACAAAAAAGAACTGTTCTCTTTATGTTCTTTCTAATACTTTAATAGCGATATAATGAGCATAGAGTAACATTAACTGTATTAGATATAATCATAAGCATTACATACTTAATAGCATTGTATAGCGATTATATGGAAAGTATTTGTTCTCTATATGTTCTATTTGCAGCTGTTCTACATTTGTTCTATAATATATTTGTTCTTGTTTTGTTCCAGGATAGAAGGTACATTGAGATTTTTATTTTTAGATTTTTTTTTAAATTATCGGATGTGGGGTGGTACTGGTGCTAATCTAAAGGCATATATCAAACACATCCCAAACACCTACTTTTAATTTTATAAAATAGTAAAAAACAAAAAAGGTTTTGACATAAGGGATTAAATTAATTATATGTGTGTATAACTGTATTGGAGATTACATGAAAGGCAGACCAAAGTTTGAACCCACAGAGGATAATAAGAAGCAGGTAGAATTAGCTGTTGGGTTTGGATTGAATCAGGACCAGATTGCAAAGCTAATGAGCTGTGATGTTACTACTTTAAGAAAATATTTTAGGCATGAGTTAGATGCTGGTAAGGAAAAGATGGTAATGTCTATTGGTAGTCAGTTGTATAAGAAGGCTATGAAGGGGGATACTATCTCGGCAATATTTTTAGCAAAGACGAAAGCTGGTTTTAGAGAAACTGTAGAGCATGAAGGACTACCTAATAATATAACAGTTAGTTTTAATTTAGATAATAAGAAAGAGATTGATGCAGAAATAATACAGGAGAAAATTACTAATGGCTAGACGAGGATTATATTCTAATATTCATGCAAAGAGAAAACGCATAGCTGCAGGTTCTGGTGAGAAAATGCGTAAAGTAGGAAGTAAAGGTTCACCAGCTAAAGGTATCTTTAAGAAAATTGCAAATAAAATTAAAAAGAAAAAAACAAAAAAAACAACATAGAAAGGATAATAGTATGCCAGGATACGGATATGGTAAAATGAGTAAGAAGATGACCAAGAAACCTATGAAAAAAAAAGTACGAATAGTCATGGGTAACAAAAATAAAAAATCTAAAAAAAGGACTGCGTAATGAAAGGGGTTAATCATTACTTAAAGGATGGAACAAAACACAAGGGAGGTATGCACAAAATGTCTGATGGTACTCCTCATACTGGCAAGTCTCATACCAGTAAAAGTGTAAAGCTATTTCATTATGGTGAACTAACAAAAAAATCTCAAATGAAAGCAAGAAAATCTTGGAAAACATAAATGGCAATAGACTATAGAGGAGAAAAATTTTCTGGTTATAATAAACCTAAACGCACTCCAAATAAAAGTAAAAAATTTGCTGTACTTGCAAGAGCTAATGGACAAACAAAACTTATACGATTTGGCGACCCTAATATGAGAATAAAAAAAAATATAAAAAAAAATAGAGATAGTTTTAGAGCTAGACATAAGTGCGACACATCTCCACCTTCTAAACTTACAGCTCGATACTGGTCGTGTAAGAAATGGTAATCTGTTCCCTATGCATATAACTATTCCTTACACACCCAGACCACAACAAGCAGACTTACATAAAAATGATAAACGATTTAAAATTTGTGTATCACACAGAAGATGGGGTAAATCTGTGTATGCGATTACTGAAATATTACGACACGCATTAGAAATAAAAACAGAAAGAAATGATGGTAGGTTTGCATACATAGCTCCATACTATCGACAAGCAAAAGCTGTGGCTTGGGATTATTTATTATATTATACAAAAGATATTCCTGGTACTAAAGTAAATCAATCTGAACTACGAGTAGATTTAATTAATGGTAGTCGTATCCGATTGTATGGTGCAGGAGATGACCCAGATGCTTTGAGAGGAATATTTTTAGATGGATGCGTTATGGATGAGTATGCAGATATGTCTCCTAGAATGTGGAGTGAAGTGATACGACCTGCGTTAACCGATAGAAAAGGGTGGGCAATATTTATTGGTACACCAAAAGGTAGAAATCAATTCTGGCAATTATATGAAGATGCAAAACATGATAATGAATGGCATAGAGCAATCTATCGTGCAAGTGAAACAGGTGTAGTAGATGCTAAAGAATTAGAAGCAGCAAAAAAACAAATGGGTGAAGATGAATATATGCAAGAATTTGAATGTTCTTGGGCAGCTGCTATTAAAGGTTCTTACTATGGTAATTTAATTATAGAAGCAGAACAAGAAGGTAGAATTACAAAAGTAGAAAGAGACCCTAGCTTACCTGTTCATGTAGCATGGGATTTAGGAATATCGGATAGTTGTGCATTATGGTTTTTCCAAGTTACTATGGGTGAAATCAGAATATTTGATTATTATGAAAGTGCAGGAGTTGGATTAGACCACTATGTAAAAGTAATGGATGAGATGCAAATAGAATACTGGGGTGATGATTACTTGCCACATGATGCTAAAGTACGAGAGCTTGGAACAGGTAGAACAAGAGCAGAAACTTTAATTAATATGGGTAGACGACCACGCATAGTTCCTAACCATAAAGTTGATGATGGAATTAATGCTGTACGATTATTGTTGCAAAATTGTTATTTTGATGTTAAGAGATGTGAAAATGGCATTAATGCTTTGAGAAATTATCAAAGAGAATGGGATGATGTGAAAAGAGTATTTAAAAGAAACCCTTTACATAATTGGGCATCACATGGTAGTGATAGTTTTAGGTACTTAGCTATGTCGTATAAAAATATAAAACCAAAAGAAAAAGAACCAGATATTATGAAAGAATTACTGCGTACTCCAACACTAGATGAAATGATGGATATGCACGATAGAGAACAACGCAACAAACCAGAAAAAAGGATATAATATGGCAATAAACTCAGGAATGTATAATAGACCTATGACAAAAGAAGAAGAAGAAAGAATGATGATGTCTCAAAGTTTACGAGGTAATAATAATATGATGATGGCAGATGCAAATATGATAGAACCAAGAGTTATGACAGACGCAGATGCAGCTATGTTAAATGAAAGGTCAAGAGGAGCAGAACTCATACCACCTGGTGCAGATATATCTCAATTTAATGATGTAACAGGAACTATGTTAGCACCTCCTATGGATAGTGCAGCACCTATTATGACACCACAAGAACAAATAAGTCCTATGGGAACACCTATGACACCAGAACAAATAGATGAAGAAATTAATAGATTAAAAATATTAAAAAATAATATGCTTTTAGACCAATTAAAAGATAAGGGTTATGGCAGAAACTAGAAAAGAAACAGTAAAACTACAAGGTACTGCTCAATACTGGCAGATGGAACTTGATAGCTCTGACCAATCAGAAAAAGATTGGAGAGAAAGAGGTAGAGCTGTAGTAGCACGATACAGAGATGAAAGAGAAACAGATGGATATGGTACTGGATTAAGTAAACAATTTAATATTTTATGGTCTAATACAGAAACTATGAAAGGTGCATTATTTGCTCGTATGCCAAAAGCAGATGTGCGTAGAAGATATAACGACAATAATCCTATAACAAGACAAGTAGCTATCGTACTAGAAAGAGCATTACAATATGGTAATGAGGTATATTCAGCAGATAAACCTATAAAAGCAGCAATAGAAGATTATTTATTACCTGGTAGAGGGGTAGTTTGGGTAGTATATGAGCCTATTTTTGTAAAAGAAAAGATACAAGTAGAATCTTTAGATGAATTTGGCAATATGGTTATGATAGACCAAGAAGAAGAACGAATAGCTGACCAAAGATGTTATTTTGACTATATAAACTGGGAAGATTACAGAGAAAGCCCAGCAAAAAGACCAGAAGATGTATATTGGAAGGCAAGAAGGCATTTATTAACCAGAGATGAATTAATAGAAAAAGGCTTTAAAAATGCTAAAAATGTACCTTTAAATTGGTCTCCAGAGCCTACAGAAGGCTATCAAGAAGAATATTCTGAGATATTCTCCAGAGCAGAGGTATGGGAAATTTGGGATAAATACACCAGTAAAAGATTTTTTATATCAAGAGGGTATAATGAAGTCTTAGCAGAAGATGATGACCCTTATGAACTAGAAAATTTTTTCCCATGCCCTGATTCATTAGTAGCTATAAGAACAAATGAAACAAATGTTCCTATACCAGAGTTTACTTTGTATCAAGACCAAGCTGATGAACTAGATAGAATTACAACAAGAATAAGTAATTTAATAGAAGGATTAAAAAGAAGGGGTATATATGATGCTTCTGTACCTGAATTATCACATTTAGCAGATGCAGGAGATAATGATTTTGTACCATCAGAAAACTTTGCACAATTAGCAGCAAAAGGTGGTTTACAATCTGTATTTCAACAAGAAGATATAGCACCTATTGCACAAGTTTTATCTGGTTTATATCAACAAAGAAACCAAGTATTAGACACAATATATCAAATAACAGGCATATCAGACATTATCAGAGGTTCTACAAAAGCTAGTGAAACAGCTACAGCACAACAGCTAAAAGCACAATTTGGTAGTATGCGTATGCGTAAAAAACAATCTGAAATAGCTGAATATATAAGAGATTTATTTAGATTAAAAGCAGAAATTATAGCAGAACACTATGAACCAGAGACTTTGGCAGCTATGACAGCTCTTACTATTACACCAGAAATGATGCAAATAATGCGTGATGATAAATTAAGAGGATATAGTATAGATATAGAATCAGATGCTACAATTTTTACAGATGAAGAAGAAGAAAAAAAGACTAGAATAGAGTTTTTATCATCTTTTGGTGCATATTTACAACAAGCTATAGGTATAGCCAATCAATCACCTGCACTAACACCATTAGCATTTCAAGCATTACGATTTTTAATGGGTGCATGGAAAGTAGGTAGAACTTTTGAAGATGTGATAGATAGAACAGAAGCACAACTAACACAACAAGCTCAACAAGCATTACAAGCTGGTCCACAACCTTCAGAAGCTGAAAGAATTGCTGCACAGAAAATGCAAACAGAAATGGCTAAAGAAGAGTTAAAACAACAAGGCAAACTAGCAGATATACAAGCAAGAGAAAGAACATCTGGTAATAAAGTAATGACAGAAGCACAATCAAGCCAAGCAAGGGCTAATGCAAAGAAAGAATTAGCATTATTAGAAAGTGATATGAAAATAGCTGAAGAAATGAATAAGGAAGCAAGAGATGAGTTACAGAGATAACTACGACAATATAGACTGGACTAAAAGTAATTATAAAGTAATTAAAAGTACAAAAAGAACAAAATCACACCAAGTTATGGGTGATATACAAGAATTTGTGTCTCCAATCGACAAATCTGTGATAAGCAGTCGTTCTCAAGTAAGAGAACATGAGAGGAAACACAATGTTAGGCAATGTGGGAACGATTATACAAGTTCTGCAAAACCTAAATTTTGGGATAATATGATTAACAATAAAAGAGGATAATATGACAGAAGAAAGCACTCCTAATCAGGAATCAGCACCAGAAAAAGCACCAAATTTAGATGCAGTTTTGGAAGGTGCAATAAATCAAGCACTACCGACTGAAGAAACACCCACACCAGAGGAAGCTAAAAAAGCTCCTCAACCTGACACTCCACAAAAAGTGGATGAAACTAATTCCGAAGAATCTGAATCTGATTCATTAGACCAGGTAGCTCCTGAAAATGAAACAGAACCTCAAGATTCTACAGAAGAACCTTCTGATGATGCTGTAGTAGCTCATGTTGATGGAGAGGATTCGAAAGAACCCCCACTAGAAGCTCCAAAAAACTGGTCAGAAGAAGTAAGAAGCAAGTTCAAGGATTTACCTCGTGATGCACAGGAGTATATGCTAAAGCGAGATAAAGAAATGACAGCAGATTACACTAGAAAGACGCAAGAAGTAGCCCAACAACGCAAAAGTTTTGAATCATTAGACAAAGTTATAGCTCCAATGAGACAGCAAATCGCAGCAAGTGGTGTAGGAGAAGCCGAATATATCTCCAGATTACTTAATGCAGATATGGCACTCAGAAATAACCCAAAAATGGCACTCAAGCAATTAGCACAAGGTTATGGTATTGACCTTTCATCAATCGAAGAAACTGTGGATTGGAATGATTCCGACCCACAAATCACCCAATTACAACAACAAAATCAAGCAATCCTTGCAGAATTAAATCAGTTCAAACGACAAAATCTGCAATCTGCTAGACAACAGACTGAAGCTCAAATCAATGGTTTTGCTGGTACTAAGGATGATAAAGGCAATTTAAAATATCCTCATTTTGACAAATTAAGAGTTAAAATGGGTAATTTAATTGATGCAGGAGAAGCAAAAGGATTAGAAGATGCTTATGCTAAAGCTGTACGATTAGATGATGAATTGTATAAACAATCTTTAGATAATCAAAGAAAAAGTGCAAAAGCCGAAGAAGATGTGAGAAGAAAGGCAGCAGTTGAAAAGGCTAAAAAAGTACGACCTAGAACAGCTACTGCACCACCTTCAGGTTCTGTTAAAGCTACAGATTTAGATGCCTTGTTAATGGAATCAATTAGTAAAGCAGGGGTAACTAGATGAGTTGTGGGTTAACATTAACTTATAGAGAGGTATATTATGGCAACTTCGCCTAACAGTACATTTACTGAAATCGTTACTACTACTCTTGCTGGTTATTCAAAAACACTAGCAGATAACGTAACAAATAGTAATGCCTTACTTCGTCATATTGATGCAAAAGGCAACAAGCAAGTAGCTACTGGAAGAACCATTGTGCAAGAATTAGAATACGCAACTAACTCAACTGCAAAATGGTATAGTGGTTACGAAGTATTAGACACATCTACATCTAATGTATTCACAGCAGCTGAGTTTAATTATAAGCAATTAGCTGGTAATGTGGTTATATCTGGATTAGAACAGGTCGAAAACTCAGGAAAAGAAGCAATCTTTAACTTGCTTAAATCAAGAGTAAGAAACTTAGAAAAAACATTAAACAATACTATGGCTACATCTTTGTATGCTGATGGTACTGGTACAGATGGTAAAGAACTAGGTGGATTACAGTTGATAGTTCCTGGTACAGTCGGAAACACAGTTGGTGGTATTAACTCTACTACTTACACATTCTGGCAGAACCAAGTGTATGATTTTAGTACTGAGAGTGTAACTCCTAGTGCTACTACTATACAAACAGCTATGAACACACTTTGGTTAAGCACTACAAGAGGAGCTGATGTTCCTGATTGTATCGTGGCAGATACAAATTACTTTAATTTCTATTGGAGTTCTTTACAGACTAACCAAAGATTTACAAGTGATGACAATGCTAGTGCAGGGTTTATGAACTTAATGTTTATGAACGCACCTGTGTTCTTTGATGACCAATGTCCAAGTAATAAGATGTATTTCTTAAATACGGACTATTTATTCCTTCGTTCAGCTCAAGGTAGAGAATTTTCTCCTTTAGGTGAGAAGGCTTCTGTTAACCAAGATGCTATGGTATTGCCTGTAGTATGGGCAGGTAACATGACCTGTTCAAACAGAGCAAGACAAGGCATCATACAAGCATAATAAGGAGAAAACATTATGGCTTATATTACTGGAATGGACAAAACTGAAGTTAGTGATACAGCTACATTTATGGTCGGTCAAAAAGGCATGGATGCAGCTGGAAACACCTTCAAGTATGTTCAATACGATACTGGTGCTGGAAGTGTAGCAGCAGTAAGTGGATATGTTGCTTATTACTACGCACCTTCTGGTGCTTCTGCTGGTGCAGTAAATGTAGTAACAAGTGATTTATCTGATTCTAATGAGGTAGGTGCTGGTGTTTTACAATCTGCTCCAACAGACGGACAATATTGTTGGATACAGATAGGTGGAACAGCAACTCTAACTATTGCATTAACAGCAGGTGCTGATGGAGACCCATTGACACCAACAGGAGCTGGTGATGGTACATTAGATGTAACAGCAGCAGCAACTTCACCTGTGTGTGCATTTGCTATAGATGCTTCAGCTAAAATAATTGCTTGTCAATTTGCTGGTTAGAGCATTATAATCGTGGGGGTGTAATTCCCCCACACTAATAGGAGGTAAAGAATGGCAGGAAATAGAAGAGTAACAATATACAGAGATGATACAAATTCTTTTGATTTAGTAGAAATTAAATTAATAGGAGACCCTAATACTGTAATTTATAAAATGAAAGATAAAGAAGAACAAATAAAACAAGAGTTTCCTAATGAGTACAATGCGTATTACAAAAGCAAAAAACCAGTTAAAAATACTAAAAAAGAAACACCATTAACTAAATTAAAATCATTAAATATAAACAAGAAAAAGTTTTTTGAAATGGAAGGTATTAATTCTGTAGAACAATTAGCAGGATTATCGGATGGTGCTTGTCATGGTTTAGGCAAAGATGTATTAGACCATAGAAAAGAAGCTAAACAATTTTTAGCAGGTGAACATACAAAACCTCAACAACCTGTGGTGGGTGAATGACCTTACTTACAATATGCCAAGATGCTGCTAAAGAGATAGGTGTACCTTCTCCTACAACAGTAATAGGTTCTACAGATACTACTAATATACAATTATTAGCAGCAGCTAATAGAGAAGGTAAAAATCTAGTATCTGGATATGACTGGCAAGTATTAATTAAAGAAGAATTACACACAACACTTGCAGCAGAAAGTCAAGGAAATATGACAACTATAGCTTCTGATTTTTTACGATTTAGTAATGATACTATGTGGAATAGAACCACAGATAGAAAATATTACGGACCATTAAACAATGCACAATGGCAACGATTAAAAGCAAGTGTAAGTAGTGGTATAACAAATTATTTTAGAATAAGAGGTGGTAAGTTATTATTTAGTCCAACACCTCCTGCTGGAGAAACAGTAGCATTTGAATACATTATTAAAAACTGGGTTGATACTAATGGTGATGGTAGTGCAAATGCAACCAGTTATGCAGCAGATAGTAATACAACAGTATTAGATGAAGATTTAATTACACTTGGTGTAATATGGAGATTTTTAAAACAAAAAGGTTTGCCTTATGATAATCAGTTTCAAGAATACCGATTAAAATTATCAGAAAAGCAATCCAAAGATGGTGCAAAGCAAATCATTCGTATGGCAGGACCAAATAGACTATATTTACCTGTTAACGAACCAGAAGGTAACTTTTCACTATAATGCCTGTTAAAAAAGTAAAGGGTGGTTATAGGTTTGGAACAAAAGGAAAAGTATATAAATCAAAAGGTAAGGCTAAAAAACAAGCTAGAGCTATATATGCTTCAGGGTATAAAGGTAAAAAGTAATGGCAGTTTTTAGACCTACAGGAGAGAGTACATCTCAATCTGCACCTATTGGTGGATTAAACACAAGAGATGCTGTGGACTTGATGCCACAAACTGATGCTATACGATTAGATAATTTCTTTCCTGGTTCTACAGATGTAAGCCTAAGAAATGGATTTACTAATCATGTTACAGGACTACCTAGTACAGTACAAAGTTTAATGTCTTACAGGTCTCCTAGTGCTAATAAACTTTTTGCTGCTAGTAACAATGCTATTTATGATGTAACAAGTTCTGGTAGTGTAGGAAGTGCAGTAGTAACCAGTTTATCTAATGTGCAATTTCAACACGTTAATTTTACAACATCAGGTGGTTCATTTTTGTTTATAGTAAATGGTGCAGATGCTCCAAGACATTATAATGGTAGTGCATGGGCAACACCTTCTTTAAGTGGAGTAACAGGTTCTACTATAAACAATGTAACAGTATTTAAAGAAAGATTATTTTTTATATTTAATGATAGTTTAAGTTTTGGTTATTTACCTATTAATTCTGTAGCAGGAACAGTATCTACCTTTGCATTAGGAAGTGTATTTAACTTTGGTGGTAAATTAATAGCTGCTGGTACACTAACAAGAGATGGAGGTTCTGGTTCAGATGATTATATAGCTTTTATAACCTCAGAGGGAGAAGTAGCTGTGTATCAAGGTACAGACCCAAGTAGTGCTACTGCGTGGTCTTTAGTAGGTGTATTTAAAATAGCAAGACCTATAGGTAAAAGATGTATTGTAAATGTAGGACCAGAATTAATTGTAATTACAGAATCTGGTTTTGTACCATTGACTAAAATGTATGCAGAAGATGAAACAAACTATGCAAAAGCTATATCCGATAAAATAAGTGGTAGTATATTAACAGCAGTAACTAATTTTAAATCTACTTTTGGTTGGGAAGCATTAATTTATCCTAAAGGACAATTTGGTTTATTTAATGTACCTAATGATGTAAGTGGTTCTTTTGTGCAGTTTGTAGTTAATTTAAATACTGGTGCATGGGGTAGATTTACAGGACAAGATGCCTACTGTTGGGGTTTATTAGAAGGTGATTTATATTTTGGAGGAAACACTAAAGTATATAAAGCAGATAATGGATTAAGTGATGCAGGAGTACAAATACAAGGTAATGCAAAAACAGCATTTGTATATTATGGTGGTAGAGGTACATCTAAAAGATTTACAGCTATACGACCTATAGTATCATCAGATGCAGATTTGCCAGTTAGTATAGGGTTTGATGTAGATTTTAATGATGGTACTTCTACTTATACACCATCTAGTGCTACTACAGATGGAGCTTCATGGGATACAGCAACATGGGATGTATCAGAATGGGCAGGAACGATTGCTTCACAATTAGTATGGAGAAGTGTAGCAGATATAGGATGGAATGCAGCAATACGCATACAAACCAGTACACAGGCACAAAGTATTAAATGGCATAGTGTAGATATTTATTATGAAAAAGGAGTAGGTTTATGATACTTACAGATAGAATATGGAAATTATTAGAACCAGCTACAGCTATAGCAGATAATGTAACAAAACAAGAAGTAGAACAAGGATTAAATAATGGTACATATCAAATGTTTATGGATGAAAAAAGTGTAGTTATTACAGTAGGGTATAAAGATTCTTTGCGTATAGGTTTAGCAGGTGGCGAATTAAATAGTTTGAAAAGTTTAGAAAAAAAGATTATAAAGTATGCAAAAGAAAAAAAATATAAATGTGTTGACATTTTAGGAAGAATAGGTTGGGAAAAAGAATTAGAAGGTTATAAAAGAAAAGCAGTTTTATTAAGAAAGGAAATAGCATGAGTTTTATTGGCAATATATTAAGCCCTCCAAAACCACCAGCAGCACCAGATTATGCAGGTGCAGCACAGGCACAAGGAGCAGCGAATGTAGAAACTGCTAGATTAGAAGGTAGAATGAATAGACCTGATGTTGTATCTCCTTATGATATAACTAGAGTAACAGATTTAGGTGATGATAGATTTCTACAGACTTATTCTTTAACACCAGAGTATGAAGCACAGAGACAAAAACAAGTAGGAATATCAGATGCGTATTTAGATACTGCTGGTAGATTATTAGGTGGATTACCACAAGAAAGTTTTAGTTTAGCTAATCTACCATCACAACCAGGTATGATAGATAGAAGTAATTTTGCTACAGTACCTACTATGGAAAATTTAAGTGATTATGCAACAAGAGTTGAGGGAGCATATTATAACAGAGCAGTAAGTAGATTACAACCACAGTTTCAACAGCAAGAAATAGACCTTAGAACACAATTAATTAATTCTGGAATACCAGAAGGCACTACTGCATATAATAACGCATTTGCAGAGCTTAGAATGGCTCAGAATGATACCTTACAAGGTGTAGCTGCTGAATCCATTAGAGAAGGACAAGCACTAGCTGATGCTCAATTAGGCAGAGCTACAGGGTTAAGAAGTTTTCAAATAAGTGATGCAGCTAGTCAAATAGCAGAACAAGAAAGAAGGAGAGATAGACAACTTGCAGATTTATTATTACAAAGAGAAGTACCACTATCAGAGATTGCTACATTAACAGGACTACCATCTCCAACAACTAGAGGTGGTCAAGTAGCAACAACTGGATTAGATGTACCAGCAACAAGTATTGCACCTCCACCATTATTTGCAGCAACACAAGCACAAGGTCTTGATGCACAAAGAAGATTTGCTACAGAAACTGCTGGTTATGGTGCAGGTATGGCAGCATTAGGTAGTATATTAGGTGGTGCATCTCAAGGATATTTTAGTAGAGGAACATAAAATATGGCAGTAACAAGAGTATTTCCAAGAAGACAAGAAGACCCATTAATACAACAGTTATTGCAAAAGGCTAGACAAGAAGCAGCTAAATCTAGTGCTATAGGTTCTCCTGCTACGTATACAGCAGCAGCTGGAGGTGGTTTTGGACCAGTAGCAGGTGTATTAACAGCACAAGTATTAGGTGGTATTAGTTCTAGGAATGCCTTACAAGCTGCTGAAAATAGATTAGCAAGACAAGATGAATTTGCTACTAAAGTATCAGAAATACAAAGAGCTATAGATGCAGGACCTTCACAAAAATTAATACCAGGACAAATTACAGTAAGTCCAGAAAATCAAATAGAATCTTTTAAAGGAGTACCATACGCACCTCAACCTGTAACAGTAGGAGAGCCTACAGAAGATAGAAATATGTTAGGTAGAGTAGCAGATGCTCTAACAGGTAGAGAAAGACTAGAGCAAGAAACATTATCAAGAAATCCTCAAACAGCATTAGGACAAGCATTAAGAGGTGCTGGTATTAATGAAATAGAATATAATTTATTTCAAGACCAATTAAAACAAAAAACAGCTCCTAAATATGATAAAATAGATACTTTTGATATTTATGATGATGAAAATCAAAAAATAAATGTAACTAGATTTTTAAAAACAGAGAATGGAATTACTACACCTGCTTTATTAAATAATTTAACTGGTGAATTTTTGACAGACACTAAAAAATTTAGTGTTACAGCACCAGAGGAAGGAACTTATACTTATTCAAAAGATTCTAAAGATATAGCAGTATCAACTGAAGGTGGTTTAGCAGAAACAAAAGGACAAATAGAATATAATGCTAAAGGAATAAAAACAGGTTATGCTATAATAATAAGTAATGGAAAACCTGTAAAAAAACCTATCTCTACATTAAATATTAAAAAAGGTAATGCTCAAGATTTTTTAAATATTAGCAAATTTGAATCAGATGAAGGGAAAAATTTTAGAAATGCTATTATAGCTAAATCTTGGCAAGATGTAGATACACAAATAGGAAAATTAAATGCAATTAGAGAAAAACAAGAACAATATAAAAATGACCAAGCAGGTTTTATAAGTTATATTAAAAATGAATTAGATTTAGGTGAAAACCAAATAAAATCATTAGAAAAAACTATAGCAGATGGCAACCCTATAGCATCTCAAGGTATATTTGATTGGGCATCAATATTCTTATTTAACAAATTATTAGATGAAGGGTCTGTAGTAAGAGACCCAGAAGTACAACAAACAGCACAATCTGCTGGAGTAGAAGAAGCAGTAAATGTATTTTTAAGCAATTTATCTAGAGGTGATAAAATAGGTTCTGAAACTAGACAATCTATATCAATAGTAGCTAATACAATTAGAAAAATGGTTGAAGATAAATATACAAATCATGTTAAAACAAGTGCTGATGTAATAAAAAATTGGAAAGAAAGAACTCCAGAGCTAAAATATTCTTCTATTATTCCTAATTGGAATAAATGGAAAAAAATAATAGATGAAGATGGTATGCTTTATAACAATGGAAAAGCTTGGTAATAATGGATATTCAATCTTATAGAAAACTAAGACCAAATTATAATAATTTATCAGATGATTATTTAATTCAAAATTTACAGAAAAGATTTAAAAAACCTTTTGCTGATATAACTTTTGAAGATTTAGGTGCTACAGACCCTAATGCAAATATTAATGCAAATCAAATAACAAATAATACAAATATCAATAATAATGTAATAAATAATGTAATTAATAAAGATGAAGATAGATTAAAAGCTATGACAGAGTATGGAGGATTTGGTGGTGTAGCAGACCCTTATAATGTAAATGCACCAGACCCTAACGCATTAAGGTTTGTAGCAAAAGGAGCTACTTTTGGTTTTAGTGATAATTTAGAAGCATTAGTTAGGTCGCAAGTTGGCGATAAAGATTATAATAAAGTTTTACAAGAAATTAGAGAAGAAATGCAACAATATGCACAAGAAAATCCAGAATCAGCTTTAGCAGCAGAAATTATGGGAGGAATAGTTACTCCTGGTGGTATAACTAAGACTGCTTTTAAAAAGATAAACAAATTACCTTCTTTAGCTAGATGGATTTTAAAACCTTTAACAGTATCTGCTCAAGGTGGCTTGTATGGGTACGGAACTTCTGATGGTCAAAATACTGCTAGTAATGTAGTACAAGGTGCAATAACAGCTCCTGTTTTTTATGGAGGATTAACAGCTGCTACTAAATTAGGAGGAGCTGCAATAGATAAAACAAAAAATTTATTAGGAAGAACTCAAGGAGAAAAACCTTTATCTTCAGCAGAAAAACAATTAGGTAAAATTATAAGTGATGATGTAGCAACTCCTAGTAGTATAATGTCAGCAAAACAAGATTCTCCAAGTCTTACTTTAGCAGAAAGTATAGGAATAAATGCAGAAGATAAATTAAGAATAATAGGAAAATATCCTGGAAAAGCTAGGAAAAAAATTGATGAATTTTTAACTAAAAGAAATGAAAAAATTAACGATAGAGTAACAAATACTACAAAAAAATTATTTAATATTAAAGGAACTTACAAAGATTCTTATGACAATTTAATGTTAAAACAAAAAGGGGTATCCGATAATATTTATAAAAAAATAGAAGATATACCTATTATGTATAAAGATTCTGATTCATTAGGAAATTTACTAAAAAATAATCCTTATATGCAAAGAGCTTACAATAAAGCATACAATGATATGAGAATAGACCCAGATTTTGACCCTAAATTATTAGAAGGTTTTTTTGCTGTAGATGCTAATGGTTCGGTTAGATTAATTTCCAATAGGTTTAATGTAAAACAAGCAGATATAATTAAAAAAGGTATAGATTCTGTTTTAGAAAAATTCAGAGATAAAACTACAGGAAGATTAATGTTAAAATCTGAAGAAGCTCAAAATATTTTAAAATTAAGAAATAGATTTTTAAATTTAGTAGATTCAAAAGTTCCAGAATATAAAGCAGCTAGAAATGCTTGGGGTGGTTTAGAAAAACAAAAAGAAGCTATGGAATTAGGTAAAAGTTTTATGAAAGGTGGTCCTAATAAAGACCCTGAATTATTCGAAAATAGAATTGAAAATTTAACTACAGATGGAAAATCAGCATTTATATTAGGTGCTACTAAACAAATAGAATTAATGTTAGAAAATTCTGTAAATCCTCAAACTATAATAAGAAAATTATTAAAAACTCCTAGTTATCAAAAATCATTAAAAATGTTATTTGGAGATTCAAAAGAAGGAAAAAGACAATTACAAACTTTTGTTAAGTTTTTAAAAACAGAAGCTAAAATGGGTAATACTGCTAATAAAGTTTTAGGAGGTAGTCCAACAGCAGAAATAATGACACAAATGAATTTTGCTGATGATTTAATTTATATAGCTACAGGTAGTCAAGTAGCACAAATGTTGGGATTAGCAGGAAGAATAGGTGCATTTGCTAGACAAGCTGATGAAGGTTTTTCAACTTTTAAACCAACAGCTCCTAATAGAGAAGCTATGGCAGATATATTATTAGAAACTAATCCAGTAAAAATACAAGAAATATTAGATAGAGCAGCTAAAGGTAGAATTATATTATCAGATGAAGATAAAGCTAAATTATTAGCTAGACTAGCTGCACAAAATAGATTATTTGGTGGTTTATCAACAGTAGGCTCTAGTGAGGATAGACCTAGACAAATATATGATTTTACTAAAGATAATTTAATTAATTCTTTGAGAAATTAAAAGAGAAACTAATAAAATATTGATTTATAAACAAATATAAGATAAAAAGAACGAAAGGAGAACAATTATGGGTTGGTCAGGAGGAACATACACAAGGTCAGATGGAGTATTTACAGGTACTCAGATTTGGCAAAGTAACAGAGATGCAGGAACAAAGATTGTTGCAGATAGGCACGATACCCACGACCAAGATTTAGCAACAGGTATTAACCAAGCTATTAACAAAGATGGAAGTAATGCTTTTACAGGTGCAGCTGATTTAGGTAGTCAAAAGATAACATCACTAGCTGATGGTACAGCACACACAGATGGAGTAAATGCAGGACAAATACAAGATGGTGGATTAATATTCCAAGCAACAGATAGTGGTAGTGCTAATACTTATGCAATAGCTTTAACACCAGCAGTAACTGCGTATGTAGCAGGGCAAGTATTTCATTTTAAAGCAGCTAACGCATCAAGTGGTGCATCAACCTTAAATGTAAATGCTTTAGGTGCAAAGAATATAAAAAAGAAAAATGACCAAGATATTGCAGCTGGTGATATAGAACAAAATGCAATCGTATCTGTAATCTATGATGGTACATCTTTTCAAATGTTATCACAGTTAGGTACATCAGCTGGTTCTATGAGTTCTTGGACATTATCTGGCGATAGTGGTTCTAACCAAACTATTAATGATGGTAATACAGTAGATATTGCTGGAGGTACAGGTATAGATACAGTAGCTGGTTCTACTGATACAGTAACAGTAGCTATAGATGCTACAGTACCACAGTTAGCTACTACTAACGCATTTACAGGTGTAAATAGAAATGCTTTGACGATAGATAATGACGGCTCATTTGATATGAATGCAAATAATAATTTTAAATGTACCCCTAGTGGTAACTTTGCCTTGACATTTACTAACTTTGCTGATGGACAATCTGGTTACATATTATTAATTAATAGTGGTGGGCATACAGTATCATTACACGCAAACAGTAAAGCAGATGCAAACTTAGCTACTACAGTAACAAGTGCAGGTACTTATCTAATATCTTATGTATCAGATGGTACAAATGCTTATTTAACTAACTCAGCAGTATTTGCTTAATGGGTATTCTCCAAAATGAAAATGCAATACCAGTAGCTAGTGCTGGAGCATTTTATTCATATCAGATAGAACAAAGTGTAAGACTAGACAGAAGCACTACAAGTAATTCTGGTACAAATGGAAGTTTTTTAGAAAGAGCTTCTTCAAGCATACCTACTTCTTCAAATTCTAAAAAATTTACTTTTAGTACATGGATAAAAAAACTTTCAGCAGGTTTAGATTTTGACCAAATATTACTTTTTGCTATAGTTAGTGGTGGTGGTAAAAATATCTACATAGATTCTACTACTGATTCTAAAAATGATGTTATTTCTTCATCTGAATTTGGTTCAAGTTCATACCAATATAGTGCAATATTAAGAGATACTTCTGCTTGGTATCATTTGGTTTTTATATGGGATACAACGCAAAGTGCTCAAGCAGATAGACAAAAATTTTATATAAATGGTTCATTACAAGATTCTGGGTCAACAAAAAACAACTGGAGTTTAAATCAAGATGTATGGTGGAATATGGCTACATCATCTACATCATATGCTTATGCTATAGGAGGTAATGCTTTTGGACACTCAGAAGGAAATAGTTATGGAGTTTATTGTTATTTAGCAGAAACTATAGGTATAGATGGGCAAGATGTTTCTATTTCTGATTTAGGAGAAACTAAAAATGGTGTGTGGATTCCAAAAGACCCAAGTGGTTTAACATTTGGTAATAATGGTTATCATCTTAAATATGAAAATGCTAGTGATTTAGGAAATGACAGTTCAGGAAATAATAATGATTTTAACCCAGTAAATTTAGGTGCAGACCATCAAGTTCTTGATAGTCCAACCATAGGTACAGGATAAGGAGATAATATGGCAGCTAATGCAAACTATGCAATACTCAATCCTTTAACAAAAGGTACAGCATCAGTTTTATCTGGTGGAAATTTAATACATGATGGTAATACGACTGCTACAGCTACTGTGCAATCTTCATTAGGAGTAAATAGTGGTAAATGGTATTGTGAAGTATATATAAATACTTTAGATGCTTCTGCTCCTCTTATAGGAATAGGTAATGGAATGGAAGATGGAAGTCAATCAGTATCAGAAGGACAGTTTATAGTTTTAAGATATGCTACTGGTAATAGTAGTGCTTGGTTATCTTTTGCAACTGATGGTGGTAGTCATCCTTTGTGGGGTACCTATTCTGAAAATGAAGCAAACTTAGCTCAGTATTCATCAGGTAATATTCTTATGATGGCTTTAGATGTTGATAATAAAAAGTTATGGTTTGGTAAAAATGGTACATGGTATAATAGTGGTAGTCCTGCAGATAATGATGGTAATTGGCAACAAAGTTGGACAGGCACTCCTGGTCATATTCATTTTGCAACTCAAACTTATAATAATGCTAAAGATACTTGGAATTTTGGACAAGATGATACATTTGGAGGGGTAATAACAGCAGCAGGAAATGCAGATGGTAATGGTTTTGGTGTGTTTAAATATGCTCCTCCATCTGGATTTTTAGCTTTATGTTCAGGTAACTTACCCATATCAGATGACATAGACCCTGCAGGAAATGATGGAGAAACAGAAAACCCTAGTAAACAAATGAGTACATCTAACTGGTCAGGTTCAGGAGGCTCTAAATCTATAACAGGATTAGGGTTTCAACCTGATTTAACTCTTATAAAATCAGCAGATGCAGCTAGTTCTGATTGGGCTTTATTTGAT
>Ga0114933_10001313_pt1 | contig 27935 bp, 29 predicted proteins | sample 4SBtaG_FD_89691 | JGI IMG/M metagenome (GOLD analysis project Ga0114933, IMG submission 89691) | Deep subsurface microbial communities from Kolumbo volcano to uncover new lineages of life (NeLLi) - 4SBTROV12_W25 metaG | ecosystem: Environmental > Aquatic > Marine > Volcanic | place: Kolumbo... | reverse complement strand
GCAAGGCACATGCTGGAACGGACATCCTGCAGGGAGTCCACCGGCGGCACCGGGAAGTATCCGCCCTTGATACCCGGACGGTGGCCGATGTTGCCGTCTTCGTAATCCTTATCGGAACTCCACGCCGCTTCGACCGACTCGATGTGGTAGGCCGCACCGGACATCTCATTCTTCCAGCGCACCGAATCAAAAACAAAGAACTCCGCTTCCGGTCCAAAATAAGCCGAATCCCCTGCCCCGGTCGACTTGAGATAGGCTTCAGCGCGTTTCGCGATCGAGCGGGGATCTCGGTCGTAGCCCTGCATGGTTGCTGGCTCGATCACGTCGCATCGCAGCAGTACCGTGGTGTCCTGCATGAACGGGTCGATGACCGCCGTATCCGGGTCAGGCATCAGAATCATGTCTGATTCATTAATACCCTTCCAACCTGCAATGGAGGAGCCATCAAACATCTTGCCCTCCTCGAATAATTCTCCATCAATGACTGAAGCCGGCACGGAGACATGCTGCTCCTTGCCGTGCGTGTCGGTGAATCGGAAATCGACAAATTTTGCTTTGCTGTCACTGATCAGTTTTAGTGCGTCTTCTGCTGACATGGTTTTTCCTCTACGGTGAATGCGAAAAACGCTCCCGAAGGGCATCGGGTAGCGCTCTTCGCTAAGATTATTATTAGTTCTGTTTTCTTCAAAGCAAATTCCGTGCCAGCCTAAATACGGTGAAAAACGTCCTATCTTTCCATTTATGTGCCCTATTTTTGTGCATTATGTCATTTATTGCACTTATTTCGTGCATATTGCTGATAAGAATAGACAGCCGAAGATCAAAGTTAAGTAGCCCTTGCCACAATCCAATATCGAAATCTCGCCAAGGATCCTTAAACAGAACTGAGTTTACGATCATCCGAGTCGGCACAAACCGTTTAACTCCGGCTGCTGGATTTACCAAACGAGAGAGCCTGATTGGACAGACGTGAACCTGTAAAAAGGCGATCGTAGCTTTTAAACATGAACCTTCGTAGCGGCAATGCCCGTTTTGACGCTGTCTTTCAAAGCTTTGTAGATCAAGTGTTTTTGGGGCACCGGTATAATCCACTCATTCCACTGCAGTGATGTCGGGAACCAAATAGTGCATTTTCAGGATTTGATCCTGCGCCTCCAGGCGTACTGGGCGGACCAGGGCTGTGTGGTGCTTCAGCCTTATGATATGGAAGTCGGTGCGGGCACCTTCCACACGGCGACTTTTCTTGCCGCCGTGGGCCCGGAGCCATTGCGCGCGGCTTATGTCCAACCGTCCCGTAGGCCAACCGACGGCCGCTACGGAGAAAACCCCAACCGTCTGCAGCATTACTTTCAGTTTCAGGTTCTGCTCAAGCCTTCGCCGGACAATTTTCAGGACCTCTATCTCGGCTCTCTTGAGAGCCTTGGCATCAGTTTTCAAAAAGATGATGTCCGCTTCGTTGAGGACAACTGGGAATCCCCGACCCTCGGGGCCTGGGGACTGGGGTGGGAGATCTGGCTGAACGGTATGGAAATCTCCCAATTCACCTACTTCCAGCAGGTCGGCGGGCTCGACTGCCGGCCGGTCACGGGGGAGATCACCTATGGCCTGGAAAGAATCGCGCTCTACCTGCAGGGGGTGGACAGTGTCTTTGATCTTAAGTGGAACACCCACTTCAGTTATGGCGATCTCTATCACCAGAATGAGGTCGAGCAATCAGCGTATAACTTTGAGCATGCAGACGTCGACGTACTGTTGCGTCAGTTTGAGAATTGCGAGTCCGCCTGTGAACATCTTTTGGGGCAGCGGTTGCCCTTGCCCGCATACGAACAGGTTCTGAAAGCGTCACATACCTTCAACCTGCTGGACGCCCGACACGCCATCAGCGTAACTGAGCGGGCGCGTTATATCGGGCGGGTTCGAAATCTTGCCCGAGGGGTTGCCCAATCCTATTTCGAAGCGCGTGAGGCACTTGGCTTTCCGCGAGGACGCTCATCATGAGCAAGACAAAGGGCAGGGCAGATCTGCTGGTGGAGGTCGGCACGGAAGAGTTGCCCCCTGCAGCGCTGCGCAAACTCAGCGAAGCCTTTGCGTCGGGTTTGGCTGAGGCGCTCGCAACAGCCGGCTTGGTGGAGAACCCGACCACAACACCCTTTGCGAGCCCAAGGCGACTTGCGGTGCGCATCAGTGGCGTTGCCAGGAAAGCGGCTGATCAGGAAAGTGAGCGGCGCGGTCCCGCCGTAAGCGCGGCCTATGATGAGAACGGCCAACCTACGCCGGCGGCAACCGGGTTCGCACGTTCCTGTGGCGTCGAAGTCGCAGACCTTAAGACCCTGAGCACAGACAAAGGCGAGTGGTTGGTACACCGTAGCGTGGTACCTGGAGCAAACGCCAAGACACTCATTGGACCGGGCATCCAGCAGGCGCTGGACAAATTGCCCATCCCAAAGCGCATGCGGTGGGGTACGGGAACCGACGAGTTCGTGCGGCCTGTGCATTGGCTTGTGGTCCTGCATGGCCAGCAGGTTGTGCCGTGCAGCGTTTTGGGGGTCGCCGCCGGGCGCGTCAGTCGCGGGCACCGCTTTATGGAGAAAGCCACTGTGCGTATCGCGTCCGCCTCAGATTATGAGCAGCGTTTACAGGAGGAGGGTGCTGTCATGCCCGACTTTGCGGCGCGCTCGGCAATGATCGAGAAGCAAATCACCCGTCTTGGAGAAAAAGCAGGCGGCCATGCTGTCATTGATGCGGCTCTATTGGAAACCGTCACCGCACTCGTCGAAAAACCACACGCCGTGCTCGGCAGTTTTGATTCCGCTTTTTTGAAAGTGCCCCAGGAAGCCCTGATTTCTTCCATGCGCGACCATCAGAAGTATTTTCACGTGGTCGATAAAAAAGGCGCGCTGCTTCCTGCGTTCATCACCATCAGCAATATCAAAAGCCGCTCGCCCGCACGGGTACGGACCGGCAATGAACGCGTGCTGAACGCCCGGCTGGCTGACGCCAAATTCTTCTGGGAGTCAGACGCCACCCAAACTCTGGCACAACGGGCACAAACGCTTGACCAGGTGCTTTTTCACCACGCATTGGGCAGTCTTGCCGACAAAACGCGCCGCATTGAAAGATTAGCCGGCAAGATCGCGCGGGCCATCGGGGCTTCAGAGGCCGATTGTTCTCGCGGTGCAAGTCTCTGCAAGGCTGATCTCGTAAGCGGGATAGTCGGGGAATTTCCGGACCTGCAGGGCACCATGGGGCGTTATCTGGCAAAACATGACGGCGAGTCTGCCGCTGTCGCGCGGGCCGTCGAGGAGCACTATCTGCCCCGACAGGCAGGCGGCGCATTGCCCAAAAGCGTTCCCGGCCAGGTGCTGGCGCTTGCAGACCGGCTCGATTCGTTGGTGGGGCTTTTTATTGCGGGAGAAGAACCTACAGGAGAAAAAGATCCGTATGGTCTGCGTCGGGCGGCATTGGGGGTTATCCGGATTCTGGTCGAGAAGAAACTTGATCTTGATGTGGCGACACTCGTGGAAGAAGCTGCCGACGGCTATGTTGTCGGCGGACTCGGCACAGGAGACAGCGCCAAAGCACAGTGCACCACGTTCATTCTGGAAAGATATCGCTCCCTGTATGTCGCATTGGGCTTTGCCCAGGATGAGATTTCGGCCGTGCTTGAAGCAGGTGCAAGGCGACCGCTGGATTTCGACCGGCGATTGAAAGCGGTATCACGCTTTCGTCACCATCGAGACGCGCCCAGCCTGACCGCGGCCAACAAGCGTATCCGCAACATTTTAAGAAAGAGTGAAGAAAGCATCCCGGCACAGATTGACGCGCAGTGTCTGAGTGAACCGGCTGAGATAGCACTTTCAGAGGCGATAATCGAGACGGCGGGCGCGATCGCCCCGGCCGTTGCCAAAGGCGACTACCCGTCCGCGCTGCGGACCCTGGCCGGCCTTCGCCCGGTGGTCGACAGCTTCTTTGATAAGGTGATGGTCATGGCGCCCGATCCGGCAGTCCGGGCCAATCGGCTTGCGCTCTTGGGACAACTGAATCAGCTGTTTCTCGGTATCGCAGATATCTCCTTGCTGCAGACGGGGGAAACCGGTGATGGGTGACGCTCGTAACACCTACGCCGAGATGCTTGCGGCGGTGCAGGCATTTCACGACAAACACCAGTTGCGCCAGTACGGCGGTGAGGACCTGCCTTATCGTGTGGCGCTGATGGCCGAAGAGCTTGGTGAAATTTCGGCCTGTGTGACCAAAGGTAAGGCCCAAGAGGCGCTCGCGGAAGAATGCGCCGATCTGCTCATCCTCCTGATCGGCACTGCGATCGCGGGTGACTTTGACCTTGAAGACGCCTTCTGGAACAAGATGGGCCGGCTGGGCGATCGTGAGAGCCGCATCATCGAGGGCCGAATCCGGGTCTCGGAATTTCGGGAAACCTGAATGAAACCCGGGCTGGTGATCGTCGACAGAGACGGCGTCATCAATTTCGATTCAGACGCCTATATCAAATCCGTTTCGGAATGGATCGCCATTCCGGGAAGTCTCGAGGCAATCGCGAGACTGTCGCGCGCGGACTACCGAGTCGTGGTGGCGACCAATCAGTCGGGGATCGCGCGTGGCCTGTACGACATGGAAACGCTCAATCGCATTCACCAGAAGATGGCCAAGGCGCTGGGAGAGCAGGGTGGGCGGATCGACGCGATCTTTTTCTGTCCCCACGGCCCGGACGATAACTGCGATTGCCGCAAACCCAAACCGGGGCTGCTGCATGAGATCAAGGACCGCCTTAAGGTGGAGCTCGCAGGCGTTCCCCTGGTCGGTGACTCCCTCCGGGATCTTGAATGCGCCGAGGCAGTTGGTGCACAGCCGATACTGGTGAGGACTGGCAAGGGTCCCCGCACCCTGCCGCAACTCGAAACGGCGCAAGCGGCCGGCAAGCTACTGGGGACGGTCGTGTTTGATGATCTGGCTGCTTTCACCGAAAGCCTCTTGAGGGGCAATCTTGAGGACGCCATTGCGGCCAGTCGTGGTTAACCCACTCCTAACTTGCCGCCTTGTGCCGCGACAAAGATGATCTGGCTGCGCTCGGCTCTCTTTTTTGTCGGCATGGCCGTATCGGCTATCTTGTTCTGTCCGGTGGCGATCCTGGCCTGGCCTGTCCCGCCCGTCACCCGGATGCGGATCATTGGGCTGTGGGCACGGTTCATCTGCTGGTGGCTGGCCCTGACCTGTCACCTTCGCCACGAAGTGGAAGGACTCGAAAATCTGCCCGCTGCGCCCGGCGTGATCCTGTCCAAACACCAATCCGCTTGGGAGACCATCATGTTCCAGGTGATTTTTCCACCGCAGATATGGGCAATTAAACGAGAGGCTTTATGGCTACCGTTTTTCGGCTGGGGACTCGCCGCCACCAGCCCCATCGCTATTGATCGGAGCACACCCGTTCGGGCGCTCGATCGACTGTTGCGCCAAGGGCGCCAGAAACTCAACGAGGGTCGCTGGGTCGTAATCTTCCCTGAAGGGACACGCATGCCGCCGGGAGAGCAGGGCGCCTTCCACCCGGGCGGCGCCATGCTGGCTGTTAAAGCAGGGGTGGATGTGTTGCCCGTCGCACACGACGCCGGTTGCTACTGGGCACGACGGGGCTTTTTAAAAAAACCCGGAGTCATTCGGGTGAGGATTGGACCGCCCGTAAAGACTGAGGGGAAAAAAGCGCGTGCGGTCAACGATGAGGCCAGGGAGTGGATCACAAGTGCCATGACGGCACTGCAGGGTGCGCCGGAAAAAACAATGGAGCCTAAAAAAGAAAAAACTGCTTAATCCGCTTCATCGGCCTCAATCGTTTTTTTTCGCTAAAGCGGTCAATTCCACAAAAGACGCTACCGAGACCTGCTCGGGTCTCACCATTGGATCCAAACCTGCCTGCTCAATAAGAGACTCGGAGCAAAGCCCTTTTAAGGTATTGCGCAAAGTTTTGCGCCGTTGGGAAAAAGCCTGACGGACAAGAGCTGAAAACGCATCTTCATCAACCGTCGAGCCCAACGGGGCAGGGCGGGGTTTAAACGCCACCACACTGGACCAGACCTTGGGTGGCGGGGTAAACGCCTCCGGTGCCACATCAAAGATAAATTCTGATTCGAACACGCGGTTCATCATGACCGTGAGACGGCCGTAATTCTTGCTGCCGGGCGAGGCGGTGAGGCGCAGGGCCACTTCTTTTTGCACCATAAACACCATGCGGTCGATCCGCTCGCGCTGCGCTAAAAGATGAATCATGAGAGCAGTAGAGATGTTGTACGGAAGATTACCGACCATAACCACTCGCCTAGCAGCATGGAGATTTTCCAGGGCCAGAGTGAGCGAGTCCTGTTCATGGATGTGGATGTTGCTTTGTGCCGCGTAGCGTTTTTGCAGCAACGGCACCAGATCACGATCTATCTCTACGAGATGCAGTTCATTATCCAGGGCAGCAAGTCGGTCACTCAATGCGCCGCGGCCGGGACCGATCTCGCAAAGTATCTCCCCCGGGCGCGAATGGAGCGCTTCGACGATCCGCACGATGACCGTCTGGTCATTCAGAAAATGCTGACCAAAGCGTTTTCGGGGCCGGCCGGGGCCGGCGCGTTCAGAAAAAGCCACTGCTCAACTGGGTCGCCACGTTCAGGGCCTGACTCAAACTGGCGACCTGCGCCTTACCGGTGCCCGCTAGATCCAGCGCCGTGCCATGATCGACAGACGTGCGCACAAAAGGCAGGCCCAGCGTGATGTTAACGACATCCCCGAACCCTGCGTGTTTGATGACCGGCAGGCCCTGGTCATGAAACATGGCGACGACGACGTCTAGTGTCTGCAGGTTCTGCTGAGTAAACGCCGTATCCGCCGGCAAAGGGCCCTTCAGCACAAGACCTTCATCGCTTAACCTGGCAATTACCGGGATGATGACGTCCTGTTCTTCCTGGCCCAGATGACCCGCCTCGCCTGCATGCGGATTTAATCCACAAACGCCGATCACCGGCGCGGCAATACCAAAGTGGGCGCGAAGATCGGAATCAACCACCCGCAAGACGGCTTCCAGACTGTCCTGCGTCACGGCGCGGGGCACCTCGCTTAGCGGCAGATGAATCGTGACGAGCGCCACGCGCAGCGCATCCGTGGCCAGCATCATCACAGGGGTTACCACACCAGCGCGCTGGGCGAGAAATTCAGTATGGCCAACAAAATCGTTACCCGCCTCAATCAGGGTGCTCTTTTGCACCGGCGCGGTCACCATGCCTGAAAACTCGCGGTTGAGGCAGCCGTCGGTTGCCGCAGCCAGCATCTCGATGACATAAGCTGCGTTGGCGACATCGAGACTCCCGGGAATCGAGGGCGCACCGAGCGCGACGGGCAACAACACTGCCTCGCCGCCGGGCGCCACCAAGGCATCGCCTTTGCGCGCCAAGGGCAGGCTCAGCAAAGCGGCGCGTTCAAGCAGCAGATCGGGATCGCCCGCAATCACCAGGGGTGAGGGCAGGGGGCGCTGCAGCAGCTGAACGGTGAGTTCGGGACCCACGCCAGCGGGCTCGCCAGTCGTCAATACCAGCGGGGGCATTGTCATGATAAGCGTGGCCCGGGTCTTGCCGGATCTACCAAACGGATAGGCATCACTTACTGGATGATCTCGCCCTTGTCATTATCGACCATCACGGGATTGTCAAAAAACTGGATATCGGGCTTTGAGTACCGCTCGGTAATCCACGCGATTCTTTCCTCATCGAACCAGCGCCTGGCGTTTGCCATCGTGTCAAAGCAATACACGCCTCCAGCGCGGTGCTGTTCTGCGTCTGCAAGGTAATTCTTCCTGATGAGGCCGGGCGTATCCTGGTACATTGGCGCTGTCTCAAGAAATTTTTCCTTGAGCGTCGCTGAATCAAGATCTGAGGAAATCGGAAACGTCACGAGGACAATAATCATGGTGCCTCCACCGGTTTTTAACTAAAAACTCGTCGCCCCTAACTCTACCGCAACGTTTGTGCCCAGGTGGCCACTCCGACGGTTTGACTTGGTTCAGCGAGGACGGCCACCAAGAAAAGAGGGTGGGCATGGAACCATTTGGGGATCAACGGGGAAGGCGCTCCCTGCTGATAGGCTCGCTTGTCGTCTTACTGATGAGGTTGTAAAGATTCTTGAACAAACTCGCCACCTGGATTGTTTTTTATTTATGCGTCTCGGTCGCCGCCAGTTCGGGCTTTGTCTTTCCTCTGGGTGACGCCAACACTTGGTTTGCCTCTCTGAGCCGGCCCGCCATTGCGCCGCCCAACTGGGTTTTTGGTCCAGTTTGGACATTGCTCTACATTCTGATTGCGACCAGCGCCTACCGGTTAGTCCAAAATCAGCCCCATCCGCTTATCGCGGTCGGAATCGCACTTTGGGCCCTGCAGCTCGCGTTAAATGTGATCTGGACCCCGGTCTTCAGTGGCGCCCAAAACCTGCAGGGCGCGCTTTACTACATTATCGCCCTCTGGTTCACCATCCTCGTCTACATCTGTCTCTCGTGGAAGGTGGACCGCTGGGCGAGTTATCTGATGGTGCCTTATCTTTTTTGGGTCAGTTTCGCGACCGTATTGAACTATACCTATTGGCAGACAAACATGTGAACCCCGGCCAACCGTTAAGGATTCTGGAATGTCCGCGCAGCGGCAAAGACTCAAGATAATATGAAAAAGCCTCGCGAGGCTGCACAGCAGGGAGACTTCGGCGGAATCAAACCACAACCTGCTTCCGAGCAGTACACCCCTCCCAGAGGGCGCGCCCAACATTTACTCTACAGTGACTGACTTCGCCAGGTTACGCGGCTTGTCCACATCCGTGTCCTTGATGAGAGCGACATGGTACGACAGAAGTTGCAGCGGCACGGTGTAGATGATCGGCGCGATGGCACTGTCTACCGGCGCCACCTGCAGGATCCGGACATCATCGCTTTCAACAAAACCCGAGCCCGGATCCGCAAAGAGGAAAAGACGCCCGCCGCGTGCGCGGACTTCCTCAAGGTTGGATTTCAGTTTTTCAATCAGCCTGTCGTTGGGCGCCACGGCCACGACCGGCATTCTTTCATCCACGAGCGCAAGCGGGCCGTGCTTTAGCTCGCCGGCCGGATAGGCTTCGGCGTGGATGTAAGAAATTTCCTTTAACTTGAGCGCGCCTTCCATGGCAATTGGGAAGTGGGCACCGCGTCCCAGAAAAAGCGCATGCTCCTTGTCACCAAACACCTTGGCGACCTTGGCAATTGCCTCTTCCATCGCCAGAACAGACTCAAGGACGGCGGGCAGCGTCCGAATCTGGCGCACCACATGGGACTCAAAGCCAGAATCAAAACCGTGACGCCGTGACAGCACCAGTGCCAACAGCAACAGACCGGTCATGGCGCTCACAAAAGTTTTGGTGGAAGCCACTCCCACCTCGGGCCCGCAGTGGGTCATGAAAGACAGGTCGGATTCACGCACCAGTGAGGACTCGGGCACATTGCAGATCACCAAAGACCCTGCAATCCCCTGACGGGCTGCTTCCTCTAGCGCGGCGAGCGTATCCGCCGTCTCGCCGGATTGGGAAATCGTCACGACCAGCGTACCCTCCCGGTGTGCGTGGCGGCGGTAGCGATACTCACTCGCCACCTCTACCTCACACGGTACCCCGACATATTCCAGCCAGTGCTGAGCGACCAGGCCGGCGTGATGACTCGTTCCGCAGGCAATGATCTGAACCTGCCGGGTCGCATCAAAGATCTCCTGAGCGAGGCTGCCAAAAGATTCCTCAAGAACATAATCACCCAGCAAGCGCCCTTCCAGGGTATCAGCAACCGCCCGGGGCTGTTCGTGGATTTCTTTTTGCATGAAATGGCGGTATTCACCCAGCTCTGCGCTCTCGCCCGACTGCGTGCTGCTGTGCACCGTCCGCTCAACTATTTCGCCAGCTTGATCATGAATCCGGCAATCGCTCCCGCGAATATCTGCCACATCCCCATTTTCAAGCACTTGGTACTCGCGGGTCACCGGCAGCAGGGCGTTGATATCGGACGCCACAAAGGTCTCTTCGCCCGACCGCCCGAGCAGAAGAGGCGGACCCTGGCGGGCCGCAACGAGCCGGCCCGGCTCGCCGGCATGCACCACAGCCAGTGCAAAACTGCCGTGCAGCTCCGCCATCGTGGCACGCACTGCATCCACCAGATCTAACCCCTGCTGAAGGTGAAGATAGACCTGATGCACCACGACTTCCGTATCGGTTTCAGAAGTAAAACTGAGACCCGCCGCACGCTGTGCATCGCGAAGAGTTTCGTGATTTTCAACGATGCCGTTGCACACGAGCGCCAAAGTGCCGTTGCAGATATGCGGATGGGCATTGGGCTCTGTGACGCCGCCATGCGTCGCCCAGCGGGTATGGGCGATTCCGGTTGCGCCTGCCAGCGGTGTCTGACGCAGCGCCAGTTCCAGTTCTCCGACTTTGCCGACGGCTCTCGCCCGCTCGAGTTCTCCTTCGGGGTTGATCACCACTACCCCGGCGGAGTCGTAGCCACGATATTCAAGCCTGCGCAGACCTTCGAGCAAAAAGCCGCTCGCTTCAGAAGTTCTGACTGCCCCGACAATGCCGCACATAAATTTGTCCGCTCTCTTGGAAAGTTACGGAAAGGTTAAGAGCCCGGTTGATTCAAAACCGGCCTACCCATCCATTCAGTTTTTCTTCTCTTTTTTCGGACGTTGCCAACCGCTTCGCATTTGTTGCTCGGCGCGGGTCAGCGCAAGTTGCCCAGGCGGAACATCGCGGGACACCGCGGAGCCTGCACCCACCGTGGCCCCTTTGCCGACCGTGACCGGTGCGACCAGGGCGCTGTTTGAGCCGACAAAGGCATCGTCCTCGATCACAGTGGGGTGCTTGTTGGCGCCGTCGTAATTACAGGTAATGACCCCGGCGCCGATATTAACGCGTTGCCCCACCGTGGCGTCGCCCACATAGGCAAGGTGATTCGCTTTGCTGTCCTCGCCCAGCGTTGTGTTCTTGGTTTCAACAAAGTTGCCCACGCGTGCGCCTGCATTAAGGACAGTCCCGGGACGAAGGCGCGCAAAGGGTCCGATGGCACAATGATCGGCGATTTTGACGCCCTCGACCACGCTGTTCGCCCGGATCTCGACGCCGTTGCCGATTTCGCTATCGATGATCTGGCAGTTCGGCCCGACCGAGACTCCCCTGCCCAGGTGGACCTCCCCCGACACCACTACGTTGATATCGAAAACACAGTCTTCCCCGAAGCTCAGGCGCCCCCGAAGATCAAAACGCGCAGGATCCCGTAAACCGAGGCCCGCTTCCATAAGCGCTTCTGCCTGTCGCGCCTGAAAGCATCTTTCCACCTTTGCGAGTTCTGCTTGACTGTTCACACCGGTGATCTCATCAGGATCTTGGCAACCCACTGCACTTACTGTTGCACCTGCCTGCGCGGCGCGGCCGACAACATCAGTCAGATAGAACTCTCCCTGACGGTTACTGTTATCGATCTCCTCCAGCCAGCCCTGAAGCTGGCCCGCAGGACAAGCCATAAAGCCGGTATTGATCTCACCAATCTGGCGCTCGGCTTGAGATGCATCGGCTTCTTCAACGATGGCGGTGACCGCGCCTTTTCCATCACGCAGTATCCGACCATAGCCTGACGGATTGTTAAGCTCCGCCGTCAATAGCGCGGGGTGGCTGTCGTCGCTTTGATCCAGCAGAGCACGCAAGGTTTTGGCGCGAATGAGAGGCACGTCGCCGTAAAGAACCAACACCCTGGCATCCGGATTAACGTCGGGCAAGGCCTGGCTGACGGCATGTCCTGTGCCCAGTTGCTCTGCCTGCTCGACCCAGTTGGTGTCCTCGGCATCGACCAGACGCTGACGGACTAACTCGGCGCCATGCCCATGCACCACATGAATCCGGTCAGGGGAAAGTTCCCGAGCCGTATCCAATACATGCTGGATCAATGGTCTGCCAGCGAGATCATGGAGCACCTTTGGCAATGCAGAGCGCATGCGGGTGCCTTTGCCGGCCGCCAGAATAATGACTTCAAGCGTCATGGATTAGGATATTACTGCAATCGCAGGTACGGGATTTCCCGCAAAACGGAATTCAGTGGATCTGCTGCTGGGCGTCTGCAGCAAGTTCAGCAGGTGTCGCATCGCGAACGTCCGTCACCCGGACAATAAAGGTGATGTCCTGTCCTGCAAGAGGATGATTGCCGTCGACGGTTATCTCTGCCTCATCTACGCGGATCACCCGAAAATGCAGCGCCTCGCCCTGTTCATTTTCCGCATCAAGTTCCGCACCCACGTGCCGCAGCTCTTCGGGCGCATTCTCAATATCATCGGAAAAAGTAAGGCCGGGATCATGCGGACCAAAGGCCTCCTGCGCCCTCACCAGCACCTCGGTGGTATCGCCTGCGCTTAAGCCTTCGAGCGCGTCAGTAACTTGAGGAAACAGCGGCAGATCATCGCCACCGTGGAGATAGGAGACCGGCAATCCGGTGTGTTCGACGATTTTTCCAGACCCGTCTCTGATGGTGTAAGCCACCGAAACGATTTTGTCTACCTCGACCTGCTGAGACACGGTTTGCTCCCGCTGTCGCGGACGGCGTCGGGGGCTAACCCCGACCTTTGCCTCGCAGTTTCTGGATAGCGCGCAGCTGGGCCGCCGCCTGGATAAGCTCCGCTTTTGCCTTGGCAAAATCTACCTCGCTGGTGCGGTCACTCATCGCCTGCTCGGCGCGGCGCTGGGCTTCAAGGGCCGCCGCTTCATCCAGATCACCGGCACGCAGCGCCGTGTCGGACAGCACAGTGACAAGATGTCCCTGAACCTCAAGCAGACCTCCTGAAACAAAGAAAAACTGCTCGTCGCCTGCTTCCTGCTGAACGCGGATTTCTCCAGGTTTCAGACGCGTTAAAAGCGGCGCGTGCTGGGGGGCAATCCCGATCTCGCCCATCTCGGCCGGCGCAAACACCATAGTGCCCTCACCCGACCAAACTTCTTCTTCGGCGCTAACGATCTCGACTTTAATGGTATTGGCCATTGCCGTATTTCAGCGAATTAGGTAACGGTTTTTGCCTTTTCGACGGCTTCTTCAATCCCGCCGACCATATAGAAGGCCTGCTCCGGAATGTCATCGTACTGACCATCGATGATGCCCTGGAAGCTGCGAATCGTGTCTTTGAGCGATACGAACTTGCCGGGCGATCCGGTAAAGGTTTCAGCCACAAAGAAGGGTTGGGACAAAAAGCGCTGAATCTTTCGGGCACGGTTGACGACCTGTTTGTCTTCTTCGGACAGCTCGTCCATGCCGAGAATCGCGATGATGTCACGCAATTCCTTGTAGCGCTGCAGCGTTCCCTGCACCGCCCGAGCGGTGTCATAGTGCTCCTGACCAACGACCAGCGGATCGAGCTGGCGGCTGGTGGAATCCAGCGGATCCACCGCGGGATAGATGCCGAGCTCAGCGACCTGCCGCGACAGCACCAACGTAGCATCCAAGTGCGCAAACGTCGTTGCCGGCGAGGGGTCCGTCAGGTCATCCGCGGGAACGTAGACGGCCTGGAATGAGGTGATCGAGCCAGTGCGGGTTGAGGTAATCCGCTCCTGCAGTACCCCCATCTCGGCCGCCAGAGTCGGCTGATAACCCACCGCGGACGGCATACGTCCAAGCAGCGCTGACACCTCGGTACCGGCCAGTGTGTATCGATAGATGTTGTCGACGAACAGCAGCACGTCACGGCTTTCGTCGCGGAAATGTTCTGCCATCGTAAGGCCCGTCAACGCGACGCGCAGCCGGTTACCGGGAGGCTCGTTCATCTGGCCGAACACCATGGCCACTTTATCGAGCACGCCGGATTCTTTCATTTCATGGAAGAAGTCATTTCCCTCGCGGGTCCGCTCGCCCACGCCGGCAAACACGGAGAGCCCTGAGTGCTCCTTCGCAATGTTGTTGATGAGCTCCATGATGGTCACGGTCTTACCCACGCCTGCGCCACCGAAAAGCCCGATCTTGCCGCCTTTGGAGATTGGCATAATGAGGTCGATGACCTTGATGCCGGTTTCGAGGATATCGACCGTTGGCGACTGATCGGCATAACCTGGCGCCTTGCGGTGAATCGGCAAAGAAGCATCGGCACTCACGGGGCCAGCTTCATCCACGGGATTTCCAAGAACATCCATGATCCTGCCCAGGGTCTTCTCCCCGACGGGGACGGTAATCGGTGCGCCCGTGTTATTGACCTCAAGGCCGCGCTTGAGTCCATCGCTTGAACCCATGGCGATGCTGCGAACCACCCCGTCGCCGAGTTGCTGCTGGACCTCAAGGGTCAGGCCGTTTTCGCTGACCGTCAGCGCATCGTAGACCCGGGGCACCGCGCCGCGCGGGAACTCGACATCGACCACCGCGCCGATAATTTCAACAATGTTGCCGGTACTCATAGCGTTTTCCTCGTAAAAGTTCCTTATCTCTTCTTTTCTTTTCTGTTCTGTTGATACGGGCTGTTGATACAGGCGCGGTTAAACCGCTGCAGCGCCGCCGACGATTTCAGAAATTTCCTGGGTAATGGCAGCCTGACGAGCCTTGTTGTAGACCAACTGCAGTTCATCAATCAGGTTGCCCGCATTGTCCGATGCGGACTTCATTGCCACCATTCTGGCGGCCATTTCGCAGGAGATGTTCTCTACTACCCCACGATAAATCAGCGATTCGATGTAGCGCATCATGAGGGCGTCTACAACCTCGCGTGCATCGGGCTCATAGAGATAATCCCAGTGCTGCTCAAGGTGCTCATCGGGCTCGGCGGCCGACACCGGCAGCAGCTGACCCACCCGCGGCTCCTGTGTCATCGTTGTGACAAAGCCGTTGTGTGCGAGGAATAAGCGGTCAATGCGGCCTTCGCTGAAGGCATCCATCATCACCTTCATGGCCCCAATGAGGTCACCCAGTTGCGGCTTATCTCCAAGCTGGGTCGCTTCGGAGACAATGTTCACCCCCACCCGCTTGAAAAAGCCCAGGCCTTTTCGCCCAATGATTGTTACGTCGATCTCGACCCCTTTGTCACGCCACTCGGACATGCTCTGGAGCACCTGCCGGAACAGATTGATGTTGAGCCCGCCGCACAGACCCCGATCGCTGGAAACCACGATAAACCCGACCCGTTTCGGATCCCGGCTCTCGGTGTAGCTGTGCTTGTATTCAAGATTGGCCTGAGCCAGATGGGCCATGACGTTGGCCATTTTTTCAGCATACGGCCGCGCCTGGTTCATCCGCTCCTGCGCGCGGCGCATTTTGCTCGCCGCGACCATTTCCATTGCCTTGGTGATCTTCTGAGTATTCTGGATACTCTTGATCTTGGTTCGGATTTCCTTGGCGCCTGACATCGTCCTTGCCCTTCCCGCTTCTTACCAGCTGCCGTTGGCTTTGAAGTCTTTCAGCGCCTCATGCAGCTTGCCCGCCACGTCGTCGCTGTAGGCCTGGTCGCGGTTCATCTCGTCCATGAGGTCGCCATGCTGGCTCTTCATGTGGCTCTGCATTGCCTGCTCAAACTCCACGACCTGCTTGGCGTCTACATCATCGAGGTAACCCTCGTTGACCGCGAAAAGACTCACGGCCATCTCCGCCACGGACATCGTGGAATACTGTTTTTGCTTCATGAGTTCGGTCGCACGTTCGCCGCGCTCGAGCTGCTTGCGCGTCGCGTCGTCAAGATCCGAAGCAAACTGGGAGAACGCCGCAAGTTCGCGGTACTGTGCGAGCGCCAGACGGATACCGCCACCGAGTTTTTTGATCAGGGGACACTGCGCCGCACCCCCCACTCGTGACACAGACAGACCCGCATTAATCGCAGGGCGAATACCGGCGTTGAAGAGGTCTGTCTCAAGAAAGATCTGTCCGTCGGTAATGGAGATCACGTTGGTCGGCACGAAGGCTGACACGTCGCCGGCCTGCGTCTCAATAATCGGCAATGCCGTCAAGGAGCCGGTCTTGCCCTTGACCTCTCCGTTGGTTCTTTTTTCGACTTCTTCTTCATTGATTCGGGCTGCCCGCTCAAGCAGACGCGAGTGCAGGTAGAAAACGTCTCCGGGATAAGCCTCGCGGCCCGGCGGGCGGCGAAGCAGAAGGCTGACCTGACGATAGGCCCAGGCCTGCTTGGTCAGATCGTCGTAAATGATAAGCGCGTCTTCACCACGATCTCGGAAATACTCGCCCATTGCGCACCCTGCATAAGGCGCGATGTACTGCATCGCCGCTGAGTCCGCAGCAGACGCAGACACCACGATCGTGTGATCCATCGCGCCATGCTCTTCGAGCTTGCTCACGACGTTGGCCACCGAGGAGGCCTTCTGGCCGATGGCTACGTAGACACATTTAATGCTTGTGCCCTTCTGGTTGATGATGGTGTCGATGGCGACAGCGGTCTTGCCCGTCTGCCGGTCACCAATAATCAGTTCACGCTGCCCGCGGCCAATCGGCACCATGGAGTCAATTGACTTGAGGCCGGTTTGCACCGGCTGTGATACCGACTGACGTGTAATAACGCCAGGCGCGATGCTCTCAATCGGTGCCGTGCCGGCTGTTTCGATCGGCCCTTTGCCATCGATCGCCTCGCCAAGAGAATCCACTACGCGGCCGAGCAGGCCCGGGCCGATCGGAACCTCGAGGATACGCCCGGTACATTTAACCGTGTCCCCCTCAACAATGTGCTCGTAGTCGCCAAGCACGACGGCGCCGACCGAATCCTGCTCCAAGTTCAACGCCAGACCAAAGGTATCGTTGGGAAACTCCAGCATCTCGCCCTGCATTGCATCGGCAAGTCCGTGAATCCGGCAGATACCGTCGGTCAAACTGACGACGGTGCCTTCGGTACGCGCCTCCGCACCAGCATCAAAATCCTTAATCCGTTCCTTGATCAGCTCACTGATTTCGGAGGGGTTCAGTTGCATAGACATTCTTTGATTCCTCTTGCAGCTCTTGTATGCAGCTCTTCTGGCCTGAATCAGCCGCTTACCGCAGCTGCCAACTTTTCGAGTCGGGCCCGGACAGACCCGTCAATTACGAGATCACCGGCACGGATCACCGCACCGCCGATCAGCGAATCATCAGTACTCACACTCAATTCCACTCGCCGACCCAACCTTTTCTCAAGCGCCTCGGCGATCCGGCGCTGATGGTCTTCGGAGACAGGCAGGGCGCTCTCTACCTGAGCCTGTATCGTGCGCTCCGCCTCAGCGCGCAGCAGCTCGTACTGTTGCGCTATGGCTTCAAGTGCGCCCAGCCGCCGATTTCGAGCCAGCAGCCGAACCAGGTTCCGCCCAGCTTCATCAAGACCATCACCACACAATTCAATGATTACACCGGCAAGCTCTTCGCGCGCAACGCCGGGATGGGCGAAAAGCGCGTTGACCTGCGGCTCCTGAGCCAGTGCTGCCAAAGCGCTGAGTGCCTCTGACCAGGTGGGGAAGTTGCCACTATCGCGGGCCATCTCAAATACGGCCTGGGCGTAAGGGCGGGCAATTCTGGCGTTTTCAGACATGATTGCGTGGGCGGTGGTAGATGACGGACTACAGCTCAGCGATTAACTCGTCGAGCATCTTCGCGTGGGCCTCAGCATCTACTTCTCGAGACAGAATTTTCGATGCGCCGGTCACCGCCAGTGCTGCCACTTGGGCACGCAACGCTTCGCGGGCCATATTTGCTTCTTTGTCTATCTCGCCCCGGGCAGTGGTCAGGATCCTGTCGCCTTCTGTACGCGCGTTGCCTTTGGCTTCTTCCACCATCTCGGTTTCGCGTTTTTCCGCTCGACGGATAATCTCCTGAGCCTGTTCCTTGGCTTCGCTGGTTACCTGTTCCGCATGCTCTTGCGCCTTCGCTTTGGCCTGCTGCCCTTCCTCAGCCGCCGCGAGCCCATCAGCGATCTTGGTCTTGCGATCGTTCAGAGCAGTGACGATAGGAGGCCAGACAAACTTCATGCAAAACCAGACGAAAACGACAAACGCCAAGCTTTGGCCAATCAGCGTCAGGTTGATGTTCATAGCCGTTACCTAATTGGTTTCGTGTTTAGCCGCCGACGACAGCAAACATGATGTAGAGCGCGATGGCGACCCCGATAATCGGGATGGCGTCCACCAGACCCATGACGATGAAGAACTGGGTGCGAAGCATCGGCAGCAGTTCCGGCTGGCGGGCAATGCCCTCCAGAAAGCGCGCCCCAAGCACGCCTACGCCAACGCCAACGCCTACGCCAGCGAGGCCAAGCAGTACCGCACCGGCAACGTAGAGCAGAGCTGTTTCCATGAGATTCTCCTGTTGGAAGTTTGTCAGGTTAAGTCAGATCTAGATCCGAAAAACAGTTAGTGATGGCTGTGTGCCATCTCCAGATAAACGATCGTCAGGGTCATAAAGATGAACGCCTGCAACAACACGATCAGGATATGAAATACGGCCCACGCCCACTGCAGCACGCCGCCGGCAATAAACAGCACCGCGCCGCCGGAAAACAGCAGCGCGATGAGGATAAAGATCATCTCTCCGGCAAACAGGTTGCCAAAAAGACGCAGCGAGAGCGAAACAGGCTTGGACACCAGGCTCACGAACTCGAGAAAAAAGTTCGCGGGCAGGAAAAGGATTTTCAGAATTGGGTTCTTCGCCGCGAAAGGTTGCATCGTCAACTCGGCCGTAAATCCGCCGATGCCTTTCACTTTAATACTGTAAAAGACCGTCAGCACAAACACGCCAAGCGCCATTCCGAAGGTGGCGTTGGGATCAGTGGTCGGCACCACCTTCATGTATTCGATACCCATCAGTTTGGCGAGTTCAGGCAGCCAGTCGACCGGTACCAGATCCATGGTGTTCATCAACAGCACCCAAACAAACAGGGTGAGCGCGAGCGGCGCCACCAGATCGTTTTTATGGGAGAAAGATCCCCTGACGTTATCGTCAACAAACTCCACCACCCACTCGACAAAGTTCAGCAGACCGCTGGGCACACCCGCGCTGGCCTTAACGGCCGCTCTCCTGAAAACCCAGATAAAGAGCGCGCCCAGCAACACCGACCAAAACATGGTGTCCAAGTGAATTGCCCAAAAGCCCATGGCTTTCGCTTCTGCAGCGCCATGCGCGATACCCCAGGTACCGTCCGGATGCTGACCAAAGGTCAGGTTCTGCAGATGGTGCTTGATGTAGCCCGTTGTCGTTAGTGCTTCGCTTGATGCCATCTCAAAACGATTCTCAGTATCTACTCTGCCGGCCGTTCACCGACATCATTCCTTTGAGCGAAGATCGCTCCGATTGTTGCGGCGACCAGCGTAACCAGCAATCCCGCCAGAAAACCCCCAATCGCCAAATCTTCCACCAACCCAAATGCCAACGCACAAAGCACGCCGGTGATCACCAACTTGCCGAATTCCGCCCGGTACAGATTCGCCAACGTCATGGCGCCCGACACATCAGTTGGGGCAGAAAACACCCGCCACACCGAGTATCCGTTTGCCACAAAGGCGATTCCGCCACCGAGAAGAGCCGAGCGGGCCTGACCGTCTGCCAGGAGGGCCAGCAACATCGTGGTGATGAATGCAGCCGCACCGGCCGATACCAGCACCCAGCGCAGGATATCTCCCGCGCTGGCACCGATGAGCGCACGGACGGCTTGCGGTGCCTCTGGCATCGTGCCGATCTCTATCGGGTTAGGGGCCGCAACCAAACGGTCTTCCAGCCTTGTTTTACTGCAACAAAGCGCGCGCAGTATAGGATAGCGCAGGCCCATGGGTCAATCTATATCTACCGATAAAAACCCAAATATCGGGTCGGTTTTGGACAACCGGCTGACCGTTTGGAGGAGCGTTTTCAGCCGACGAGTTCGGCCCACCTTGCCTGGAGGCGATCAAGATCTGTATACCCCGCCGAGAGCAGCCCGTAGCGCGGCTCATCACCGGACGGTTGCCACTGCCAGATCAGGCTGGGAAACCCAGTCACCCCAAACTCCCGGACCTTCGTGAGCTCAATGGCCAGTTGCTGGTTCACTGCCGCTGAGCCCAGATCCGCAGCAAAACGATCTGCATCGAGTCCTGATTCTTCCGCCAGCGTAATCAGCGTCCTTTCCTCGCTTGGGTTTTTTGCGAGGAGGAAGTAGGCGCTCTGGACAGCTTCATACATAAGCTTGCGCGCTTGGGGCCTTTGCAGTCCCGCGGCGATGACGGCACGGCACGCCGGATAAGTTGTTCGACGGGGCGAACATTCATCCCAGAACGCGAAATTGAACCTGGCGCCGCTCCTTTGGACAACGGCCCTCCAGGCCGACTGGACATAGTCGCGGGTTTGCGCGTCCATGGGCTGTTCGGTATCCGGAGCCAATCCCCCCATCAGATCGACCACCGCAACCTCATCGGGCAGCGTGGCCTGAAATTCATCCCAGACCGGCCGAAAACCCCAGCATCAGCTGCACATTGGATCGACAATCAGGTAAACCGTTAGCGCCATGAGTCAACCTTGCTTTATCGCCGGAAAACGAAAGGTGTCAGAAAATTGACCGCACATCGTACCCAAATATTCCCGGGAATCTAGCCCGTAGTTTCCGGGGATGTCACATTCTCTTTCTGCCACACACAGGGTCAAGAAAAACAAGACCGCCTGACAAGGCTCCATCAGTCGCTGCGTTAATCCTGCGCAGTCGGGGTTGCCTGGCTGCATGCTAAGATTTCATTTCAGTTTTGTCTTGGTGGTTTTCTTCTGTGAACATCGAACGCGCCCGGTTCAACATGATCGAGCAACAAATCAGGCCATGGGGCGTGTTGGACAGCAACGTGCTTTTGGCGCTCGAAGGGGTTCCCCGAGAGGCTTTCGTTCCGCCCGCATTTCGTCACCTAGCGTTCGCGGATATTGAGATTCCGATCGGCCACGGCCAGAGCATGATGGAGCCCAAACTCGGCGCGCGGCTCCTGCAGGCCCTGGCACCCCAACCAAGCGAGAGAATACTGGAGATCGGCACAGGATCGGGCTACGTCACCGCATTGCTTGCCCACACGGGCGCATCTGTTACCACGGTCGAGATTTATCCGGATCTTTTGGAAAGCGCCGCTAACGCACTGGGCACCATTGGCATCGATAATGTCTCTCTGGAAACGGGTGACGCTTGCGCAGGTTGGTCAAAAGGGGATGCCTGGGATGGTATTTTGCTGACGGCTTCGGTGCCGCAACTGCCAACCGGATTTGCCCAAAGCCTGGCGCCTGGAGGCCGTGCCGTTGCGGTCATTGGCGAAGCTCCAGCGATGGAGGCTGTGCGGGCAGAGCGCGATGGAACGGGTTCACTTTTAATGACGTCGCTATTTGACACCCAACTTGCACCCATGGTGAACGCGAAGGACACCCGCGTTTTTCAACTCTAAATTCCGGCGGAAAGAAATGAAAGTCATCACGCGACGAGGGCTGCCGATTGTTGTTTTGATTGGACTAGTGCTTACCGCCGGCAGGGCGGGCGGATCAGAGGATCTGATCTACACCGTACAGGCCGGAGACACTCCCTGCGAAATTGCACAGAAGTTTGGGATGAGTTGCACGGTCTTGCTGGAGGCCAACGGCCTTGGCACCGATCCCGTCATTTATCCGGGGCAGGTGCTGACCGTGACGGCTTCCGGCGCTATGCCAGAACAACCAGAAACCGGGGCGCTTCCGGAGTCGGCAACAATCGCTCAAGACAGCACAAGCGTGGCTTCGGTCACTGCCGTTGAGGCGGATGAACCTGGCACCAACGACTCCAAATCCGACCTGCTCGCTGTCTATCAGTTGGCAAGGGCGCAGGACCCCATCTTCGCCTCGCAAACCTATCGTTACCAGGCAGCACTTGAACTCATCCCCCAGTCGAAAGCCGCATTGCGACCGCAGTTAAGTGCCAGCGGCAGCCACACCGAGGGCACTTCCGATACCTCAGAGGCAACTCACGCATCGATCGCGCTCTCTCAATCGCTTTACAACAAAGGCAGCCGGATCGCCGTCAACCAAGCGGACAAACAGGTTGACCAGGCCGAACTTGAGTTCGCGATTGCCTCGGCCGACCTTGTTACTCGCGTCGTGAACGTTTACTTCTCTGTCTTGGCAGCCAGGGACAATGTCGAGCTCTCCCATCGAAACGAGCGCGCCATCAGGCGCCAGTTGGAGCTCGCAAAGGAACGCCTGGAGGTCGGTCTTGGGACCCGGACGGACCTATTTGATGCCCGGGCACGATTCGAGCAGGCGGTCGCAGACACCATTGAAGCCGAAAAACTTCTGGACGATTCGCGCCAGACGCTGATTGTTCTGGTGGGCGAGGATGTTGGTGGGTTGGAGACACTGCCTGATTCCGTCGCGCTCGGTCCCCCCCTGCCGGACGACAGCGAAGCCTGGGTAGCCGAGTCTCTGGCGAACAATTTCAGCCTGAAAGTAAAGTCTCTCGGTATCTCACTCTCTGACCTAGAGATCGACCGGCAAAGGGCCCAACGCCTGCCGACCCTGGGGTTAAGGCTATCGGGAAATTACTCCGATACCTTTACCGGCGACGACTCAAGTGCGCGCGTACTGTTTTCGGTCGACATTCCTTTTTACCAGGGCGGTCTGGTTGATTCTCGCGTCCGGCAGGCGGCGGAAAATCTCAACGCGGCCCGATACGATCACGAGGCAGCCACCCGGGAAATCCGGCGGGCTAGCCGGCAGACTTTCCTTGGAATCAAAAGCCGGTTGCGCGGCATTGCCGCGCTTAATGAGGCAGTGCGCGCCGGCGAAAATGCGCTCGTTGCGAAAGAGGAGAGTTTCGCTGCCGGGTTGACTACGAATATCGCGGTGCTTGATGCCCAAAGAGACCTTTTTAGGGCGGAGCGTGATTACCTCAAAGCTCGTTATGACTACATCCGTCAGATGCTCGAGCTGGAGGATTTAGCCGGCAGCCTGGATGAAGAAGATATCCAACGGGTCAATGCGCTTCTTGGGGACGCGGACTAGGTCGAGCCAGGAGAGCGGATCGCGAAGACGATCCGGCGCTGCCCCAGTGGCGTGCTGAAATCAGCGCTTAAACGTTCTGTCTCCCCAAGCGCCACGCCCGACCCGGTAGGACCCAGCCACACCAGATCTGCACTCCGCAGAAGTCTTCCCCTAGAAGACAATCTTTCCCGCAACTGGTTTATCATGCGTGACGTGTCGCGGGTGGCGGAAACAACCATCGCCCCGGCGAGTTTCTGCCCTGAGTTATCTGCCAATAACGCTTCCAGCGGCACGCCAAAGAGGGTGGCCCCCTCTTCTTTTGTTATCTGCCACGGCAACCCCATCACGATATAGCGGACGCCTGTGTTGATCATGGTCATGGCCGACCAATCCCCTTTTTGCTCAGACGCTAGCAGTTTGTCGCGGATGACCACTGTGGGAATCAGTTCGGAGAAGGACTCGTGCCATGGGGTAACTTCGTCCATCGCCCCGATGCCCTTTTGCCCGACCCGCAACATCCACCCCAGATACGCGACCTGCTCAGCACCCCCGGACAAATCCAAGGTGGCGCCACTGGAGGTAAACATGTTCTCAAGCAGACACGACAGCACCATGTCCCGATTAGAGGCGAGGGTCCACCAATACCCCGCCACACCACCGTAATCGGGAGCGAGATTCATCATTACAAGATCCTGAACCTCCACGGCCAGGTCCGGATCGATTTCTGGCAACAGATGCACCATCTGCTGTCGGGACTGGAATGCTTCTAATGCTTGGTCCACGGCGGCTTGACCAATCTCCGAACCAGAAGCCAAGGGCGCGCCCGTTGCGATTACTAAAGCGAGTGCTCCTGAACCTAAGACCCTCACGATGGGATAAATTAGCTTGGACACAAGCCCTTGACCTCAAGAATAGATACTGCCACTATAATGCCGATCGCGCTGCTCGGCATCAAGTGACATGCCGTATTGTCATCTTAGGAAAGAAAACTGGTGACAGATTCTTTTAGACCCACTTCCAGCAGAATCACGATTACGGAAGCCAGCCGGCTTTTCAGCGTGTCCACCAACACCATTCGAAGAAGGGTTAAAAAAGGGCATTTGACGCCATTTCAGCGGCACCAACCCGGCGGCCGACCAAGATACCTATTCGACGTCAGCGATCTCGTACGCGTGTTTGGCGAACCCACTCGTCAGGATCCCTCTGAGAGGCCTGGTCGTGACAGCGACATGCCACGGAACGTTCCAACTAAAGAAAGCATTGAAACCAAAGAGATTTTTGAGAGATTGAACTCGTTCCACAGACTTGAAAAGGAATACGACGCATTGAAAGCTAGATTCGAAGCCCAAAGCCGGCATCTTGAAGACCTGCAGCGTTTACTCACCCCCCGACTTGAAGCACCTCGCCCGATTGGTAAGCGGGCTGCACGATACCTGGGTGAACTGGCTCGAGCCTTCAAGGGGGAAAACCCGTGATCACTGCCCAACTAAAGACGCAAAATCGTAGCAGTCTTTTCAAAGGAGCCTTGCTTGTTTTGGTGATGCTCTCGACCCCTGCGGCAGTATTAGCCGAGCCGACCCCAGATCCTTTGCAGCCCTTCAACCGGGCGATGTTTACGTTCAATGACGCAGTAGACCGGGTGGTTTTTCGGCCGCTTGCCGTCGGTTATCGGGCCGTACTTCCGCAGGGGGTCAGAAACGGTGTCAACAATTTGTTCAATAACCTGCGAGCACCGACGACTCTCCTCAATGACATTCTTCAAGGTAAACCCAAAAGAGCGCAGGAGACCATCAACCGTTTTCTGGTGAACAGCACGATTGGGTTGCTGGGTTTTGTCGATGTCGCCACAAGACTTGGGTTTCCTGAGCATCAGGAAGACTACGGCCAAACACTGGCTGTCTGGGGGGTTCCAGCCGGGCCGTATATCGTTCTACCGCTGCTGGGGCCAAGTACCCTGCGCGATGCTGCGGGAAAAGTCCCTGAATTCTATATCGCTGATCCCCTATGGGAGCCTGATGACACGGCAGTCACCGTCGCCCGTTTTAGTGTCCGGGCAGTTGATATCCGATCACGCCTTTTGGATCTTGATCGGGTGATCAAGATGCAGGTTGATCCCTATCTCTTTTTTAGGGAGACCTATCTCCTGAATCGCCAACGCGCAATTCTGGATGGCGTCCAACCTGATCGCAGCGGCGCACCCGAAGAGCTCGAACAGAAATTGTTGGAAGAGTAGGGGAAACCCGCTGCATGGCTACCTGGGCGGTAGGGGATGTTCAGGGCTGTTTGAATTCACTGAAAATCCTCCTAAAGAAGGTCGACTTCGATGATCGATCAGACCGGCTTTGGCTGGTGGGAGATCTGGTAGGGCGCGGACCCGACCCGTGTGGCGTTCTGGACCTCGTCATCGCAATGGGAGACCGTGTTGTCTGTGTTCTGGGTAACCATGACCTGCATCTGCTCGCTGCTAGTTTCGGCCTTAGGCAAGTCAAACCCGAAGACCGACTGTCCCCAATTCTGGAACATGAACGAAGATCAGAATATGTAAAATTCTTTTTAAAACAACAACTTATCTATTATTCAACTGGCCTAAACTGCGTCATGGCTCACGCGGGACTGTATCCCTGGTGGTCCCTTTCTGAAAACTTGAGCTACGCAAAGGAGGTCTCCCGTGCTCTGACTGGACCGGACCCCAAGTCGTTTCTTGAAAACATGTATGGAGATAGTCCCGGTGTCTGGGACAAAGCCCTCTGCGGTTGGGAACGCCTGCGCTTCATCACCAATGTTTTTACGCGTATGCGTTTATGCAACGAAAAAGGCCGACTTGATCTCAAGCATAAAGGCGGGTTGTCCGATGCACCGGATGGTTTCTCTCCCTGGTTTGACTTTACTAACCCAGGGCTTTCAGACGCTCGGGTGGTTTTTGGACACTGGTCGACCTTGGGGATTGTTAACAAACCCCCTTATCTTGGTCTGGACTCGGGTTGTGTATGGGGAAGGTGTTTAAGCGCTGTACACCTTGAGTCCGAACACGTTAACATCATCTCGGTGCCTTGTGACCAAAACGCCAAGATCGACTGATAATGAATAACGCCTACGAAATCGACATTGAGGTGGAAACTTCCTATATGGCCGAACATTCAGAGCCAGAGGAAGACAGGTATGTGTTTGCTTATACGATTACCTTGGTTAACCGGGGCTCTGTTTCTGCAAAGCTACTCTCGCGCCGATGGATCATCACCGACTCAGACAACCGCACAGAGGAAGTTGAGGGAGAAGGGGTGGTAGGCGAACAGCCGACCCTGAAGCCAGGCGAAGGATTTCGTTACACATCAGGCGCGGTTATTGAAACGCCCGTCGGTACCATGCACGGCTCTTACAAGATGCTGGCCGAGGACGGTGAAACGTTCGATACCGATATTCCCCAGTTTGTACTGTCTGCGCCAAGGGTGTTGCACTGAACAAATATTATATAAGTATTTGATTTATATATTTTTTATTTAAATTAGACATCGAGATTGCTGACGGCGAACGCATTTCGCTGAATAAAATCTCGCCTTGGCGCCACTTCTTCACCCATCAGCACGGTAAATATCTCATCGGCGCCGACGGCGTCTTCGATCTGAACCTGAGAAAGACGACGTTGTTCCGCATCCATAGTTGTTTCCCAGAGTTGCTCTGGATTCATCTCACCCAGGCCTTTATATCTTTGGATATTGATACCTCGTCGCGCCTCAGACATCAACCAGGAAAGCGCATCTGAAAAACTGTCTGATTGCTGTTCGCGTTGGCCCCGTTTTACGGTGAGCGCTTTCCCGATTTCGGTCTCGAGTCGTTGGCCCAGGGAAGTCAGGGAGGCGTATTCTGTTGATCCAAAAAACTCTGCGGCGAACCGACTTTGGCGGTAGCGGCCGTGGCGCTCACTATCAACAATAAGTGTCGAACCATCCTCCTGATCATCCCAAGCCACGCGGTAGGTTGCCCCTCCAGTATTCGCGTGGACATTCAGCGCGTCACTTAATGTCTGGCCAAAGGTATCGAACTCAGTGGGGTTTTTCATCTCTGTCAAATCAAGAGGTGCCATTCCAGATAAGGCCCAAAGCACCTCTGGCTGATAACGCCTTGCCATCCTATGAATAGCGGCCTCGACCGCAAAATAATCACTGCAGATCCCCCTCAACACAATTCCCGCGAGGGGGGAATCAGGATTGTGGCCCGGTACGATCTCGGCGTCCTCGAGCGCTAGATCCAGAAGCAGTTTATGCAGCTCATCGTCATCTTTGACGTAAGTCTCCTTTTTTCCGGAAGTCAGCTTATAGAGCGGGGGTTGGGCAATATATACGTGGCCGCGCTCAATAAGCTCTGGCATCTGGCGGTAGAAAAACGTCAGCAGCAACGTCCGGATATGAGATCCGTCAACATCCGCATCTGTCATGATAATGACCCGGTGATAACGCAGGCGACTGACATCGAAGTCGTCTGTGCCTATCCCTGTCCCGAGCGCGGTAATGAGCGTTCCCACTTCGTCAGACGCCAGCATCTTATCGAATCGTGCTTTTTCTACATTGAGGATCTTACCTTTGAGCGGCAAGATCGCCTGAAATCGTCTGTCCCGAGCTTGCTTTGCTGAGCCACCGGCAGAGTCTCCCTCGACCAGATAGATCTCACACAGCGCTGGGTCTTTTTCCTGACAATCAGATAATTTCCCTGGCAGCCCGCCGATCTCCAGTGCGCTTTTTCGGCGGGTCATTTCACGTGCTTTTCTTGCAGCATCCCGTGCACGCGCGGAGTCAAGAATCTTCTCCATAATACCGCGTGCTTCTGTCGGATGCTCCAACAGGAAGGTGCCCAAATGATCGTTGACCAAGGATTCGACGGGGCCACGAACATCTGAGGAAACCAGTTTATCCTTGGTTTGGGAGGAGAATTTAGGATCGGGGACTTTCACAGATAAAACCGCCGTCAGGCCTTC
>Ga0114933_10001310_pt1 | contig 27971 bp, 19 predicted proteins | sample 4SBtaG_FD_89691 | JGI IMG/M metagenome (GOLD analysis project Ga0114933, IMG submission 89691) | Deep subsurface microbial communities from Kolumbo volcano to uncover new lineages of life (NeLLi) - 4SBTROV12_W25 metaG | ecosystem: Environmental > Aquatic > Marine > Volcanic | place: Kolumbo... | reverse complement strand
CACCTGAAGCATCACCTGAAGCATCACCTGAAGCATCACCTGAAGCATCACCTGAAGCATCACCTGAAGCATCACCTGAAGCAGAGTCTGAAGCATCACCTGATTCAGAGCCTGAAGAATAGGTCGGAAATCAAAAGTCGCCTCAGAATCTAAATCATGAGTAAAACAGCACTTATCACCGGTATTACAGGACAAGATGGTGCATATCTGGCACAGTTGCTCCTCGATCAGGGGTATGACGTGCACGGTATGGTCAGACGAAGCAGTTCAGACCGCTTTGACCGAATCGAACCGCTGATTGACGATATCACACTTCATCAGGCAGACTTGCTTGACCAACTTTCCATCGTACGACTAATCGAAACCACTTCACCTCATGAAGTCTATAATCTCGCTGCCCAGAGTTTCGTCCCCACCAGTTTTGAGCAACCGTTGCTAACTGGTGAATTTACAGCACTCGGAGTAACCCGAATGCTCGAAGCAGTGCGACAGGTTGACACCGGAATCCGTTTCTATCAGGCCAGTAGTAGCGAGATGTTTGGAACGGTTCAGGAAACGCCACAACGAGAGACCACACCATTTTGGCCACGCAGCCCGTACGGGGTTGCAAAGGTTTACGGTCACTGGATCACAGTCAATTACCGTGAGAGCTACGATATCTTTGCTTGCAGCGGCATTCTTTTTAATCACGAGTCGCCGTTACGTGGAAAACAGTTTGTAACACGCAAGATTAGTGATGCAGTTGCCCGCATCAAACTCGGCAAACAAGAGAAACTGCGTCTTGGAAATCTGGACGCGGAACGCGACTGGGGCTTTGCCGGAGACTACGTGCGAGCCATGTGGCTCATGATGCAGCAGGAAACCCCTGATGATTATGTTGTAGCAACCGGCCAGCGACATACGGTACGAGACTTCTGTCAGGTCGCATTTAATCACGTCGGCCTGAATTGGGAAGATCACGTCGAAATCGACCCTGCCTTCCTGAGACCCGCGGATGTCAATACGCTTTGCGGCAACTTCGGGAAGGCACGTGAACACCTCGGCTGGCAACCCGAGGTGCCATTCGAGCAACTTGTTCAAATGATGGTCGACACGGATCTGGATCGGGTATCCGGAAAACTAAACGACGGTGTGTAACCGGAGGATTTTACGCATCACCCTTTGGATTACGGATTCTCTATGAAAGTCGCTATCACAGGTGCGAATGGATTTGCAGGATCACATTTAGGTCGAATCACAAAAGATCTGAATCTTCCCACGTATGAGATTAACCGTGCTGTCTGGGATATTTCTGAAACTCCAAGTACTCAATTCATCCACTCACTAAAACAGTTCGAGCCGGATGTGATCTTTCATCTCGCTGCCTTAAGTAATCGGAATGACTGCGGGGACCTGGTTCCCAATAAAAACGCGACTGCAATCAACATTCGTGGAACGCACCAACTTATTGCGTTGATTAACGACCACCTGCCCAACACCCGGCTAGTGTTTGCCAGTACGTCTTATGTTTATGGCCCTGTCTCAGATACAACGCCGGTCTCGGAAAAGGCACCGTGCAATCCTCGCTGTGGATATGGCAAAAGCAAATTGCAAGCAGAACAGTTAATTGCTGATGCTGTTGCGGATGGGATGGATGCAGTCATCGTGCGTGCATTTCAACACTCTGGCCCTGGACAACAGCCTCGCCTTATTCTGCCTGAGTGGATTCGTAAAATACAGCAAGGCCGCGAAGTCGATGTATTCAATCTGCAGTCCTATTTTGACTTATCCGACGTACGCGACGTCGTGCGTGCATATCTTGCGGTTGCCGAGCATGGAGTCTCAGGCGCGGTCTACAATGTTGGCTCTGGAAAAGCACTCTGTAGTGGTGACTTATTTGATGAAATTTGTCGCCAGCTATCAATTAATCCAAGTAGCTTAACCATTAACGTGCAAAACCCGGGCGAACGATTCAACCCAATCGCGGATGTGATGCGAGTCATGGAGGCCACCGACTGGATTCCAACCATACCGCTGAAGTCGACAATCGCTGACACCATTGCTGCGATGAATTCCAGCTAGAACAAATCTTGTTGTCGTGCCACCGGCTCGATACACTCTTCGCCGGTATTGCGCACATTATTTACGTACGTACTTACCGCGGTCGAATGAAAGGTCGTCATTTGATTGTCATCGATCGGATGGGTTAACAGACTATGTAAATGATCGAGGTCTGGATAACCCGGCTCCAGCCAATTATCCAAATCATCGCCAGATAGAATTACTGGCATACGATGATGTATCGTTTCAGTAATGTGATTAGATGCGGTCGTAATGATAGTCGTCGATTCAATAACGGGTTGTTCGGGATCCTGCTGCCAGCGTTCCCACAAACCGGCAAACATAAATGGCTTGTTGTCTTCACGATGAAAGAACACCGGTTGTTTTACGCCATCGATCTTCTGCCATTCGTAATAACCATCTGAAAACAACACGCATCGGCGTTTCTTATACGCATCGCGAAAAGATGGCTTTTCACGGATCGTTTCACTGCGACAGTTAATCATCTTGTAGCCGATGGATGGCTCTTTGGCCCAACGCGGAATCAAACCCCACTGAAACTGAGAGAACTTACGTCCGCTATCCCATTTAAGGCCTGCAATGAGCTGTGACGGCGCGATATTAAAGCGCGGAGGCAGCGATATATCCTCTGATGGATGAAAGAGGAATTCGTCAGCTAACTGGTGCAACGGTGTTCGTAACGTGAATCTGCCGCACATCGGAGTGCTCTAGAACTCTACTGCGTACTGGACGTTCAGAGAGAAGCCAGCACCATCAACACCACTAGCGTGGACACGGTAGTCCTTGTCCAGGATGTTTTCCAACTCAATGGTCAGATGCCTCGTCTCACTTAGCATTGTACCGTAACGCAGGTTGAAGGTTGCGTACCCGGGCGTTCCGCCATCCGGGATTCGCTTATCAGAGATATCTTGAAAATTCAGCCGATCCTGACGCTTGGCCATCCATGTATAGAAGTCGAGATATTCGTACTTCTCTGTGCTTCGCCAACGAAGCCCAAGAATGCCCTGTGTCGGGGGAATACGGCTTAATGGCTCATCCAGTTCACGGTCTACGCCAAGGTAGTACGCGAAGTTTCCGTACATTGTCCAGTGATCATCAATCCGCTTCTCACCAGCGAATTCAAACCCATTTACATTCGCATCGCGGTTACTTCTGGAAAACAGAATACTATCGCCGTCGTCACCTGCAGGCGTTCTTAGAATCATGTCATCGATGTCCATCCAGAAATAGGACGCCTGCCAACGAATCGTATCTGTTTCCTTTCGTAATCCGATCTCAAAACTCTGATTACGCTCAGGCTGCAAATCAACACTCGGTGTGTCAGCAGCAGTTTGCTGCACGTTGTCATTGGTTGCTGCCAAATCATCGAGATTTGGTGCTCGAAACCCTTCAGAGAATGATCCGACCAGTACCGTATCTTCGTCTAACTCATATGTAAGACCGGCGCTGGCAGTCCAGTCGCCAAACGTTGGGTCGATATAAACATTGGTTGGTACAGGATCCGTATTTGGATCGTTGTCATCATCCACATCAATAACGGGCGTCGCCTTGGCACCAACACGTGTATATCTAACACCTGCAGTAGAAGACAACCGGTCATTTATCTCATGATCCCACTGCACAAATGCACCCGTCTGGCGATATAGACCATCGTCCGGATATTTGGGTGTCGGTGAACTGAGATATGAATTGGTGCCTACCTCATATCGATCACGAAAAGCATCGACATCGTCGTAATACAAATCCGCACCATATACGAGTTGATCCTTTTCGCTCAGGGTAGTACTCATCACAAGTGTCACACCCAGTGATTGGTTATCCGTCTCCATAACGTCATAGTAGTCCCTGGAGAACCGTCGATCAGTCGATCCTTCACGTTGTCTTTGATAGCTAAAAGTGAGGCTGTAGGTATCGAAGAATGTGCCCATTTTGGCACCTTGCAGACGAGCGTATGCCATCGTTCTTTGCTGTGGATCAAACGTCGTCAATCGATTTGGGAATCGATCACTGCGAGCTACATCTTCCTGCACGAATTGCTGGAAAGAATACGTGATCATTTGGTTCTCAGCGATCTTGCGATCAATGCGAATATCACCGGAGTACTGAGCAAAGTCCGTCCACGGTTGTCTTCCAAGATCACCACCCCGGTCAAGTGAATTCACATTCGCATATCCAGCACCTGCAAAGATACCTGTATCACCGGTATAGTGTTGCCAGTTCATACGGCTATAGAAACCGTTATCCGCAGAACTGTAGCGGTTGTACCAAGTCTTAAGGGGACCGTCGGGCGTGCCTCCTTCTGCTGTTCTGCGAGTTACGACGTTAATAACACCGCCAAACGCATCGCTACCATACAGCACCGTTTGAGGGCCCCGAATCACCTCAATATGATCCACCATGCCGGGGTCAATCGTATTGAAATACTGATTCGGCCCAAGGCGGAATGTGGCATTATTCATGCGAATGCCATCAACCAGAATCAAAACCTGTTGACCAGTTAGGCCACGAACAAACGGCGCCGCCGCGCCTCGCTGTGTGCGTTGGACAAGCACGCCAACTTCTCGTTCAAGAGCCTGAAACATATCAATCGGCGCGCGTTCGGTTAACTCACGTAGATCGATGATACTGCGCAGTGACGGTGATTCAAACAGTGACAAATTGGTGCGGCGACCACCATCAAACAGCCCGCCTTTGCCCTGATAACGCAGGCTGTCTGTTTCCCAGATCAGATCAGGTGAATCTGCGAAAGGAATAACGCCCTCAACTACAATCTCAGGAATGACCTGCCCGTCAGATGGACTCTCAGATACAGGTTCCTCGTCTTGGGCAACCGCCCATCCAGATACAAATACAAGCATGACCGTAGTAACAATTGCTTGAATTCCTCGATTCAAAACCTGCCCAGGTTTTTGAATGACGGTCATGACTAGTACCCACCCAAACACGACTTAGCGGCCCAAAGAGCTCGCGCTCCGTAAGCGTACCAATACCCTTCCTCTCGTATTTTTCGGCTTATATGACCGTTAAACTTTAGCTAACCGGCATATTAGATAAAGGCCGCAAAACTGGATCTTGTGACTTACGGCGTCTAAACGCTAAGGCGATTTCCGCATAGTGTAGTAGGCTTCGGCGGGAAAGAACTCATCGCCTTCCTTTTGACAGATGTTCTTCATGCGGATCTCGTAGACGTACCCTTCCTTGAATGCTTCTTCCGTCTGAATAAACACGAAATCATTTGTGGCTGAAAGTCCAACGAAATCTTTTAGCTTCACTTGATGGCGGTCCACGTCGCCACCGCCATATGAAGGGGTCGATTTTCGCGTATAAGCCACCACAGAATAGGTATCCGGATCAATCATCTTGCCAACATCTAATCTGGCAAAAGGCCCATTGGTGAACTTGATCATGAACCCATCGCGTCTGGCGATGACCTCAGCAATACCGGCAGGCATTTCATGTGCACGTTTAAGTTTGACTCTTGCAATGCTTCCAATATTATTCGCGCCACCCCAGCCACTATCGCGAATACATCCGATATAGAGATTACCGTCCGGCCCGACGGCACAAGCAAGTGGTCCGAGTAGTGGATCACCTTCTTTGGGCTCGTTGTATGTAAATGGATAGGCAGCACCTTGATAAGTATCGCCAACTTTTTGAAGGCTCATACGGATCAAGCGCCGCGTATCGTATTCGCATCCAATTAAATGTCCTTCGAATGGACCAAATGCATTCAATTGGTTCTTCTCAAATACAGCCTTGGGCGTCTCAAGGAAACAAATCCCATTGACACTGCGCGTCCAGGGATGCGGTATATCAATCGTCGGTGCCACAAGCGGTGGCGGTTCTATTTTTCCGCGTTCAGTGGAGTTAATAAACCCAAAGTGACTTCCCTGCTTTACATGATTTAACTCATTAAACGGATTCCAGTTTCCCTGGTTATCCGTAACAAACAACTCTTGATCTTTGTTGGCTGCGATCCCTACCGGGAATCGATGTCCGCCCGTTACGACTTCTATGCGATACATCCGCGGGTCATCAAATGTCGGCTCACGTGGGATCAGTCTAAGGACCTTGCCTCTCAAGTGTGCGGCGGCCAGACTTCGCTTATCCTGTTCACAACATGTTGTTACGAACAGGACACCATCCTCACCGTTCACTACGCCCACGGTCCAATCATGATAGTCGGCGGTATGCCCCCAGCCGCTGGCAAGCGTCTTTACCTCTTCAAACACTCCATCGCTATCTCGATCGAACATTCTCAATAGCGCGTACTTGTTTATGACATCAACGAATTCTGTACTGGCTTGAATGCCAAATGGAGCAGCGAGTTCATCATCGTAGGTAACCGCTTTATCACTCAAGCCATCGTTATCAGAATCAGACAGACGCCAAATACGACCCTTTAGAGATGTCACCAGCAAATCACCTTCATCATTCCAGTCGAGCCCTGTTGGCATCAACTCGTCTGAGAATGGAAGCCGCGTAACGGTTGCGCCGGGAACAACATGAAGCAACTGCGGCTTTACGCCATCAACCACCGGAGGAATGACCGGGAATCTGTCTGTCTCAAAAGCGGTTTTGTAATTCAATATCGCACCGGTTTCAGTAATCGGAAGCGTATGCGATGACCCGACACGCTTGTAGCCCGTAGCGTCCGGGACATCAATCCAAAGTGATTGTCCATCAGCATCGGGCAGCGTGATCCGCGTATCTTTGAATCTCGCATCACTTGAGCACACCCGGATGCGAAGCGTGCCACCATCGGGAATACCTTGTGCTACAACTTGCCTGTCGATTCCTTTTTTGTCGCCGGGCACCTTAAATTGCTGGCGCACGCGAATCACTATTTTCTTGTTTGCAACTTCGAAAGCCAGACGGTGATCAATCTCAATACCATGTTCTATCTGCCTCCAGGCATCTAACTCGGTAAGGAATTGGCCATTGCGTATTGGCTCAACATGGCTACCGTCAATTTCCAGGAAGAGATCTGACAGCACATCCGTCGGTCTTAACCAGGAATCCGTTGGCGTTTCCCAATACCATGTTTTGCCGGCAGTCCTCTGTCGAGCAACATCACCCTGCCACCATCCAGCAATCTGATTCTCCTGAAGATTCAGCAGTAGATTATGTCTATTGGGTAACCCAATTATGGCTGGCTTAATGTACTGGATCTCGTTATCTCGTATCACATCCGTGAGAATTGCAACTGTTTCATCACGCTCCATAATTCCGCTGCGTCTAACCGTGCGTACGGCGCCAGGTTTCGGAGGCTCAAACCCCGGTTTGTTAAGGACATCCCATACTGCATGTAATTGATGATCGATCTGATCATCGAGCACTCCACGAACGGCGAGTTTGACCGAAGGCATTTCCATGCGAGGGACAATTCTCGCTGGATTTCTGACCCACCTGTCAAACCACTGCTTCCGAATGCGAGATGATAGGCCCGACAGATTAGGTCCTTTTGCATTCAATGGTGCCTTTGGAGGAATGACCGAGCCGATTTGATGACAACTTGTACAGCCAAAACCATCCGTTGTAACAAGACGGCTACCTGCCTGTTCTTGCTCCGTTTCCGGTTTCTCGCTCGGTGGAATTTGAATCACATCCGCTCCATCAGGAATGCGGTCTCTATCCACCAGATATTTCACAAGGGATTCAACTTCAGAATCACTAAGATTAAACGTCGGCATTCTTACACGCAGCCATGGACGATGCCCTTCATCGTCACGCCTAATCGTCTTTTCAATCGCAGCATTGTGAAGCTTATCTCCAACACTATTCAAAGACGGAGGTGAAAGTGCTGCAGCAAAATCTACTAAATCCGGGCTCGATTTGAGAATGGTATCGAGTTGTCCGGCGATACCTTTATTTGCATCGCGAGCATGGCATTGAATGCAATTATTCATTCGCAGTAAGTCATGCGATGTTTGTTCAGACATCGGAGTCACCACGTTCTTTACAAACAGAGTAATCATCTCCTGTTGCTCGTCATTGAGCTTGAACCCGGGTTGGGTCATCTTCCGTTCAAGACCACTTACACAACCACTCTGGCTAAGCACAGAAATATCAATCGGTCGACGCCTTTCGTTTTGCACATGACAGCTTGCACAACTGTGTGACTCAAACAAGTCTTTTCCATGACTGACAATTTCTTCGTTCAACTGAATGGCCTTATCAGCCGACTGCTCTTTACCTGCATCCGTTAAGAAGGCAACGAGGTCGGCCACCTCCTCGTCTGACAGCTTAAATAGAGGCATACGGTGATTTTTATTGACACTATCAGGCTTCGTAAGCCATGCTCTCCAAAAGTCCGGTGTACGCTTCTCATTAATATCATCCAATAATCCGCCATCGAATGATGTTGAATCACCAACGCCATCACGTTGATGGCAAGCCACACAACCGACACTCATGAATGTCGCCTTACCTGACTCTGCATCGCCCGAGTTTTCCGAACCATCCACAGGCAAGTCTTCTTCAGCCGGTGTGGACTGTGACGTTAAGAATGCGGCAACGGCAATTGCATCATCCTCTGTCATTTCAAAGGCTGGCATTTTCTGACCATGTGTTATTTCTGATGAAGTCAGTCGCGAAATGATCCAGTCTTTTCGTACATAGGACGAAACATGTTTCAATTCCGGAGCCAATCCAGCATCAACACCAGCATTGGGCAAATCATGACAACGGGCGCACCGCATAGATTGCACCAATTCTCTACCTGTATCAAACCCACGTGCCGGAGTTTTATCCGGGGAATGAAACCAGCTTCTCGCTGAAATTGGTTCGAGTTGAAATCCCGGCCCCTGCCAAAACAACTTCAATACGCCGTTTTCACCTGACGGTCTAAAGTCTGCATTAAACGATAGCCAGTCAAATTCCAATTGAATCGGGGCACTCGCAATCCAACCTGGCTCCTCCTGATCAAATTCCAATACGACGTTTCCATCGATGTTCACGACGCCTTTTCCGCTCACATAGGCGTGAATTCTGAATGCACCTTGAGCCTGTGTGAACAGAAAGCCGTTCCAGGTTGCTCGAAAGCCACCTGGATTCAAGCGTTGGTCAGGCGACAACCCTGACCACTGAAATGAAAGCGCATCATCTTTGCGAGCGACAGTCTTGCCCGTTGAATCTACGTAATGACCAATCAGGCCCGGTACGAATTCATCTGAAATCGCCTCTAGTGCCTCATCCGACTGCGCATGGAGCGGAATATCCCAAGAAACGAGCAAAGTGATGATCAGAGTAAACAACTGACGCATAAACGGCAGACTCCTATGTCGTGTTGAATTGGTATCAAGCAGGCCGCTTTATCCCGGCTTCCGAGAATACTCTGGCAACATTTTTGTAACACGTCTTTACTGCTGCAACTGGATCGTAGCTTGGCTTGGACCAGACCATGCCACTCACTTCACAACAGATATCACCTCGATAACCATCGTCATAAAACGTCTGAAGGAGTTTTACATAATCAATTGTGCCTGCTTCACCAGGCAATACGAACTGAAACCCACCATCGGGTCGCTTCACTGTGTCCTTGATCGCTATGTGCTGCGTATAGGGTGCTGCTTGATGAATGGTCTTCACCAGGTCCAAATCTCTATAGATGAAGTGACTATAGTCGTAACACAAGCGAACATGCTTATTGTTGATCTTCTCGACCAGCCAGACTCCGTCTGCGGGAGTCGACATTGCCGCACCGCGATGAGGTTTTACAAGCACGGTAACGCCAAGCTTTGCAGCCTCTTCTCCCCACTTGCTGACTCGATCGACAAACAGATTTTTCTGTTCTTCCCATTTGCCGCCCCCTAAGACCGTCTGAATAACAGGTGGTTCATGTGTGGCTAAATCTCGAGACAATACTGAAGCTCGTTGAATCCTCTTTAGGTTATCAGCTGCTTTTGCGGCATCTTTCGACGGCACTGTGTGTTCCATCAGAGATGTTAGATGCAGGCCACTTGCCTTAAGCTGTTGGGCAATTTCCTCTCTGCGCTGTGCTGACAACTTTTCCGGAGCGGCGTCCCAGCCTGCATTGACGGTTAACTCGATTGAATCAAAACCGGTATCAGCAATCAATGAAATAGCTTTTTCAGTCTTTAGAACCTTCGTCGCATAAGTCCCCATGCCCAGTGTCAACGGCTCAGGGCGCTTTGTTTCTGTGGCTGCATTGGCGTTTCGACATGCGTATCCTGGCACTAACCCGCCGGCCAGTGCCGCTGTTGCCGTTCTACGGTTAAGTTTCAATTCAGTTTGCATCTTCTTGGTTTTCACCTTCTATGGAGGAATCAACATGGCCCAGATCACGGTCCGGGCACGCGCGGTCGCGCACGAGACGTTTTAAGACCTTGATATCCGGAAAGCCGCCATCTACTTCCCTGGACCAAATCCGTCCGTCATCAATATGGATTTCAAATATCCCACCGCGGCCAGGTATCAACGATACACTGGCAAGTTCATCCTGAAATGTTGACAGCAATTCCTGAGACATCCATGCTGACCGCAACAACCATTTGCAACCCGTGCAGTAAGTGATCTGAATCGCCGGTCGTTGGTTCACAAGGTGCCTCAAATGGAGCAAGAACTAGACAATCATTGAATAACGAATACTCCTATTATAAGGAGTTACAGGCAATGATATTGGAATACCGAATCAACGAGGTTCAGCTTTCGGCTATCAAGTTGTCTAGTCGCGTCGGCGTGCAAGCTGAACGACAACTACAAGAAAGCCGAGCATGCATAAAAGCAGTTTGGCAATACTAACAGAGGAATTGCCTGTTAGGTCATTCAGGTGCACCTGCTGGTATTCACTGGAATCAAATTCAGTGAGTTCAACTTCCACCCTGTCGACCGTCGACGACTCTACGACTGCACCAGCGTCATCCGCTGATGCGTCACTCAGTTGCTCTACTCTCTCGGTGTTTTCTTCTTGTGCTGATGTGGAATCCACTGCGGCTTCATTTTCTACTGGTAATCCGACAGCATCGACTTTGGCAAGTTGTACCTTTTCCCATAAGTGGCTCTTATCCAACTTAAACGGCGGAATCTCTTTCGCCGGTGATTCCGATTTGATTACGACACGCTCGATTGTGGTTGTATCCGGGATTTCGATCGTATCAAGCTGCTGAATGGGTGCCGATGCGTTGCTTTTGCCTGCACCGTCTGGTTCAGACTCTGGAGCAACCAATCCATCATCCCGATGATCTACAGTGGCAGCTATTGAATCTGCTTGAGGTGTTACTGGACTTGGCATATTGATTGTCTCGCCGACCGTCTCGTCACTATTCTCTTTAATCGTTTCGTCAGAGGCGTTTGAAGGCGCAGATGCCAGGCGGCTCGGTTTACTTAATTGCGGTGCCGATGGAATCGAATTTGCAGTATCCGTCGAGCTTTCTGAAGGCTCTGATGAATCCGGAAGACGGGGGGGGGGTGCACTACTTGCTACCGCACTGGATCCTTCATTTTCTATCGACTCGGATCGTACGCGTGGTGCCGGAGCAACCGGAGGTGCGGTTGGGATCGAGTCCGGTTTGCGTTGTGCGGTGTTGGTCGCGGGACTTTGCATCTTCTCGATTACCGGATCAAGGAATGTCTTTACGCGGCCACTGTAACTGCCAGAGGTAGTCCGCCAACTTGCGCCAAACAGGACACCAGCCAATTCACCGCTTTCATTCAAGATTGGACCACCCGAATCACCTTGCCGTGCCACAGCATTGAGTTCAACCATTTCGTGTGGTTTATCGAGACTCGGTGCAACGTATTGTGCGCAAGTACCGGAAACGGCTCGGTACACTCCACTGCCATAACCGGCAATGGTCAACGCATCACCGGGTCGCGGTGGGGTATTTGTAATCTGAACCGGTTCAATATCCGGAGTCCAGACAAGAAGTGCTGCCAGATCCCATTCGGCATCCCCTTTGGTTATCTTCGCTGAGCTTCTAAATCCATTTGGAAAGGTCACAATAATTTCACTTGGTGAATCCCGCACGACGTGCCAATTCGTGACAACCAGTCCCATCTTGTTTTGTCGGTGAATCAGAGTACCGGATCCAAAAGAAACCCCATTGGCTTCTACGGCCATAATTCGCACAACAGCGGGATGCGGTTTATGAGGTGAAAACGGGTTGTCAACGAGTTTTTTAGCACTGGCAGCGAGAGAATCCGGTATGACCTGCTTTTGTACCGTTTGCGCCGCAGATCGCGCAGAAGTAGCCAACTGGGTGCAGCCAGCAAGGCATAGCAGACAAGCTACGATGGTCATACCATGGCATGTCAAACTACAGATTCGAATTATATTACCGCGGATCATCGAGATCCCAACTCCAACTGGAGTAATTCTTCGTGGGTCTCGACGCCTCCTTTCGTCGTTTAGCCAGATAATTGGCTAAATGAAGCTTGGTTTCCTACCGTAGAAAGGATGCGCGTTATCTGTTTGCCGAGCTTAAATCAAATCCCGCATGTTCTATGGAACATCCTTTTCATGTTCGGGTTATGACAGATTTGATGATCATTCATGTCGAATACCTTATCTTCGACTTGTTCATATAATGAATACCTAGCCGAATAAACTCCTAGAAACACCTTTTGGTCAGCTCATGTTTACAGAAACTAAAACTCACGGTGCGAGCGGCACGATAACGCTTAATGACGCAGAACGTGGCAATTGCCTAAACGCGATGGGATTGCTTCAGTTTCAACAGGCATTAGAAGATTTGCGACAGGAAAGAAGCGTTCGCGGGATAATCATCACCGGTTCAGGAAACTTCTTCAGCACCGGCACAGATCTTCTGGTGCTGAATCAACAGATGGAATCGGACCCGCTAGACCGAAACAACAGTGATTTAGAGATTTTGGTCGAAGTACTACTGGCAATGGTACGTTACCCCAAGCCAATCATCTCAGCTCTAAATGGCCCTGCATTCGGCAATGGTGCCGCACTTGCGCTCGCGGCGGATATCGTGATCGGTTGTGACGCAACTTCGATTGGATTCCCGGAAGTCACGAAGGGCCTCGTCGCTTCATTCGGCGCCGTTATGCTCCATATGAGATTAGGTCGCTCGGCAATTGCACCAATATTGCTAAAAGGGGAATCACTAAATGCTGAGCAGTCCCGGGAATTGGGACTCATTCAGGAAATTGTAAACTCTGACCTTACATGGGCGCGATCGCATGAAATCATCGAAGCCATGACTGACACTTCTCCTCAAGCAGCACAGCTTACGCGGAAGGTTCTATACGAGACGCTTTCCAATTCGATCGAAGCTGATCTGCGTAGTGCCTGTGGCACAGCAGCCACGGCCCGATTCACTCTGGCAGCCCGGGAGGGAGTCGCTGCATTTGTGGAAAGACGAAAACCTGACTGGCATGCGGCATACAGTGGAGAATGACTAAGAGGATTACTGCAATCTTCCATCGTGCAGTGCTGATGCCACAAGGGCACCGTCACAGCCATGTGCCTCCAACTCGTTTAAGTCATCGCGACTACGTATTCCACCACCTGTTATGACCTGAACACCCGGCGCACGGGTTTTCACATAGTCGCAATGTTCGAGGCAACGATTGCCCGTCCCCATCCCAACACTAGCCAGATCCAGAAGAATGATAGATCCAATGCCAATCTCCAGCGCCAGGTCTAAAATGGACGTTGGCGTGTACCCTTGCCATAAATCGCCACTGGTAATCGGCACACCATCCATCAAATCCAGGCTGAACACTATTGGTAGATCGACAAATCGCTCCTTGATCAACAATAGATCTTCAGGTGTTGGCACCGACTCCAAGCCAATAATCACCCCCGCCAATGAATGTATATTCACTGACGTCGATAGCACTTCAATCTGATCAGCGTTACCGGTTCCCGCATCGAGCAGTACGTTAAACCCATCTTCAATCAACGAACTAATCGCATCCGAATGAATTATGCCGCTGGTAATTGCATCCAAATCAGCGATATAGAAAGTCGAATATCCGAACTTCGAACGAATGGCTCTTGCTACCGGCAGTGGATCCGACGAGTCCGTCAACTGGCTCTCGACTGGCTTATAGGAATCACGGTTTCCAGCCACACCGCGTACTACAACGCCACCGAGTAAATCGAGTACGGGAATTACCAGCATGAATAGATGTCTAACGCCTAGAGTGGGAAGTCGTCTTCCGCGGCTTGCGTTTTATAGATAGGCATATGGCGGTAATACACTTCCAGAATCATCGTTGCCATGGAAGTTGTATACAGCCGACCACCAGCACCAGCACCGTGGCCATTGCCGACCATCCAACTACCTTTCATGTGGTTATCGGCCATCGCCTGTTCTTTAACCAGAAAGTCTCGCAATTCTGTGTTCCACTTGGTCCATTTTTCGCCGCCGTAATGACGTAAAACCTGAGTCGCATAGTAATTGAAGTACATGTCAGTCTTGGACGGACCATGATTGCTAAGGTATTCGACACCCTTTTCCAATCCCGGCTCATTCTTCTTCCAGCCAAGGTACATTCGGCAAAGCAATCCTACTGCGGTGGTTGCAGGTCGTTTACCCGGCGTGGTGTAACCGTAATATGCGCCTTCTTCCAGGGAGACACTATCAAGGAACAAGCTGGCCTTGGCTATGGTCAGCTTTGGTACTTGCAGGTACGCCATATGGCCACTTTTAAGAGCCATCAACTGCCAACCCACAACCGATGTGTCACCGGCCTGTCGCGGTTGGTATCGCCATCCACCACCAACAGGATCTTGTGCATAGACAATGTGATTAATTGCCATTTGAGCGGCATTGAGCAGTCGCTTGTCATTGGTCATCGCATATGCTTCGCACAATACGATCGCGCATAATCCATGTGTATAAAGGCGACCGCCCGGGTCAGCCCAGTTTCCACGGATTCCTTCAGCTTTGTAGCTATTTGTGAGGAAGTACAATCCTCGCTCAACGATCTCCTTGTAATTGCCTTCTGCGTGCGTTTGACCAGCACCAAGATATGGAAGAACCGCCATTGCGGTTGCACCGTTAAAGGAGGTGCCAAGACGACCAGGATTTCCACAGCGTCCCTGGCATTGACCTTTCTGGTGATCAAAGCTCCATGCGCCATTTGGCAACTGATGACGTGCAAACCACTTAAGCGCCTCAGCAACCGCCGCTTCACTTGCTTTTGTTCCACCGTACACCTTAACCATCTGAGCACGGCTCTTGGATCCGCGACCAGCCAGTCCGGTTCCCGTGACTGTTGAAACGGAATCTGTCAGATTCACATCAGGAATCGACTTGTCGCCGAATTCAACAAGTTCTACATCCGCAATAGCTGCTTCAACATCGTCAGCAACTTCTACAGGTTCGGAATCTGTGACTTCTTCCACCGGATCCAGAGACATCTGCAGATCGGGGGTAACCTCTTGTGCAACTTCCACAGGTGTATCGATTGGCTCGAGGATCTCTTCTTCAAAGATTTCATCAATCAAGTCATCCGTGGACAAGGATGACACCATGGATGGTTGTGAATTCGCTTGTTGGTGCAGGATCACCAGACCAAGGATAACCAGAATTGCAGTGTGCAAAACGAGACTAACACCCCAACTCGGGATAGCTCGAAAGAGCAGGAAACTGGAATTCGATGAAGACTCAGGCGGCATTTCTTCTTCATGTGCCTGTTCCGGAGCAACTTGCTGCTGCCCAATTTGATCCTGCTGCTCAGCCGGTTGATAGGCCTGTGGATCATCTTGAGGTTGATTTGGATCTTGCGGTTGAGACATCTACCGGTTCACCTTCTTATTTTGCGTGAATTCCAACGGCCGCTGCACCTCTGATAGCTGTACCTTTGATAAGGGGTCGTACACAGGCAACGGTCCATACCCGATTTCCGAGCATGCTTTCATTATTACAGATGATTTAGATGCTAGACAGTGGATTATTCTAAATCTACTTGTCTACAGCACCTTACATATACTCTACAAAGGTGGACATTTTCGGGCAAAACGACGGCACCCATTTCATTATCGTCTTAACGCAAAGATCGACTTCAGCCTGAAGCAAGTTGCTCAGGAAGCTTTACGCCAGTCTTCCAGATGAACTTCGACGTTACGACGACCACGAAACTCATTAATTACCGGCTTAAATGCGATATCAATCGGACCATCGATTTGATCAAGGGGCTCAACCCAATCACCATGTCCGAATCCAACTGCACGGATCGTCACACCATGTTGCTTAAATTTCACTGTCATATGCCGGTCTCCACCACCCATTCGCTTAGGTCCATCGGCAATCTCCACGCCAGAGGCGCAAAGTACTGGTCGCGGATTCTTACTTCCAAACGGAGCCAACTGTTCAACCTGCTGGACAGTTTGTAACGTCAGTTGGCTAAGCGGAACTTCGGCATCGATAATCACTTCCGCCTGTCGGTCCTGCTCATCCATCATCTGCTGAGCAACGTCGCAGAACGCACTTCTAAATGCAGCCACCTGTTTCTCTTCAATCGTTAACCCTGCGGCGGCGGCATGACCACCATGTTTGAGTAAGTATTCTGTACATTCACCAAATGCCTTGTGTAGATCAATCATTCCGGCACTGCGTCCGGAGCCGGAACCGGGTTTCACGCCGACCTGATCAAGTGCGATGATCACGGTTGGTCGGTGATATTTTTCGGCGATCCGACCGGCGACAACGCCAATCACGCCCGGATGCCACCCCTGCCCTGCGAGCACCAGAGCCGGATCGTTTTCAGGATCAAAGTTTTCCTTGATCTGTTTGGTTGCGGCCAGGTATACGCTGCGCTCAAGGCTCGATCTATTTTTATTGAGTTGATCTAAGTACTCGGCCAAGCTAATCGCACGATCAGGATCATCAGTCGTCAATAGTTCAACGCCGAGCTGTGCCTGACCCAGGCGGCCCGCGGCGTTAAGACGCGGACCAATAGCAAAACCGATATCTTCACTGCCGAGTGTCTGTTTCTTGTCCGATCCTGCCACACGCATCAGTGCTTTCAGCCCTTCCGGCGGACGCTGTTTAAGACTGATTAAACCATGCGTTACGATCACCCGGTTTTCATCCAGTAACGGCACGACATCTGCCACGGTACCAATCGCTGCAATTCCAACAGCGGTCAGTAAAAACTCACGTAACCGCGGGCTTACCTTATCTGCATCGCTGGCAAGCTTGCAAATCGACCATGCGACTTTAAAAGCCACCGCTGATCCACAAAGCCCTGCAAACGGGTAGTCGCTATCCGGTAACGATGGATGAACAAGCATGTCTGCACCTGGAAGCGTCTCACCATATTGGTGGTGATCGGTCACAACCAATTGCAAGCCAAGCTGTTTTGCGTGTGCAACTTCGTCCACACTTGCGATTCCACAATCCACTGTGATTAGGAATTCAGCGCCCTGTGATGCCAATCGATCGATAGCTTCAGTGTTCAGACCGTATCCCTCTTCCATTCGGTTGGGCACGTAGTAACCTACATCAGCTCCGATGAGCTTTAGGCACCGATAGAAGATGCTTGTACCGGTCATTCCATCAGCATCGTAATCACCATAGATGATGATTCGCTTGCCATCTTTCGCAGCAGTGTAAATCAACTGGGCAGCTTCAAGTGCGCCAGGTAGCTCTTCCGGATCACGCAACCCAGTCAGCTTTACATCTAAGAAACTTCTTACATCTTCCAACGAAGTGATGCCGCGCTGCACGAGTAACTTTGCTACGACAGGCGGAATCGATGCAGCAGCTTCCAACTCCGAGACCTGATGCTCATCATGCTGTCGAAAGACCCAGTTTTTTTCCATCATCCTGATGCTCTTGCTTAGACGCCCAGCCGGCGATTGAATCAATCCGTTTGTTTTAGAGTGCTCTTGGTCGCAAATCCGAAGTTTCGATTATTGCATAAAAGAACGGCGAACCCTAACTAATTAGGACCGTTCGCCGTCAGTGTATTGAGGATGTCAGCGAGCAATGCAGCCGCTGCCGACCATGTCTTATTTCTTTTTCTCGACGTGCACCGTGTGACGGCGAAGACGTGGGCTGTACTTCTTTAATTCCAACCGCTCACCGCCGGATTTACGACGAATGGTGTAGTTGTAATCCCCTGTTTCTTCGCATACGAGAAATACGGTATCAGCTTTCTTTTTGCTTTTCGCCATGTTGGAATTCCTATCTATCTCTACTTATGGAATGCACATGCATATGCCGCGATCTAGTCTTTGCGATCTAGCCTCGTCGTTCCCACGAGTAACGGCCTTACTGGCTTTAACTTTGCCTGTGCCTATTCTACCTCAAAAAAATTAGCCCGATAGGCATGTCAGAGCAATTGTGCCATTTACGGCCCTGCCTACTTCGACTCGAATCTATAAAGGTGTTTCACGCCACGTACAATCAGAGCGTTATCATGAATGGCTGGAGACGCCTGAAATCCATCCTCAAGTTTTGACTGGCTTATAAGTTCAAATTCATCCGAGGCCGCAAACACAACCACTTCGCCTTCAACGCCAAAGCTATAAATCAGGCCACCTGCCATAACGGGTGAAGATCTGACTTCACCACCGCTGCCCGCACGTTTCTGCCATACAATTTCACCGCTCACCGCATCGAGACAACTGGCAACACCTTGATCATTGATCATGAACAATCGGTCACCGATCAGGATTTGTGATGGTCGGCGTGGAACACTCTTTGACGACCCCCACTCCACGTGTGAATCTGAAACATCGCCGTTTCCATCAGGACGTACTGCGATCAATGACCGCTCCCCACTTCCTGCTGCGATATAGATCAAGCCATTTCCAAAGAGAGGTCGTGCGGCAGCATTCATGCCACCATGCCGCACACGCCATAACTCTTTACCGCTGGCCGGATCATATGAAATTGTCTCGATAGCACTTGGAAGTACAACCTGGCGTCGGCCCTCAAATTCAACAATCTGCCCGGTTCCATATGCCTTCTTACGATCACCGTTGTCTGTTCCATAGTCAATATTGCGATCGTGCTTCCATGTGGTCTTTCCGGTGTCCTTGTTAAAAGCGACGACGAATTGAACGTCAAAACCATCGTAAGAGACTATGAGGTTATCGTCATCGACAATCGGAGACGAACCGGGCCCGCGCCAGTGATTACATTCCAGATCACGACGTTCCCATATCTTCTCGCCGGTTTTAGTATTGAGGCACGCCGTGCCGTAACTACCAAAGTGAACATAAATCCGGCCATCTTCGATTACCGGAGTGGGTGAAGCAAAACTGTTGGTCGGATGGCAGAACCGCGTGACATCATTCTCAAAAACCTTGATGCTCTTCAGTTGTTTTCCAGTGGTTGCGTCATATGAAAGGGCAAACATCTCGTCGCCTTCTGGCGTGGCGGTCGTTAGCCAAATTTCATTGCCCCAGGTAACAGGTGATGACCATCCTTTTCCCGGCACTTCGACTTTCCAGGCAAGGTTTTTATCTTCCCCGATCTCACGAGGTAGCTTGGCATCTGTTGCGGTGCCGTCCGTGTTTGAACCACGAAACTGAGTCCAGTTTTCTGCCATGGATGAATTGGCTACCAGAAGAACAGCGAACATTGCCGTAAAGAGCGTACGTGAGATTTGCGACATTGAATTGAGGCTCATATTGATTTTCACAGATAGGTTGTCCCTTGAAACTGATTTCTATTTTAGCAGCCTTTGAATTCGTATTTGAAGCGGTAAGAGGATTTGATTGATTATGAAATAAAAAACCGTTGACTTTCAAGTATCTACTGATCGATCGATTTCATGCGATGAACTGCCTTCAATAATAGATGGCGCTTTTTAAACTCAGATTTTTGACCTCAGCTTTCTGATCTCTGGAAGCCATCACCATGACACGTCCCATAGAACTGCTCGAATCTCTCATCACTTCTCTTCCGTTGCTCTACAGTACGTCTACCAACTTCTCATATTGGCATAGGTTCTCAATTTCAGTATCTTTCTGTCTCGCAATTCCTAACCAATCAGCACCGCGTCAGAATTCCACGAATACCATGCACATCATCAGGCTTTCAATCTGTTTATTCGCGATCGCCTTATTTTCTGGTTGTGCCAATAGCCGCTATATCATGAAAGATGCCGAATACGGTGTCGTTGCTATCCCCAGCAACTCCACATGGCCGCTAAACCACCGGGAAAAAGCTCACGAACTTATGCAACAACACTTCCCGAGTGGGTACAGCATCGAACGAGAAGAAGAAGTCGTGGTCGGTAGCTCAACCTCCTCGCATGGAAATCTCAATGGCCATGTACATGGCGAAAATTCACCCGTGACTTCATACCACGGATCCAGCAGCGAATTCAGCTCAACCCGTGATGAAACAGAATGGCGCATCACATACCGCCGTGATCCAAACGGTATCAGAGCCCCCGTTCAGCAATAAGTCACAGCCAGATAAGTCCATCACTTAGAATAGCGATGCGATTGGCTGACCATGGTAAATCTGGTGCGGACGATCAAACTTGTCGTACCAAGCCGTTGTCGCGGGTATGCCTAATCCGTGATACATCGTGGCCGCCAAATCTTCCGGCGTGTACGGATCAGAAATCGGGTACCCACCGATACGGTCCGATGCGCCGATCACATCCCCACCGCGTACGCCACCACCGGCAATGAACACCGATTGAACTGCTCCCCAGTGGTCGCGTCCAGGCTTGCCACTTTTGGCACCTTTGAATGTGAACACCTTTGGTGTACGGCCAAATTCACCAGCCATGACTACCATCGTGTCGTCCAGCATTCCCCGATCTGCCAGATCATCCAGCAAGGCGGCGACTGCTTTATCTGTCGGTGGTAACAGATAGTTTTTCATATTTGGAAACGCATTTTCATGTGTATCCCATGACTCATCGTTTCCAAGGTTCACCTGTACCATTCGCACACCGGCTTCGACAAGCTGACGAGCCATTAGCAGCGACCAACCAAATGAGTTCTTTCCATAACGCTCCTGCAAATCGGCAGGAATTGAGTGCACATCCAGTGCTTTGTGTACACCTTCGCCCGCTAGCAGATTGGATGCTTCCTGACGAAAGCGATCGAATTTACGCACTGACTGCGCTTCGTCCAACTCACGACGCTGCTGGTCAAGCTGCTCCAATAAACTCAAGCGTGTGCGCAACTGGTCCTTCTTAAGGCCGAATTGCAGCGAAAGCCGTGGTGCTTCGAATTTATAATTTTCAGGATTCGATGGCCCTTCCCAGCGGTGAAATCCATATTCCGGAAAAGCGCCGTGAATGTATGAACTTGACCGAAACTGACTCGCTTCGATAAACCATGGATCGTGTTCAGAACCCATCTGACCGGCAAACTGTCCAGGGATCGTCCGGCCGGAAACGTGTACCAACTTCTCCGGTAACACGGCAGCTGCTGGTAACTTGTTTTTTCGAGGCAGGACACCGTTAACGACCGACGCAATACACGGATAGTCTGTTTCCGAAGGTCGTGAGCCACTGAATCCACGCGGGAGTTCGCTACGTCCGGTCAACATAATGTGATGACCTTGTGAATGCTCATTCCACTGATGCGTCATAGAACGGACCACGGACCATTTATCGCTACGAGCCGCCAACAACGGCCAGTGTTCACAAATCTGATAGCCGGGTGTTTTGGTGGCAGTTACGCCAAACTCGCCACGAACATCTTCCGGTGCTTCCGGCTTGGGATCAAAGCTCTCATGCTGAGCTAAACCACCAGATAGGAAAATATAGATTACCGACTTGGTAGAACCGGTAGACTCGGCCGCATGTGAAACCTGCGACAAGTGATTCAATCCAAACAGCCCAATAGCACCAGCTTGTAGGGTTGTCCGTCTCGTGAGTTTCGGGTGATTCTTCGGTACGCCCATGTAACGATCTCCTAATCAGTCCATTACTAATTAGTATATCGACTGTTAAGGTGCTCTGCCTACGGAAATAAAGCGTTCAGACGGTCGTGCTTTATCTCGATTCAAGCTGCTCCAAACGCTTTTCAAGCTGTTTAATTCGCTTTTCCATTTTTTCGAGCATCTCGATCTGCTTTCCAAAGCCTGCGTGTGGAATAAAGTTCGGACCTGGAATGACAGGAGCCGCCTGCCACTCGCCTTTGATTCCGTTCTTACCCAAATGTTTCATCTGCTCCTGAAGGTGCTTTTGAATCTTAGCAAATTCATCAGCCGGGATACCATATGCTTCCAAATGCCCATGAGGAATGGCTTCAAATCCAGGGAATCCTGCAATCGGTGCATCCTGAATCTCGCCTTCGGGTCGTTTTACCGGTGTCACCTCCACCGTTTTCTTTTCACCCTTGCGAATCAGGGACAACGCAATCGCTTGTTCCTTTTCACCGTTGGCGTTTACGACTTCGATTAACTCAGGCAAGTTATGAATCACCCGGTCACCAGCGGACACAATAACATCAAACATCTCAATGCCTGCTTTGGCAGCCGGCGAATCGTCACCTACGTAAGAAACAACAACTCCGGTACCATCATCAAGGCTGAGTTGCGAACGCAGTGCCGGACTGGCGTCGTTAATGCCAACACCAATCATGTATTTCCCAAATTGAATCGGTGTCGCATAAATACCCGATTCAATAGCACCGGAAAACCCTGGGCCGCCAATAATCGTACCTGCACCCTCACCAACGATTGCATCGGGACCAAGTTCGATTTCTCGCACATTACCATCGGAATCAACGATGATCGCTTTCCCTGTTACCTGCACATCAATATCTACATCCGCCTTCTGAGGTGTGTCGCCACCTTCGACTTCAATATCTAACTCGATGTCACGAGCCTTTAGGTCCGGTAAGTCCACTCCATCAACTGACGGTAGATCGATCTCTTGCTCAGTTCCATCCGGAAGGCGAATTATCAGTTTTCCTTTTTCAAGGCGAACATCAACGCCGTCACCATCGATTTGGATTCTGGATTCAATTCTCTTCTGGATCTTTGGCTCAGCATCACCTTCATCACTGGGATCCCCTTCATCACCGGCATCGCCCTCTTCACGGCCATCATTATCGTCACCAACGATGATCGTTTCGACGCGAAAGGTTTGACCATCCTTACCTTGAATGACCTTTACTTCTTTGCGCACCGTCTCTTGCAATTCTGCTATGCGATTTTGGTCTTTTGCACCATCCTCATCAGCCATTCCGATGCCACTGACAACGAGGATGGCTGTCATGACTGCCAAGACTGCTAAGGCAGAAAAAATGGAAAGTAGCTTACCCATGACTAATTCTCCAGAAATAAGTGAGAGGTGTTAGCTGGTTTGCACCGACTCTCATTCGGATACGAAATAGTACGCTTATTAGTTCATCATTCAAACCCGACTTTAGCTGCGGGAATCAGAATCGGCAAGCGAGCTACTTCGTCAGGTGTTCAAGTGCTTCTTGTTCAGCAGCCAATACTTCCCTGCAGCGCTGAACCTCTGCTTTCGCCAGAGTCATCGAATGCTCACTCTCACGATCCACCCGTGACTTTTCAGATGTCACATTTATTAGTCGGGAGCGTGCATCAGTGAGTTGTTGCTGATAAGTAAAATCATCATGTATGTATATGTCGCGGTTTACTGCATTTAGGGAGGTCTGATGCTCGAGCAATTCAATTTCGAATTTCGTTAGCTGGTTTGATGTGATGTAACCCTTCTTCAACACACGCTTTCCCCAATTACGCTGTTGCTGTGCAAACGTTAGTTTGGCATTCAGGTCATTTTTTGATTCCAGAAGCTTCTCTCGATCGACCGACTGATTTCCTGCTTCAAGCTCCTTGAGCATCAACTTCGCCATTTCAATCTCACGGACACTATCCTGTTCCTTTAGTTGATTGGAGTTTGCTGACAATCTCAGCGTGTCCGTTGCCAATTGCAGAGAAGATTCAGCCCGCTTCACGTTTAAGGCCTGCTGACGTCGTTGAATCTCGGGCAATTCTGACTTTTCAGCTATCTCAGCTTGTGCAAACTCTTGTTTCAGTTTCTCAATTGAGGCTGTCAGGAGATTTAGCTCTTCCTGCTGAAGCTGAATCTGGTTGTTGAAGTTCGCTCGAGTAATCTGTAGGAGATTCTGGTGATCAACGAGCATTTTCTTGGCCGCTGAAACTGCCATCTCAAGCATTAGAACTGTACGCGGAAACGTAATATCTTTGAGAGCACGCAGTTTGTCTTTAGCAGTCTTTAGTTCATCCTGCAGTCGCGCCATGGACTCCATATCCGCTTGCAATGATTCCTGGCTTACAAGACCCTTATTCGCAAGTTTCTCAGACCATTCAAGGTGAATTCCTCCCTGCTCGTGTTTCTTCTGAACAAGGTCCAATTCATCACTCAGCCGTTGTTGCTCTGCTGGGTATATACCTTTTTGGTATTTTCGCAATTCGAATTCACGATTACCGACAGCCTTCTTCGCAATTTCCCCATCACGCTGCCACTGAATAACAGCCAGCGCCGACTCAATTTGCTTGTTCACCAACTTGCGCTGAACATCGGCTCGTTGAATTTGGAGATTTCGAATCTGCTGCCAAAGTGGAAGCTCGTTTGCGGCTTCCTGGGCGTGAGCTTGCACACTACCCAACAGAATTATCAGGCAGGCACTAAATAGCAGGCATGGTTGTGATCGCCATCTCAGCAATCGCAAGGTACCGTGGCAACTCGAGGGGTAAATCATGTAGTGGGAAGGTTGTTGCTGCAATGCGTCAACTGCTGATCCATTAGCAGAACACGCTGCATTTGTCGGTGGGAGGTTTCCGTACTCAGGACGCTGTTTCCTGCTTCGTACAGTCATGATCCAGCGTCAATACGGAAGCCCTTGAGCACTAAATCCTACGGATTGCACTGCTGTTTGTAAATGTTGGCAACTGGATAGGGGCAAGCTGAGGTAGTCCCTGCGGGTTCGGCTGTGCCGAGCCCCGCGATTGCGCATGGTAGCGTGGTTTGGAGTTGCGTAGCAACGTAGGGCCTCGAAAGGGGACAGAGCCCTCCGGTGGCGCATCTACTTACCGCCAGTTGCCGTTCTCGTCGATCTCCATCAATCCCATGTCTCGAAAGAGAGCCATGCGGGCTGTTTCATAATCTACCCATGACTCGATCAGCTCATTTTGCGTGTAGACAATATTGTCCAGCGCACGCGATATATTGACACCGCGTCCCCCTGGTCGGCTGTCAGCATCTGGTCGATCGCCAAACTCAATCGCCTGATCTAATTCTCTTGCGGCAACCCGAAGGGCTCGACGATTCACTTCAAACAACCGCCGTTCAATCTCCAGGTGCCTAAGATAACGACGCACGTCCAGCTTTACCTGATCCTCGGCTGCCATGAAATTTCGCCTTGCTCGTTGGTATCCAACTTGTGCAGCCCGATAATTATTTCTCTGCCTAACTCGATCTAAGGGTGTAACAATTGACACGCCCGCTCGAAAACTACTCTCGGATCGTCGCAAATCCAGCGGATTGCTGTTAATCGACGGATCCTGCGTGGAAATTTCGCCTTCAGCAACCAGGTTCACATCCGATAGCAACTGTTCTGCTGCCACTTCAAGCCGGCGACGTACATCGGTCACGATCCCACGGCGATTCATCAAATCAAGGCGGTTCTCCATCGCAATCTGAACGACATTTTCCTGGCCTAGGTTGACCGGTAGCAATGTCACCTGCTCAAGCCGAATTACAACTCCCAGTCCAGTCAACTCTCTCATGGTCTGCAGCATCAGTCGGCGCTGGTCACGCACCTTTGCCAGTAAATCTCCAACAGCTTGTTCATCCTCTGCATCGACATCGACTGCAGACGTACGAAGCTGATTCAAAACTTCACTCAGTTCTGCCACACGTTGCTTCACGTCACTTAATTGCTCCTCGTCTCTCTCAACAAACCCGACTAACTCTTGTTGCTCGGCTTGTGCCATGCGTTCGAGACGGTGCGGAAGTACTTTCTCAAGATTTGCCAATTCAATTTCAAATGATGCCGTCTTATTGACCAGCTTTTCCTGCAACTCCTGCATGGAATCCAACGCCGATTGAATCACCATCTGATCTGCGGACACTTCGATCGTGGTGGATTGGTATTCCATCTCAAGCAGTTCATTGTCAAGAAACTCAAAAGGCTTAAGCAGTGTATCGTCAATGGTTAAGTCAATATCTGGTGGCAGGCCCAACTGCACCTTGAATCGATCAAGTTCATCGAAGAATATACGGTTACGGTAGGCCAGATACCGCTTAGCTCGCTCGTGGCTACTTTCAAGCTGAGTGATATCCAGCGATGTAGCCCTACCCGCTTCACCGAGTGCTTCAAGATCGCGGATCAGACCCCGCAAACTCTGTACGTTGGATTCCTGATTTCTCAATCGCTGCAATTCATACAACAGATAATAGAATCCCACCGTGGGACTTCGTTCACCGCGAATCAAGAATGCTAGCTCACCTCTACCGGTACTTCCCGGCAACGGATACGCACGACTGCCTGTAACAACTGTCACGTAAAAGTCCTTACGGAATCGCGCAAAGTCGCGCATCGCGTAAAGGACATTTCTCTCTGACTGAGTTAACTTCTCAAGAGTCACCGCTCGCTGGATCGCCAGATAGAGTGGTTGCGTAATCGAGTACGCCAGGCTGGTTGCCGTTGGAGCGCCGCTACCACCTGTTAACATCCACAACGTATTGTTTGCCAGTTCCGCTGCAAACTGGGCTCCCGATGGCATCAACCGGCTTATCCCCAGATGCGTTGCACCAAGTTCCCAGGCACTAAAATCACCAGGCTGATTCTCATAAGTCATCGCGGTACCCGGTTCGCTCAGAACACCACCTAACCTCGTGTCGAATTTGTACCGTTCATACGTGAGAGACAATGCAGCAAGATACATGTTCTCTATTTGTTCCTGGTAATCCCGACTATTCCGCATCCCCAATTCAATCGCATCGTCAAGCGTGAGATTCCCGATTACCGGCAAGGATCCCCTTGAACCGTCAAAGGGCTCTCCACCAAGGGCAACGGTCCAGCTGGGATTCTCGATGTGTTGAAGCCTTTCTAAATCCTTCCAAACTGCCGGGCCCTTCATTCCGTGAACTTCATCCATGTATTGACGAGCCGACGGATCGTCCGGCGGTAGCGGTGGATTGTCAGGATCATGTGGGTCATAAAACCGACTGTCCTGAGAGGGTGTAATATCTACCTTTGGTACAGCCCATCTTGGATCCGTATTTCTCTTTTTTAGGATCTCATAGGTTCGCTGGTCCGCGCGAGTTCTGTAGTGCTCCCGCGTGCACCCCATGAGCGCAGCGAGCAGTGCAGAGCAAATGAGTATTCCGCAAATTGGTTTTGTGATTCTCACCGATGTCTTTCCACAGTCTCTTGAGCTGCCTGCACGTCTTAAATCAAAGACGTACACGTAGCGCATACCCTACCGGTTTCTTCTTCGGAATCAGTAACGCATCGACTCTAACAATTCCGGCGACTTTTACGCTCGGGCAAGATAGGCAAACTGGGTTAGGCTTTAGGCTCGGAGATGCCGTGTCTTGAGACTCAGTTTTGATATGATGACTCGCTAACATGAAACTCATATCATCGTTTTCTATCGCTCGATACCTATGACCAAATCACTTACTTCGCGCATCCTGATTGTTCTGGCATTACTTTCCACGCAAGCACATGCCAAACCTATTGAACTTTTCGATGGCAAATCGACCGATGGATGGGTCAACCCATTTGATTGGGGCGAAGTTACTGTCAAGAACGAAGAACTTGTACTGATTGGAAGCCCAAAATACTTTCTCGTCACAGAACGCACATTTCGTGATTTTGATCTTGAAGTAGAAGTTAACGTTCCTGTGGGAGGAAACAGCGGTATCCAGTTCCGCAGCCACTTTCGAAAAAACCGTCTGTGGGGATATCAGGCCGAAGTCGATACCTCCGATCGAAAATGGGCGGGTGGCTTTTACGATGAAGGTCGGCGAGGCTGGTTGGT
>Ga0114933_10001308_pt1 | contig 27992 bp, 17 predicted proteins | sample 4SBtaG_FD_89691 | JGI IMG/M metagenome (GOLD analysis project Ga0114933, IMG submission 89691) | Deep subsurface microbial communities from Kolumbo volcano to uncover new lineages of life (NeLLi) - 4SBTROV12_W25 metaG | ecosystem: Environmental > Aquatic > Marine > Volcanic | place: Kolumbo... | reverse complement strand
GAGCGACGACATTCTGAACTTCATCGACATGATATTTCAGCCATGTATATCCTTGGTTAGCTGCATGGGTCACTTCGTCAGCCATCATGCGTGGCGGACGTGAACATGTCCACGCTGAAACAGGCACCTTGTCTCTGATCTTTGCGCCAATCAACTTCCAGGTTGGCAGTCCTAGAGACTTACCCACCAGATCATAAACGGCCATGTTGATTGCGATCAGTTTGGTATCCGCCAGCCACTCGAACGGACTCGTCCCGATATACTTTTCCAACTCGGACGGTTCCGTAGCTGGTCCCCAGGCGTCACCGTACCCCTCAAGTCCAGGCTGGTTCGTTTTCACGATATAGAGAGTCCGTAACTGTAGCTTGATGCCGTGGTACTTAAACAAGTAGTCGTGATTAACCGGGTGATACGGAATGCAGACCGTGTGTGGCTCAATGCTTGTGATTCGAAGCCGAGGAGCGATGCGACGTCCACGTTGTTTAATGACATTACTAAATGCCGGTGTTGTAGCGTAAAGAGACGCCGCCGTTGTTGTCGCGAGGAACTCCCGACGTTGCATGAAACTGTTTGCGTGCATTGCGATCTCGCAGTTGTTCTAATAAATCACTGTTAGAAACTTACGGCCTTGATTCCCGATGATTTGATATCGCTCATCGGATCCTCGTAGGGTAATGACTTGAGAAACTCCACGAGGTCGTTGAGTTGTTTTTCTGACAGGTGACTCGTAATACCATGTTTGTCGTCTTTGTTTTCTGTGGTAAGAACATCTCGAAGGGTCAGTGCTTTTCCATGGTGTAAGTAAGGTGCCGTCCGATATACGCCTAACAGAGTAGGGGTGTCATATCGCGGCCCCATTTTCTCGGACTCGTCATCGTTGCCAGTGCCGACATCGTGCATCCTGAATTCCGCAACGGAAACTGGCGCAGAGTCAGTAAACACTGGTCCGTTGTGGCATGTGGCGCATTTCGTCTTATTCGATTCAAAGATCGCCTTGCCTCGTTTGGCAGAATCAGAAAGCCCATTTTTGGCAAATGGACTGAGGATGAAGTCATGTGAATTTGTATAGGCCGCCAAGGCATCTAGTGATTCTGACTTAAGACGATTGGGGGTTTTTAGGGACTCGCCGACCACACCCTTGATCAGACCGGAGCCGCCCATTAGTGGACCGCGAATGGTGTGTTCGAAGTCCTGTACTTCATCCCGGTCAGCAGACCAGTGAACAGGGTGAGTCCAACGCAGCCCAGCGAAGGACTGAGTGTTTCGCAACCCTTCAGGGTTATGCCAGGTGCGACCGTCAGACTGACCATCTGGATGGCAGCTAGAGCAACTAATCCACCGGCGGGCCACCATCGGCTGTAGTGCCGAATAGAAGAGTATTTTTCCAGCAAGCACCTGAGCGGTGAGAGGGTTTTCAGTGATTTTGACTTTCTGGAGCAGGCGATTGTTGGCTACTGAGAACTTCGACACGCTAAAGTCGAGTGCGGTATACACATAGAAATACTCGCCTTTTGGCCCCACTCGCACAGCCCGAGGGTTAAGACCCGGTGTTAGTCGCGCAACGTATCCGAGTTCTCGATAGTCATCATCAATTGTATTGCAGACATACATGTCATTTGTGCCGCCAAAAATGACATAGAAACGCTTTCCATCTGGTGTGATATCCACTTCCCAGGGATTTGCAGTCACCTGATTGTTTACAAATGCATCCATCGGAATTCGCTTGCGGCGACGTTCTTCGCCCGGAATGCTATCGACTACAGACACATAAGGAAAAATGGAACCTTGCCCGTGAATCGATGTGATCTTCGATCGAATGTGAGACACATAAACTTTTTCGCGGATTGGATGAGTGACAAGTTGGCGAGCAAGATTGTCTGTTCGACTGCCGGACCATTGATCTGTAACCTTGCCGCTACTAAGCGAGATTTCGGACACAAGTGCGTTGTAGTACTGACAAACGTAAAGCTTCGACTCATCGCGTCTTAGTGACACGCCACGTGTAAATGGACCAACCTCGAATGTCCTCAAGGTCTTGCCGGTGGACGGTTCCAATTCGAGAACTTGTCCGGGGAAGTCCAAAGTGACATAGAGGCGCTCACCATCAGTCGTGCTGACGACGCCGTAAGGTTCATCAAATACGTCGACGGTGCGAACAATGTTTCCATCTGTCGTGTCGATAAAAATAACTTTGTCTTCATCGTAGATTGCCACTGCCGCTAGCTTCGACGAACCGATAAAGGACACACCTTCCGGGTGCTTGCCAACAGGTATCTCATGCAACACGTTGTTTGTTTCAAGATCCAACACGGTCATGGTGCCGCTGTCACGATTGCTACAAATTAATAGCGAACCGTCTGTTGAAATGTCCATTAGGCTATTACTGACGCCAGCAAAAGCAGATGAGCAGGCAAAGAGAGCGAATCCGGCAAGCAGGAAGATGTGTGATTGCTTCATTAGGTTGGTTCGGCAAGAGGATAGGGAGTGGTTGCACAACAATGAGTCTATCAAAGTTTGATCGTAGAGTTTCGTCGTAGGGTTCGACGGGCGCAAAACAAAACCGGCGTCCTCTTTGGAGGACACCGGTTTGCATGTTACCTGATCGTTTGGTTGTTATTCGAAATACTTACTTAAGGATCGTTCCCTTAGCTGATTCGATAACTTCCTTGATTGCATCGCCGTTGAATTCAGCCTTGGTGTAGGCATTATTCTTAGCAACAACTCGACCCTTCCAGTGCAGAACGGTCAAATCAGCGTCCTTGGCGATCTGGTATTGTGGAGGACCAGCGATACCATCAAACACGGTGAGTTTCACGTGGTTGATGTTATTCTTCTTGCCAAGTGCAATAAGCGTCTCTTCTGCTTCATCGGCATCATCTGCCAACAGAACGAGGTAGCTTCGTAGTTGCTTAGCTTTGTTAGCTTCAATAAGTGCGTCAACTTTCTTGACCAAACTGGTCAAGTCATCCGAGGTCGTACGAGCAAAAATTGCAACGACCGGACGTGTGCCGAACAGTCACCTATAACACAGTGATTTACCAGCATTTTCGCCGCAGGTGTCTTTAGTATTGAATGGCGGTACCGGTGTACCAACACCCAATCCTGACTCCACCTCAGCTATGACAAATCCGCCCATTGCCAGGGCAGCTGCCATCATTGTGGGTACAAGGATGTTTTTCATGTTTCTTTTCCTTAAACTTTGTACGCTATGTACATGTTTTGACCAGATAACAAATATGTGGTCGTGAGACGTGCTACTGCACGTAGTGTTATCTTAGTCCATTGGCCATGCGTTATTCCAGTAAGTCTGTGAATTTAAGCCACCAAATTTGTCTTCAAGATTAAAAATACATGCTTCCAATACGCCAATTACTCCTTCTTTGTTTTCTGTTGATTCCCAGTCTGATTCTGGCAGAACGTCGCAACGTCTTATTTATCATGACGGATGATCAGGCGCCCTGGGCGATTGGACTTTATGACAAACCGACGCATGCCGACACGCCAAACCTTGATGAACTGTTTCGTGCAGGTGCTTATCTACCCAATACATTCGTCGTCACTCCCGTCTGCAGTCCGTCCCGTGCATCACTTGCCACAAGCCAATATGGTACAGAGGTTGGTGTAACCGAATGGCTGAACCCACGTGTCGAGGCTGAGCACGGTTTGGATCCAGGCACACAAACATGGTATGAGGTGATGCAGGAGGCGGGATATTTCACTGGGTTGGTTGGGAAATGGCACCTCGGATTGCTCGATAAATACCATCCGACCAAAACAGGATTTGATTACTTCATGGGTCACCGTGGGGGTGGTTGGTCTCCAGTAAACCCAACGCTTGAAGTCGACGGCCAAAATAAAAAGTTAAACGGTCTGACTACGGATATCCTCACCGACCATGCAATCTCATTCATCGAAAACAGGCCGGCCCAACAGCCGTTCCTGTTAGTTCTGCACTATCGTGCCCCGCATGCACGATGGTTACCCGTTGCACCTGAGGATATGAAGCCGTTCGAAAAGCTCGATCCCAAGTTGCCGGCACCCGACTACGAAGGTTTGGATTTTTCACGTGTTAAACGATTTACCCGTGAGTACCTCGCCAGTACGAGAGGTGTCGATCGGAATGTTGGACGGTTGCTTAAAACGCTTGATGACGCCGGATTGCGTGAGAACACGGTAATCGTGTTTACCAGTGACCATGGCTATAACATGGGACACAACGGAATTTGGCACAAAGGAAATGGACACTGGATTCTAAAGAAGGATGCGTTACCGCTAGCCACTGCAAACATCCCGGCGGGACAACGCCCAAATATGTATGACAATTCGTTACGTGTTCCAACGTGCGTCGTTTGGCCAGGCGTCACAAAGCCTGGTACCCGGATCGATTCGTCGGTCACGAATCTGGATTGGTATCCAACGATGCAGGCAATTGTTGATGCGAAGACTTCTAAGGAAAAAATCGTCAGAGGTCGTGATCTATTGCCATTGTTAAACGGGTCCGCCGATACGTGGGATGACGAAGTCTTCGCGCAATACTCAACACGTCACCAGTCGACAACGCACATGCGATGTTATCGGACTCCCGATTGGAAGTTGGTGCGGGATTTTAAGGATCCTAAGCGAGACGAACTATTCAATCTTGCCGTTGACCCTGAAGAGACAACCAATGTAATCGACAAGGATCAGCATCAGGCAATTGTTGCTCTATTAAACGCAAAGCTCTTGGAAAAGATGAAAGAGATAAACGACCCTGCGTTACCGTGATTCATCATGACGCGTTTGTTCGCAATCGCCAACGGTCTATTGTGAAAGCAGAAGAAGGCTTAAATGAAATCCTGATGAGTGGTGCCCAACGGGTGTGTTAACAGATCCGTTACGGTATCAACGAGTTTCTCCACGACGGCGTTAAAGAACTTCTCTCCTTTTTCCGCAGTTGCGAGATCCGGACGACCGGTGAATCCGTCGTTTGTGCGTTGCTTCATATCGCGACTGACATAAACGCCATTGACCACATCTTGAATTAGCTGTCCGGCAGGTTGGACGTGTTCAGTTCGAACGAGTTCTGGCCTAACGTGCATAATCATCGACGTTTCGAATTCACATGCGTGCCCAACGTACTTATGATCGCCTTCAAGTGTGCTCACAATGAAGTCGTCCGCCACGGCCCAATACGAACCTGCGACAAGCATCGAGTCGTTGTGCTCCAGTTGTAATTCTCGAACAGCGATTTTCATCGGATCAATGTTTCCGCCATGACCGTTAAGGTAGAAAATCCTTTTAAACCCATCGTTCAGTAGAGATTTACCGATGTCGAGTAACATTGATACGTAGTGGTCGAGATTTGCATTGAGCGTCGCGCCGATTCTTAAATGGTGTGCACTTGCACCTAGCCAGCTCGTTGGTACGAGCAGAATCTGTTCCTTCATTTTGGCTTCGAGTGCTTCTGAGACAGCCGTACATAAAATGGTGTCAGTTCCAGTGGGCATGTGTGGGCCATGCTGTTCAACTGCAGCGATTGGAATGATGCACATCGTGTTTTCACGATCAATGGCCTTAATATCCGGAGAGGTAAGTTCCTGGAAAATCATCTAATAGGTGCCTCAGTCATGAATTGGATGTTGTTTCAATTTGGTCAGTATCTACAGCGAGTACGCCGCGCGATAGTTGACGAAAACGTGATTTTAGCAAAATATAGAACTGAAGCAGGCATGACACCATGAGCAACACACTTTGCAAATCAAAAAAGAAAAAGAAACGCAAGAAGCGTAATGCGCAAAGTGGAATCGTTACTCTTGAGGACGCCACTCATGTATGTCGGAAATGTGGACGTATCTCCGATTCGAAAAAGAAGCTTTGTAAAGCAATCAAGCTTCGCGTCGAATAACCACTTTGTGGTTAATTATCCGACACGATACTTTTCAACGAATGCATCGTTTAGCTCGATACCAATACCCGGCCCTTCCGGTGGCCTTGCCCGGCCATGGTTGTCTCGGACTTGCTGAGGGATTGAAAGAGGCGTGCTTAATAACTCTTGGTGAAAGAGGTTTGGTGTCGTGTCATATTCAAGCATCGGCTGAAATTGATGCAGTCCGCCTGGGATATCGGGCAGTGCGGAAACTAAGTGCATGTCGACGGCGATGAGAATGTCAGAACCCCAGACATGGGGAATGACAGGCGTACCGAAAGCGTGTGCCATGGCCGTAATCTTCATTACTTCACTGATGCCACCAGTCGTCGCAACTTCGGGTTGCAATATATCAACGCATTTTCGTGAAATGAGTTCTCTGTGGCCAAATCGCGTCCACTCCGCTTCTCCGCCAGCTATATTTATGCCCGGTAACGCCTGCCGCACAGAGTTGTAGCCATTGTAGTCCTCCGGCATGACGGGTTCTTCAAACCAATAGAAGTCCAGTTCACGCAGCGTTTGTCCGAGTTGTATGGCTTCACCGACAGTATATGCGTGATTGCAATCTGCCATCAGCTTGAATCCTTCTCCGGCACCTCGTCTGACGGCGGTAGCTAACTCGCGATCCCCGTTCACACCAATCCCGAGTTTCATCTTTGAGGCAGTGTAGCCCATGTCGACGATGTTCTTTACCTCTTGCTCAAATGCCGCAGCCAGATCTTCTCGCTGTTGCAGCATCATGCCGTATCCGTAAACCACAAAGTCCTCCCGGGCCTTGCCACCTAAGAGTTGGTGGAGTGGCATGTCGGTGGCTTTCCCCAGGATATCCCACAAAGCGATATCCACTCCGGAAAGGCATGAAATAGGCATACCTTTCTGTCCGTGATCACGCATGGCATTGTATACGTGATGCCAAATAACATTTATGTCGAGAGGATTACGGCCGATGAGCATCGGTGCAATAACATGATTGACAATTGCCTGATTTGCAAAAGCGAATGAGCCAGCACCGAAAATCTCTCCGATTCCGGTTATTCCAGCGTCGGTATGCACCTTGATGATGTGCGCTGTGCGTTTGTTGTAGTAACCCTGTGCAAATCCTAATTCGACATCCATGTCGTGCTGGAGAATCAGCGTTTCGACATTTGTAATTCGCATTTGACTATTTTACCTAGGCCAGAATGCCCTGGACCGGTGACCCATGTACATCGGTCAACCGGAAGTCACGGCCTTGATGTCGATAGGTCAGTTTCTCATGGTCGATTCCCAGGCAGTGGAGGATGGTTGCATTTAAGTCGTGGATATGCACCGGATCTTTTTGCACGTTGTAACTGAAGTCATCCGTTTCTCCGTAGACGACTCCGCCTTGAATTCCGCCACCGGCCATCCATTTGGTATAGCAACGAGGGTGATGGTCACGCCCGTAGTTGGTCATGGTTAGGCCACCCTGACAGTAAATCGTCCGGCCGAATTCACCTCCCCAAATCACGAGTGTGTCATCAAACATGCCACGTTGTTTGAGGTCCTTAATTAAGGCAGCAGATGGTTGGTCGATGATGCCACATTGGCGACGGATATCTTTTGGTAGATTACCGTGTTGATCCCATTGCCGAATGAAGACCTGAGTAAACCGGACATCGCGCTCAGCAAGTCTTCGTGCGAGAAGGCAGTTTGCCGCAAACGTGCCAGGTTTGGTCACTTCGGGGCCGTACATGTCCAGTGTGGCTTGCGACTCGTCGGAGATATCCGTCAAATCTGGAACCGAGGTTTGCATGCGGTATGCCATTTCATATTGCGCGATGCGAGATTGAATCTCAGGGTCACCCACTTCGTCAAAGCGATCCTTGTTGAGTTTGGCTAGTCCGTCGAGCATTCGACGCCGCATCTTGGCCGACATTCCCTTAGGATTAGACAGGTAAAGCACAGGGTCTCCCACCGACCGGAGGCTTACGCCTTGATGTTTTGTGGAAAGGAATCCTGAGCCCCAAAGTCTTGCATAGAGTGCCTGACCGCCGAATCCGCCATTGACAGTGGAATGCAGTACAACGAAGGCCGGCAGATTCTCATTCATGCTTCCAAGGCCGTAGGACAACCAGGCACCTGCACTGGGTCGCCCGGGCAACTGACTTCCCGTTTGGATATAGGTGATGGCCGGGTCATGGTTGATGGCTTCAGTGTTAATCGTCTTGATGACAGCAAGATCGTCGATGACGCCTGCCGTATGAGGCAGGATTTCACTTACCCAGGCACCGTGTTCGCCATGCTGGTTGAATTTAAAGATAGACGGCGCAATTGGAAAACGCTTTTGGCCGGATGTCATGGTGGTAATTCGCTGGCCGTTGCGGACGGAGTCCGGAAGATCTTTGTCGTACCAGTCCTGCATCTTCGGCTTATAGTCCCATGTATCCAGTTGGGAAGGCGCACCGGACATGAACAGGTAGATCACTCGCTTTGCTTTCGGTGCGAAATGTAATCCAGCTTCAACCGCTTTCTGTTTTTGCTGTTCCGCAAACAGGTTTGGATTCATCAGCGAAGCCAAGGCGGCCGTTCCGATGCCGGTTGCACTTTTGCTGAAAAAGTGACGGCGGGTTTCTACTAATTCGTATTCACGTAGTGGATTCATCAGGTTTGATCCCCTAGTTCTTAGTGACTGTTTCGCTCAAGTTAAGCAACATGTGTGCAACCATGGTCCAGGCGCCAAGTTCATTGGCATCCAGCTCTTCATTACGTTTGGACTCTCCAACGTTTAGAAAATCAGTGGCCGCACCTTCGGTTGACTGAAATTCAGACAGGTATTCGTTAAATAGCCCTTCGATGACAGCCCGCTCAGACGGCTTTGGTGTTCGTGACAGAACACTTCGATAGGCAAAGTCGATTCGATCAGCTGCTGTAGCCCCACCGCTTGCAATGATTCGCTCAGCGAAAAGTCTCGCTGCTTCCAGGAATTGCACATCGTTCATGAGCGCAAGTGCTTGAAGTGGAGTGTTTGTTCTGGCTCGTCGAACCTGACACGTTTCGCGATCGGGAGCATCAAAAATACTCATGGTAGGCGGAGGTACCGTCCGCTTCCAAAATGTGTACATGCTGCGACGGTACAATGCCTCGCCGCTATCTTGCTTAAAGACAGATGTGTTACTGCCTCCAAAGCCGACAGGCTTCCAAAGTCCGTCCGGTTGGTAGGGCTTTACGCTTTTGCCACCGATGGTGCTCACTAACAGCCCGCTTACAGCTAGTGCCTGATCACGAATTACCTCGGCATCCAAACGATAGCGAGGGCCACGTGCCAGTAGTCGGTTTTCGGGGTCTACTTGCCACGTGGATTTGGTGACACGCGAAGACTGCTGATAGGTGGCCGAGAGAAGGAGCATTTTCTGAAACGCCTGAATGTCCCAACCCTGGTCGATGAACTCGATTGCCAGCCAATCGAGTAATTCCGGATGGACGGGTCTCTCTCCTTGAACCCCGAAGTCCTCAGATGTGCGAACAATACCAATTCCGAACAACTGTTGCCAAAGACGATTAACGGTAACTCGTGACGTTAACGGGTGTGACGGATTGACTAGCCACTGTGCCAGACCTAGTCGATTGTCAGGTGAATCTTCCTTGGATGTGCCCAACCACGTCGGTACGGCAGAATCGACAGGATCACGCTTGAGCGTGTATTCACCACGCTCGAGGATATGTGCCTGCCGTTTTTCAGCTCGATCCTGCATGACCAATGATGACGGAATCGACTTTTCAATGTCCTCAAGGGATTTTTGCAATTGAGCCTGTTTTGCTTGTGGTTCGGCCAACGCAGCCTTGGATTCAGGATGAACATTGGTGAGGTAGTATCGAAGGATCTGCTTCTGTTGGTCTTCGTTTCGCTGATCGGCTGCGATATCAATCAGTTTCCCGATATTTTCCGGCAGCCCTGCTTTACTGATGGCCTTTTGATACGCTTCCCATATTGATATAGAGGCGATTTGCTCATCACTTAAGGCAGCTGTCGTGACGACACCGGCTTTGTCCCAATGAGTTGTGCCGCCAAATTGAGTAAACGCCCAGCCGTTGATTTTGGCACCGGGATTGAGCCCAACTGTTTTCGCTGGAACTTCAAGTCGTACCCATTCGCCAGTCTTCGGTAGTGCACCCATGGGAAAATTCGTGGCATTGTTTTTGCCGGGCAGGAAGCACTTGTCGGCGCCCCAATGAGCGCGATGATCCCAACTGCCATCATTGAACTGCAACTGAATCGACTCCGGCGGATTATCCGGATCGAGAAATACATAGGTAAAGAATACGTCATTTTCGGCGACGACTAATGGCTCCGATGCGCCAGTGAAGAAGTGTTGATTAAGACCCTCGCCGGTTCGTGTATGTGATTTTTCTCCGCTAAATACAGGATGGTCAGGTCCCGACACAAATTGCCAGGGCCCGTCGCCATCACCGGCCGGTTGTGCGCCGGCTGGTAATGCTTCGTCGATCCATACCCGCTCTTCCCGCGTAATCTCAAACGGTGTGTCTGCCGTGTTTGCATCCGTGTATTGAAACTCCGTAATGGTGGTTTCAGTAAGTGTTTTTGCATCTGAGAGTTCTTGGGTAAGGCGATCCTTATTCGCTATCTGTTCTTCCGACGGCACCTTAATCACCGGTGGCGGCAACAGTGCATTGCCGTCCATTGCTTTTTCCGTCAGGCTGAAGAAATACGAAAAGAGCTGGTAAAACTCCTTTTGTGTAAGTGGATCAAACTTGTGGTCATGGCATTGAGCGCAACCGGAAGTTAGTCCCATCCATACGGTCGACGTTGTGTTTACGCGGTCTACGGCATAGCGGACGTAGTATTCCTCATCAATGGAACCGCCTTCACTGGTCGTTACGTTGCATCGGTTAAAACCCGTTGCCACACGTTGTTCTAATGATGGCTCAGGCAACAAATCACCGGCAAGTTGTTCGATGGTGAATTGATCAAAGGGCATGTTTTGATTGAACGCCTTAATCACCCAATCACGGTAAGGCCAAATCTGACGTTCATTATCCAAGTGCAATCCGTGTGTGTCGGCAAATCGTGCGGCATCAAGCCAATACCGAGCCATGTGCTCACCATATCGTTCGGATTGCATCAACCGATCGATCACCTTCTCAAAGGCACCATCAGATGTATCGGCGAGAAATGCGTCGATTTCTTCTACCGTTGGTGGCAGTCCGGTTAAATCCAAAGTTGCGCGGCGAATCAATGTTTCCTTGTCGGCTCTTGGTGACGGTTGTAGTCGCTCTGCTTTGAGCCGTTGGTGAATAAAGAGGTCTACAGCGTTCACAGGTTTCCATTTGCGAACGGCCCGAGGCGTCTCTGTTTTTATAGCTGGAATGAAGGCCCAATGTTCTTCCCACTCCGCGCCGTCGCTTACCCACTGCTTTAGTGCAGCGATTTCGGAATCCGACAAGACTTTTCCGGAGTCTGCTGGCGGCATTTTGAGATCGGGGTCATCCGAGGTGATTCGTTTTATAAGCTCACTTGCATTTAACTTCCCTGGTACGACTGCTATGACGCCAGAGTCGAGTGTGGCAACAATCCCGTCTTTCGTATCCAGTCGCAGGTCGGACACACGCTCGGCTTCATCGGGCCCATGGCATTTGAAACATCGATCCGAAAGGACCGACAAGACGTCCTTACTAAAATCGACTGACGAATCAGCGGCCGCAAGCGGAGAGGTTGCCGTTAAAGTTACTGCGAACAGTGCAAGTACTGTTGTTTTGAGCATAGCGATCAATTCCAGAGAGGGTCCAGATTGGGTCACGGTGGGATGGCTGTCGACGTGTGCCAGCCATTGGTGATACTTAACTTATTCTAACAACTGAGCGCTTTTGCGCCATTAGTTGCGCGACAGATGCACGTTGACTTACTTCACATACATAAAGTCATCAAGGTTCAGGATGATATGGCAAAGATCAACAAATGCCTGAAAACGATCTGCATCGGTTACAGGAATTGGCAGTATGTATTCGTAATCGTCCGCCGGATCAAGCTGAAGGTGTTCCTGACTTATGGCCAGAGACTGAGTGCGTATAAAACGACGTCCCAGTTTTAATTCCTCCCGTGTCGCATCTCTGGACAACGCAGCCATATATGCCCGATTAATCGCCACATTTAGATGGCTAGGCGTGTATTTCTGATTTGAGGCGGTGATATTCTTGGCGAAGGCTTCGGCTTGGACTTGCATAAACTCACTATTCATCATGGCCAGGGCTTGTGCGGCATGAACACTTACGTTGCGTACACCACAAGAAGTAAGTGTAGATGGTGAATCGAATGACTCAAGCATTGGTGGCCGGATATTCCGTTTTATGAAAGTATAAATGCTACGTCGATAATGCTGTGTGTCGTTTGGGTCCGGCTGCCATATGCCTTTGTATTGTAGTTTTGCAATTTCCGGGTGCAGCGGAAGTCGCACACCCGGGCCACCAGCTTCTTCATTAAGGTGCCCTGATGTTTGAAGAACAACATCACGAATCTCTTCGGCTTCCAGACGGCGGCGATTCATTCGCCATAGCAGCTTGTTATCCGGGTCCGTTTCTGCAGCGGCAGGGCGAAAGTCACTGCGCTGTCGATAGGTTGATGAAGTGACAATGAGTGTTTGCAGATGCTTTATGCTCCAACCAGATTCGATAAACTCCATGGTCAGCCAATCGAGTAATTCCGGATGGGTCGGTGCCTGACCCATGGCACCAAAATCATTGGGCGTGGAAACAATGCCTCTCGCAAAATGGTATTGCCAGACGCGATTCACAAAGACACGTGCTGTGAGTGGATTATTCGGTTGTACAAGCCAGTTTGCTAAGGCAGCGCGTCGTCCTGAGGAAAGACTGCCTTCGATTTCTACCGGACGCACTGCTGCCACGGCAGGTTCTCCGGTGGAGACGAGCATCGTTGGAAATTGAGGATGTACCTTTTCGCGTGGTTGATGAGGTTCGCCACGGAATAATAAGTGCGTTTCGGGTGTTGGAAAGAGAGAATCCTCAACAGCCATGATTGCCGGCGGCGGTAACGGTTTGACCCTCAGCAGTGCGCCCTTTTTGTCCTGCAGATCCATATATTTTTTAAGGTCGCCGCTGTCTTTTGATATGCGCTGGACAGCCTGCCGCTCGCTTACCGCCAGAAAGCCTTCGGCTTGTGCAGCGATTCTCTGTTGTTCCTCGTCACGCTTTGCAGCAGGTGTTTGTACTGCAACCTGCTGAGCCGGGGATAAGAATTTCAAACGCGATTGATACAGGTCTTTCGAGTGTTTATCGATGAGTAACTGAATTGCATCGCGATTCGACTCGTTCCTTGTCGTCCACGCTTCCATTTCTTTGTCGTGCTGAGCGATTTCTTCCTCGCTGGCAAGTGATCGCTCCATCGTGACGGTGGCGGCAAAAAAAGATTGCAGTTGAAAATAGTCTGCTTGTGAAAATGCATCAAATTTGTGGTCATGACATCTAGCACAACCGATGGTAAGCCCCATAAATGCGGAGCCGACCGCGTCAGTCATCTCGGTTAACAATTCTTGACGATTCTTGAGGTCGTCCTGAAGCCCGGCATTAAGTCTCAATGGACCTAAGCGATGGACACCGGTACCAACTAACGCTTCCGGATCATTCGGATAGAGTTCATCGCCGGCAATTTGTTCTTTGACAAAGCGATCAAACGGTTTGTCGGAATTTAGAGAGTCAATGGTGTAGTCCCGAAAACGCCACGCATGCGGTCGTGGATCGTCATACTCAAATCCATCACTATCGGCATAGCGAACAACGTCGAGCCAATGTTGTGCCCAGCGTTCACCATAGCGAGGACTGTTAAGCAGGCGATCTACCAACTGTTCATATGCATCAGCTCGATCGTCGTGGATAAATGTTTCCACTTCCTCGGCGGATGGGAGTAGCCCGTGTAACCCGAGCGTTAACCTACGTATGAGGACATGGCGACTGGCATCGGGCGATGGGGAAAGTTGATTTCGTGTCAGTCGGTACAGCACGAACTGGTCGACAGGAGATCTTCCCCAGTCACCGGAAGTATTTGGGATGGCAGGTCGTGCAGGTGGTGTGAAAGCCCATTCCTGCGCACTCGATGCTAAGGGCAACAAGGCTGCCAACGCGAATGCAATGCATTGAAATAGAGGCTTCATTTGTGAATGGTCGGTCTTTATATGATCTCTGAAATGACGTTGCCACCAATGTCCGTGAGGATTTCTTCTCGTCCATTGTGCAGAAAACTTAGTTTGTGTTGATCTAGTCCAAGTTGATGAAGGATAGTGGCATGCAGGTCTCTTACATGATAGGGGTTTTCGATTGCACGTAATCCGATTTCGTCCGTTCCGCCTACGGTGACTCCACCCTTAATGCCACCGCCGGCCAACCACATGCTAAATCCGAACGGACTGTGGTCTCGTCCTGTTTCGCCTTGGGACATAGGAGTACGACCAAACTCTCCACCCCAAATAATCAAAGTTGAATCAAAAAGGCCTCGCTGCTTGAGATCACTGATCAGGGCGGCAATGGGTTGGTCCACCTGTGCCGCCATTCGTGTATGGTTCTCTTCAATATCGCTGTGACCATCCCAGGTGAGGTTTCCCGGTCCGCCTCCGCTGTATAACTGCACAAAACGAACCCCTCGTTCCAAAAGTCGCCGGGCCATCAGGCAACGGGTCCCAAAGTCAGCGGTTTTAGAATTGTCCGTCCCATACAAGGTGTGCGTGGTTTTGGATTCCTGACTTACGTCGATTACTTCGGGGGCATGCATTTGCATCCGAAACGCCAGTTCATACGTTGCCAATCGCGAGAGTAATACCTGATCATCCGAACGCCGAGTGATTCCGTTTAGTTTGTTTAATAAATCAAGGCTGTTACGTTGGCGTTTACGAGAGCGTTTATCGTGCGGAAGCAGGTCAAGAATTGGGACTCCATCAGGACGAAAAAGCGTTCCTTGAAATACGGGAGGAAAGTAGCCAGCGCCCCAGCATGGTGGACCACCTACAAGTGTGCCATCCGGATCGAGCATGACCACGTAACCCGGCAGATTTTGATTTACCGTTCCTAATCCATAGTTGATCCATGAACCGACAGTCGGGTGCCCCATCAGTGTGCGACCGCTGTTCATTTGATAGAGAGCAGCAGAATGGACAATGCTGTCGGCATGTAACGAACGTACAATTGCCAGGTCATCTGCATGCTGCGTCAGGTTTGGGAATAGGTCGGAAATTAAAGCACCGGATTCACCGAAACGGCTGAATGTCCGCTTACTGCCTAACAATAGAGACTTTTCAGTGGTCTGCTGAGTCTGAACCTCGCCAAATGAATCCGGTACCGGTTGTTTGTGCAGCTTATTGAGTGTCGGTTTGGGGTCAAACGTCTCTACCTGGCTGGGACCACCGGCCATGAAGAGAAAGATCACCCGTTTTGCTTTCGCAGGAAAGTGGGGGTCTTTGCTTTGCAGCGGATTGGCTATCGCTGGACTCGCCGCCTGCATGTCGTCTGCAAGCATCGCTGAAAGCGCAAGGCTTCCAAACCCCAGTCCGGCGGACGAGAGCCATTGACGTCTTGATTGAAGAACTTGCCTTGGATGATCCATGGAATTCATCATAACGTGATCGATTAACAAGTCCCAACCAATAGCCGATGCTGAAGTCGTCTAAAGTAACTCAGCCAACGGTCCATGATTGCCAAGAAGGTGTTGAGGTCGTCCTGCCAGATCGTCAAATGTCTTATGACGTACATCTATCCCCATCTGTTGATAGAGCGTGGCAAACACTTCCCGATAGTGTACGGGGCGGGATTCCGCATGTTCGCCAAACTTGTTAGTGGAACCCAGAACCTGGCCACCTTTCATTCCGCCACCAGCAAGTAAAGCTCCGGCGACACGAGGCCAGTGATCTCGCCCGGCGTTGGTGTTGATTTTAGGAGTCCGTCCGAATTCGCCCCATACGACTACAGAGACATCATCCAGCAATCCTCGTCGCTTTAAATCCGTGATAAGTGCAGAAACTCCGACGTCTAAAAGTGGTAGAGTTTCGCGAGCCTCCATGAAATTCTCTTTGTGCCAATCCCAGTTGTAATCCCCTTTGAGCATGCGGCCGTATGGATATCGACTGAATACAAGCGTGACACATCGAGCGCCGGCTTCGATGACGCGTCGTGCTAGCAGGAATTGATCGAGCATCTTGCCGCCGCCACGTTCGGGCGGGTTGGCAGCATCAATGCCGTACAAGTTTCGTGTCGACTCATCTTCTTGACTGAGATCCATCGCCTTGGCAAGTCGCCCGCTTGCCAGCACGTCAAACGCCTGCCGACTGTATGTATCCATTTTCTCGCTCGTACCGCTCTCATCTACCACTTTGCGAAAGCGATCAAAGGAAGCTAGCAGCCGACGACGGTCACTAAGTCGTCGCACCCCGTCACTTGTCACTGTAAAGTTTGCGGTATCGACGCTCGATAATTCCAAGCCGGCATGTGCCGGGCCCAAAAAGCCGCCGGTACCTAGTTTGGTGCTGTGAACAAAGCGAGCGTCATAGTAATCCGGAGAAAGATCGACAGTAACTGGAACGCCTTTAACAGCAGGGCCAATTTCATTCGAGGCTACTGCACCCAGAGAAGGCCAGCCGCCAGGTGGGTAACCCACGACTTCGCGTGATCCAGTTTGTGTTGGGTGATGTTCCCACCCCGTAACGACCTGATGCACGTCGTGTTGATCGATGGCGCCTACCAACGAACGAACCGGTACAAGGTCTTCCATCATTCCAGCTAGACGTGGCATTAATTCGCAAATCTCAATGCCCGTGACACTCGACCGTATTGGGCTAAACTCGCCTCGAATCTCCGAGGGTGCGTTTGGCTTTGGGTCGAACATGTCCAGGTGAGGTGGTCCACCCGGAAGGAATACCATGATGGTACCTTTTGCACCTGCAGGCCTCTTTTGAGCTGCTTCGGCTCTCAGTATTTGCGGTAAACCGAGGCCACCCATCGCCAGAGAACCAACCGTCATAAACCCGCGTCGGTTTATATTTCGCGCTGTTTTCTGGAATGAGCCGCGGATTAATGACATGAGCGCTACCAATACTAAGGAATGGAAATGTGCTATTGGTTTATTCTAATGAATGAGTAGACGTAAGTCATATGTCAGTTGCCGCCGCGTGGGGCTGAAGCGGTGCTGTAGCACGACAGTGTTTTGTCGTGCCAGACGCAATAAATTCCTCTACACAATGCGAAATCCGACACTGGCGCTGTCGGAATTCCGCCTGTTAGGTAAACTAGAAATTGCTCGTTTTCAACAGGCATATATATAGAAGCAACGTTAGAAGTAATGAGAATCGGACGGCGAATGTTGGCAAACGCGAATAAAACCTACCCACTTAGCAAATTTAGCGTATTCGTAATTGCGTTTTTGGGCATGACTTCTGCGTCATTAGTTCAGGCGGATGATGAAGAAAAGCCTGATGCAGAGGCAATCGAATTTTTCGAAAATAAGATACGGCCGATATTGAGCCAACATTGCTACTCGTGTCACGCAACGGATGCGAAAAATGTAAAGGGTGGTTTATTGCTGGATTCTCGGGATGCTTCGAGAAAAGGCGGAGATTCCGGTCCGGCTGTTGTGCCGGGCAGCGTTGACGACAGCCTGATCATTTCAGCTCTTCAGTACGAGAGTTTCGAAATGCCACCAAAAGGTAAGCTTGATGATGCTGTTATTAGTGACTTTGTGAAGTGGATTGAGATGGGCGCTCCGGACCCCCGCGATGGGATGGCCGTTGCTAAGTCCTCCATCGATTTTCAAGAGGGACGCAAGCATTGGGCATACCAACCAGTTGTCATGCCTGAGCAACCGAAAGTGAAAGACAAGAAGTGGCCCGTTAATGAGGTGGATTACTTTACGCTTGCTCAAATGGAGTCACAGGGCCTCCACCCGGTCGCGCAGGCAACTAAACGCGACTTGATACGACGAGCTACATTTGACCTTACCGGATTGCCACCGTCACCAAAAGAAACGGAGGCCTTTTTAAGTGACGATTCACCAGAGGCATTTTCCAAAGTTGTAGAACGTTTGCTGGCTTCGGAGCATTACGGTGAACGTTGGGGGCGCTATTGGCTGGATGTTGCCCGCTACTCAGAAGATCAGGCACACACATTTGCCGTACAGCCCAACTCAAGTGGATTTCGTTATCGCGATTGGGTGATTTCTGCTTACAACAGGGACATGCCATATGATCAGTTTGTGCGATTACAAATCGCCGGAGATCAGTATGGTGAAACTGGTGACGTGCCTTATGAAAACATTGTGGCTTTGGGGTACTTCGGACTTGGTGCTCAATACTACAAAAACTCAGATCGCGAACGAGCTATTGCAGATGAGCTTGATGACAGAATTGATACGCTGACGCGTGGATTCCTGGGGCTGACCGTTAGCTGCGCTCGATGTCACGATCACAAGTTTGATCCGATCCCGACCCAAGACTACTACTCGATTGCCGGAATTTTCAGCAGTTCACGATTGAATAACGCTGCCTTGTGTTCACCCGAGGATGTAAAGGCCTATCACGATGGTCAGAAACTGATCAAGGACACGGAAAATGCCGTTAAGAAGTACCTTGCAGATCGCAAGGAAGCTGCAGCCACGTCTAAAGTGCCAGAGATTGCCAAGTATATGGAGGCAGTATGGCGGTTCAAAGTTGCCAAAGAAAATGGTCAGACGGTAGCTACTGGTGAATTAGCAAAGGCTGCCGATCTTAACGAGTTCCTGCTCAAACGCTGGATTGATTTCCTTGATCCAAAGAACAAAGAAAAGGTGAAGGAACTTGCAGCGTGGTTTGAATTAAAAACCGAGCAAGCCGGTGAGGTTGACTTGAATGAAGAATTGCCTGAAAGCGTAACGACGGTTACTCGCGGATTCCAAAAACTAGTGGAGTCTTTAGTCGTCGTTCAGGATGGTGTAACGGTAACCAACATTGCAGCTCGGCCAGAGGGTGAAGCACACGTCGCGGGGAATCCAAGATTTGTAACGCCTATTGCGACTAAGGTCAGACCTGCGGTCGGAATTGATGTCAATATTTCGGGCGCCAGTGAACTGTATCTAATCGTTACCGATGCCGGAAACGGAATGAGTTGCGACCACGCAGATTGGATTAAGCCTAGGTTCATCAACGAGGCTGGCGAGGAATTGTTGCTGACGGAATTGGAACCGAAGAAATCGGAGTCATTCGGCGGCCCGGTCAAAAATAAGAATTACACAGGCAAAGAAATCCGAGTCGGTGGAAAGGTGTATCCCAACGGAATTGGTGTGCATGCTAAATCTAAGCTGATTTACGATATTCCGGAGGGTTATAGTCGCTTTGCAGCCGTCGGTGGATTAGATAACAGTGGTTCGGATCAGGGCGGTTGTGGTGAGCAAGCCAGTGTTCAATTTGCGATTTACACGGAAGAACCCACGGTGCAACCGAAGAATGCCGGCACAGATTTGCTGACAAAACTTCTTGGTAAAGACGGGCCATTTGCCGTAGCCGATAAGGACCTTGAGAACTTCTTATCCGAGGCAAACCGCACAGAGCTGGAATCGCTTCGTGTTGCTCATGAGGAAGCCAAGAAAACCGCCACGCCAATGTACCCGGTGGCTCATGCTTATACCGAAGCAAATCCCCATGACTTAAGAGTGTTTGTTCGTGGTAATCCGGCAAACAAGCGTGAAATTGCACCTCGCCGATTCCTACAAGTGTTGGCTGGGGAAGAACCAGAACCGTATAAAGATGGCAGCGGTCGCCGTGAGTTGGCCGATGATATTACCTCACCGGATAATCCACTTACGCCACGCGTGATGGCAAACCGTGTTTGGCAACATCACTTTGGCCGCGGCATTGTAAACACGCCGAGTAACTTCGGAAAACTGGGAGAAATGCCGACACATCCACAGTTGCTGGACTACTTGGCAAGAAAGCTGATTGATTCAGGATGGTCAATCAAGCAACTACACCGTGAGATTATGTTGTCCAAAACATATCAATTGAGCAGTACGTCGAACGAAGAAAATGCCGAAATAGATGCTGATAATCTATTTGTATGGCGTATGAAACGACGCAGACTGGATGTCGAAGCCTGGCGTGACGCACTCTTGGATGTCTCAGGACGCCTTGATAAAGCCTTGCAGGGTCCGTCAACGAATCTGGCGGATGCCAATAACGTGCGTCGCACGGTTTATGCCAAGGTGAGTCGCCATGAATTGGATAGTCTACTTCGTTTGTTTGATTTTCCCGATGCAAATATCACCAGTTCCAAGCGAAGCGAGACGACGGTGCCACAACAACAATTGTTCGTCCTGAACAGTCCGTTTATGGTCACACAAGCAAAGGCTTTTTCCGCCAGACTTCACGAAGAAGTAAATGAGAGCGATGAGGCTCGCGTGAATCGGGCATTTGCATTGGCATATAGCAGATCGCCGGAACAAGCTGAGCTGGAATTAGCCCTGGCCTATCTCTCCGGAGAGGATACAGCAGAAGACGCAAACCAAATGACTCGCTGGGAACGATATTGCCAGGTCTTACTTGGCGCAAATGAATTCATGTATCTCGACTAGCAAAACCAGCAGACACATTCACAAGACGATAAGCCGCACAACTCGGACGACATCAGAGGAATTGAAAATGACAATGGACCACCATCAAAATGCTCTCACTCGGCGCGAATCACTACAGCGAATGGGAACCGGAATGGGGATGCTCGGACTCGCTGGAATCATGGCTAGTGATGGGAGTCTCATGGCGGAGCCAACGCCGAATGTGAGTGCCGCAAGCCCACTTGCTGTAAAGGCACCTCACTTTGCACCTAAGGCAAAACATGTGATCCACCTGTTCATGAATGGCGGTCCTTCACAGGTTGATACGTTTGATCCGAAGCCGGCACTTGAGAAATATAACGGTCAGCGTCCAAACGAAGCTGACCTTAAAACCGAACGCAAAACCGGTGGGCTATTGATGTCGCCGTTTAAGTTTCAAAACTATGGTGAAGCTGGAATTCCGGTAAGCGAACTCTTTCCGAACATTGGCTCATGTATCGATGACATTTGCGTCATTCGATCCATGCACACCAACATTCCCAATCACGAACCATCACTGCTGATGATGAATAGTGGTGAGACACAACCAACACGTCCCGCCATGGGGTCATGGCTGCTGTATGGTTTGGGCACGATTAATCAGAACTTACCGGGATTCGTTGTGCTTTGTCCTGGTAAGCCTGTGGTAGGACCGCAGTTGTGGAGCAATAGTTTCCTCCCCGGTATATTCCAGGGCACACATATCAACCATTCAAATATCGATCCGAAGAAGGTGATTCGTCACATTAACAACAGTTACCTAAGCAAAACCGCCCAGCGTGAACAACTGGATTTGCTTAGTCGTATGAACGAAATTCATCTTGAAAAGCGTGGCGGAAAGTCCAACCCTCTCGAGTCACGGATTGAGTCCATGGAAATGGCCTTCCGTATGCAATCCGAAGCTCAGGAAGTGTTCGATCTGAACAAGGAAACCAAAGAAATACGGGAATCATACGGCGAGGGGCAATTTGCTAACGCATGTCTCGCGGCACGGCGACTGGTGGAAAGCGGAGTACGTATGGTGCAGGTCTATTACGGAAATGGTCAGCCATGGGACGATCATGGAAATATTAAATCACATGCCGATAAAGCTAAAAACGTGGATCAACCGATCGCCGCATTGATCAATGATTTGAAACAACGTGATCTACTTAAAGACACTCTCATTGTTTGGGGTGGCGAATTTGGCCGAACGCCGGTTGCCGAAAACGGTAATGGCCGTGACCATAATCACCATGGGTTCACGATGTGGTTAGCCGGTGGCGGTGTAAAAGGTGGTATGACATTTGGGGCTACCGATGACTTTGGGTTTGCCTCTGTGGAAAATAAGGTCCATGTCCATGATTTGCATGCGACGATCTTGCACCTGATGGGTCTGGATCACGAAAAACTGACGTTCCGCTACAGTGGCAGAGACTTCCGATTGACGGATGTCCATGGACGTGTCGTCAATGAAATCATCGCATAACGAAAAGCCATCGAAGGTCGTTTCGGGCACAAAACGTGTTTTGTATCTGGTATTTGCCGGATTGACGTTTGTGCTTGGATTTCTCGGTGCCCTGTTGCCCGTTCTGCCAGCGACTCCTTTTCTATTACTGACAAGTTTCTTTCTTGTGCGATCATCGCCACGACTCAATGGCCGGTTAAGACGCTCGCGCGTGTTCGGGCCGATTCTCACCGATTGGGAAGATCACGGTGGGGTGAGGCGGCACGTGAAGATTCAGGCGGTAATAGTCGTTGTCGCGTCGGTTTTTGCAACAATTGTGCTGACCGACTTCGCGTTTTGGCAGGATGTTGCCATCGGTATTCTTGCCGGTATTGGCGTAACCGTTATTGTAAAGCTACCCGAAGCGGAGACGGCCGATCGAAATGAATTGGGCTAAGAGGTATCCCGTATATTTTCATTTATTGCACGCCTAAGTAGATCTTGAGGGTTACTCGTAGTCTTCGCCCGTCAAGCTTGTCAGGACCGACGCCTGCCATGACTCTAGCTCTGACAACATACGCTTAAGGACATCAGGTCTCTCTGATGCGATGTTCGCTGACTCAGCCGGATCGTTGTGGATATCAAACAACTCAACCAAACGACCTGTGTCCTGTTCGTGAACGACTAGTTTGTATTCGTCGCTGAGCCAAACACGCGGTCCTTGGAAATTAGTTGCGGTAATCTCCGAATGAATGAAGTTGCTAAAGTTGCGGGTGTAGATGCCTTTCATCTTCTTCACCAACGGTGTCGTACCGATTTGTAGATCCGATTTGATGTAAGGTGAGTCTCTGTCGACCTGTGACGCACTAAAGCTCCAAAACCCAATAGGGCTGTGACGCACCTTTTGCTCTTGGGTGAGTATTGGCCATAAGTCGATGCCATCCAACGGTCGTTCGGGCAATGGAATTCCGGTGATTCGGCACAGAGTGGGCAAGATATCCGAGGTGACCGTGTTGGCCGATATGATGCCAGGTTGATCAAATCCCTTAGGCCACTCCATTACCGCCGGGACACGAATGCCACCGTCATACATTGTTCCCTTTTGACCCCGATACGGAGATGTGACGATTCCGTCGCCGGGTGTGCCGTTGTCACCGCAATACCATAGCATTGTGTTTTCCCGAAGGTTTTGCTCGTCGAGCCATGATCGCAATTCACCAATGGACCGATCCATCGCAGTAATTTCTGCGTAGCGTTCACGAAGTATTTCCCCGAGTGGTCGTTTCGTTGGCTCCCCGGTCTCATTACTCGTTAAACGAAAGGACTTGTTGGCATAAGTCTCAACAACATCGTCATAGAGTTTTAGATCTTCCGGGAGCCCACTGTAGGGTTCATGCGGTGAACCGAACCAGACAACCAGAAAGAATGGTTTTCCCTTGCGGTTGGCGGTGCGGATAAACTCAATAGCCGAGTCGATGATGATCTGCGACCCTTCACCGGTTAGAACAGTCGGCGTGCGACCATTTTTTGATAGCACGGGGTTTAGCTCAAAGAAATTGTCATGTGACAACCATTGATGAAAGCCGAACGCACCAGGGTTGGTTGGCGAGTTTCGTTTGACAGGACCTAAATGCCATTTTCCAAAGTGCCCGCAATGGTAGCCGGCCTTTCCAAGCAGTGTTGCAACGCTTTTTTCATCAGGTCTTAATGAGTAGCCTGGATTGAATGTGCCATAGCGGTTTGGGTGGCGTCCGGTTATCACGCTACCGCGAGTTGGCGAACACGATGGATGTGCTGAATAGAATCGATCCAGTCGCAGTCCGCTCGCTGCCATCTCATCAAGTACAGGAGTCTTCAAGTGAGGATGACCGTTGTAGCCGGTTTCGTCCCAGCCATGATCATCTCCCATCAGCAAGATGATGTTTGGCGAATCTTCCGCACAACAAAATGTTGCGGGCCAGCAAAACAGAAACAAGAGGGTCAACGTTGTAAGTAAACTGCGCATGTTGCGTCTGCCTGTTTCCTATTTGTTACTTTGAATGTACGCTTCGGCAAGTATGACTCCGAGTTGTATGACTCCCTCGGAATTGATCACAAGTTGCTTCTCTTGTGGTGGTAACTGAAACGCTCGGATGTGGGTTGAATTGTCGTCTTTCGCGAGCGTGTCTGCGATCATTGAGGTCACGTCGACTTTGTTAACACGTTCGTCATCGGTGGGTGGCTGTTGGCACACAAACCAGTGAAGATCAGCCAAGTCAAGATCTTTCCGCGACTGTTGGATGATTGACTCGATGCGAGTGGCCGCATTGGACCGATAAGGTCCAAATGACATGTCGTTTTCACCGACATGATAAAAAACTCCGGCCAGATTGACCTGATGCCCCTTGGATTCTAATGCTGTTTTTGAATCCTTGATGAATTGAATAAACTGATTGTAGATGTGTCGAGACTTTGCTTCAGAGCCTTCCGGTGTCCAGTCAATGATCTGAGACCCACTATGAGTAAACTTGGCAATTGCGATATTTTCATTGGAAGCGGCAGAAAGTGTTTCGCCAAAGCTTAGTTCCGGGCCAAACGTATCGTAGAAGCCTGTGACACCAAGTGGTTTCCACTGTGATGATTTGGTTACGCCGCCGCCCAGACTATATCGGAACGCGATCCGAGGCTGGTTTCGCAGTAGGTGATTGTGGGCATCGGACGATTCAAGGTCGGCGGTGAATGCGCGTTCGCCTTCCATATTGCGGTGTCCAGCTAACACGAAGAGATTGACCGTACTCTTCTTTTTGTAAGGCCATTTGGTTAGGTTTTCCTGCTCAGTGCGTTTTATCCCGATGGAGTTCAAATAGGCGTCAGCATAATTCTCTCCGTGTTGGAGCTGTCCAAGTGTGCCGTAGTGATAGTGCAGGCCAACACCGCCTCCAATTTCGACGCCAATGTGGTTGTTCGGGATGTACTCGGCCAACGGGTCAGAGTTCGTAACAGCCCGCTGACCTTTGCTGATGGCATACATTCGAGGCCTTAAATCCATTCCCCAAATCGTCTTGCAACACAATTCACCGATATAGAATTTCAACTCGGGGCTGTTTAGATCACGGCGCCAGCAAGCAAGAAGATTTGCGAGATTCTTACCGTAATTTGGCATGTAGTCTTCGTTAAACATGTCGTTCTCGCCCTGATGCCACATGAATCCCTCGATTCGATAACGGATCTTCATGTCATCTAACTGAGCCAGCGAATCTCTAATCAGATCCAATGTCAGTGGGTACATCTTAAATCCGGACGGTTCGTCAGGGTTCCAGTCACCACCGAGGTGAGTACCACCTGCTGCACACTTAATGATCGCGATCGGGGCATCAGTCGCTGCAGTGACTTTACGGGCAAAGCTTAGCTCGGGGCCAACGGTGTTGTTGACTGGTTGCAGCGATACCCAGCCGTCACTGGTCGTTTTATCTTCGCGCCCCAGGATATAGGTGAATAGTACGTCTTCCTGTGGAGTTCCTAGTCCTTTAAAAGGAGGAAAGTTGTCGATGTCCTTCACTTTCGAGTCGCTGCCGACCATGTTCGACTGGCCTGCGAAAATGAACACTCGAACCACGTCATCCGCAGCACTTAGATGCGAAGTTGTGGCGACAAGTGACGGGAATAGAGCCAATATGGTGAGTATGCGGAACATCTTCAGAGTCCTTTGAATCGCAGACAACAATTCGGTAAGCACGCGGTAAGCCGCTATTTGGCGATGCAGTATAGGTGTTTATGGCCACGAAGGAATAACTGACTACCGGCGATGGCGGGCGAGGCATCAAAAATCTCTTCGAGTTTGTTCGATGCGATTACGTTAAGCTGTTTGTTTTTTCCAAGTACCAGTGTCTGCCCGTTACGCCCGGTGACGTAGATTCGATCAGCTGCTGCTACCGGAGACGAGTAGATATTCGCGATGCCCGGCAGGCGTGTGCGATCCATCAACGTGTCTCCGGAGTTGGCATCAAGGCATGTCCAAATACCACTGTTGGATTGATTGAAGAAGAGCAATCCGTCGTATAGCACCGGTGATGGGACATAAGGCGTTCCACGTGTTTGCTTCCATGCGACGACACCTGAATCGGTAATGTCTCCCTTGGAGGATAGTGGTACTGACATGACGGAATGACCTTTATAACCGCTCATGCAAATCACATTGTTCCCCTGAATAACGGGACATGGAGTTACATTTCCAGTTAATCCGCCACATTCCCAGATGATCTCGCCTGAATAAAGGTCGTAGCTGCGGATTCGATTGGAAGCAGCTGTAATGACCTGTGTCCTACCGCTGTGTTTAATTACAACAGGTGTTGCCCACGCGTTACCTTCTTCGCGATTAGACTTCCAGATCGTCTGTCCGGACTCAGCGTCCAGAACTTCAATCGACGACTGCCGTTGATGATCTCGGACAATCACGATTTTGTCGTCATGCAGTGTTGGCGAACATCCTTCGCCAAGACTAGCACCCATATGTGCCAACCCAAGGTCACGTTTCCACAATGCCTTTCCGTTTAGATCAAAACAGTAAAAGCCGGCTGATCCAAACCAGCAATAAAGTCGTTTGCCGTCGGTGGCAGGTGAGGCGGAAGCAAAGTCATTATCTCCGTGATGCCCTTCATGAGGCACTTTTCGAATTGTTTTTTGACGCCACTTTTCCTTGCCCGTCTCACGGTCGAGGCACAGCACAAAGAAGTCGTAAAACGTATTAGGATGTTTAATTCCGAAGACCCGCATTGGCTGGTCTTCTGGTCGCGGCTTATCCGGGTCAACGACTTTCGTGTTAATGGCCGTAAGGATGTACACACTGTCTTCCCAAATGATGGGGGTCGAGCGTCCGGTGCCGTCAATCTCCACTTTCCACTTAATATTCTTTCCTTCAGACCAGTCGGTGGGAGGATTGGCTGTAAGCGAAACTCCTGTTGAATACGGGCCCCGCCATTGATGCCAGTTCTGTGCCTGACTCTTCGTTGGTGCCTGACCGAACAAGCCGGTTGAGGTAAACACAAAAAACGTAGAAAGGATGACTGCGAGATGGTTTTTCATTGAATTGCGTGGGGCTCCCGAGTTTGTGTGGACAACGGACAGTATAACACGCTGCTTTTTCGCGCAGCAGAGGTCTGAGATGTGTGGGATTGAACCAAAACAAGCACCGCACATGTAGTAAAATGCGTATGTAATTTCAGAACATATTGAGAGAATAGACGTGAAGCAGCTTATAGAAGCAGTTTGGATCTTAGTCTTATTTACGAGTGTCGCGGCGAAGGCAGAGCGGCCAGATCCAGCTGAATTTACATTGTCGAGTGATGACACGGTCATTTTTCTTGGCGGCACCAATATGGTTCGCCTTCAACGATCTGGCACGCTCGAAACTCTCCTGACCAACGCATTTACCGTTGAATCTAAAGGACCACGTTTTCGAGATCTCTCGTGGGATGCGGATACAGTCGGGCGACTTGGTAGTGTCGTTGAACGATGGAGACCGGACGGATTCGGTGGCCGTGCCGAACAATTCAAACGCGTTGGTGCGACGGTGGCATTTGTGCAGTTTGGTCTCATGGAGTCGATGAATGGTGAGGACGGCCTTGAGCGATTCAGAGCGGATTATTCCAGTTTGCTTGATGATCTTAGCCAGCAGCGTATTCGTCTGGTGTTGCTGACATCAACACCATTTGAGACTTCAGAGAGTCTGCACGTGCCAAACTTGAAACGACACAATGAATCGCTGCGAAAATACAATTCCGTGATAGGAGAACTTGGTGCAAAGTATGATGCGATTGTCGTGAATCTGCATTTGGGCTATCCGTTTCCGCTTACTAAGAACGGCATGCATGTACTGCCGGAGTACCAGGAGACGGTTGCCAGAACAATTGCTCGTCAGCTTAATATTAAAACTCCCCCCATTAGAAAGATTGCCTCACTACATTCGGCCGTCAAGGAAAAGCATCGTCTGTGGTATGACTACTGGCGTCCGGCTAACTGGAAGCTGCTTTATGGCGATGATTCCCGTCGGGAGTTCACGCGTGGTGGTGATGACTATATTCCATTTCGTGAAGAGT
>Ga0114933_10001307_pt1 | contig 27998 bp, 40 predicted proteins | sample 4SBtaG_FD_89691 | JGI IMG/M metagenome (GOLD analysis project Ga0114933, IMG submission 89691) | Deep subsurface microbial communities from Kolumbo volcano to uncover new lineages of life (NeLLi) - 4SBTROV12_W25 metaG | ecosystem: Environmental > Aquatic > Marine > Volcanic | place: Kolumbo... | reverse complement strand
CAAGGAACAATCCCTATTGTTAAAAACAAACCTCTTTTAGTTCAGCTATTTGAAAAGATTGGTGACTTACAGGTTGTAAGTGAAGATGATGATATCTATCGATTGCTAATAAGAGAAATTGGAACTAAAGGTGTTAGACCAAGTGTTTATAAAAGAATACAGAGAGACCTAAAAAAGTTTGCAATTTACCGAACTTACGATTATGTACAGGCTAGAAAATCTCAGGTCTTTTTAGAACCAATAGTTTTACCAAAAAATGTTAGAGAGGGTTTAATTGAAAATTAGTTATGGAATAACAGTCCACAATGAGGCTGATGAATTAAATAGGTTATTAGAAATACTCATACATAAAACTGATGCTGAAGATGAGATTGTAATATGTGATGATTACTCTGATGAAAAAACACAAGAGGTAATCACAAGTTGGGTTCAACAATATGGACACGAAGATATGAAAACTATCAAGGTGTATCAGAGAAAACTCAATGGTGATTTTTCAGCACAGAAGAACTCAGTAATAGAAAATTGTAGTGGTGAATATGTGTTTCACCTTGATGCTGATGAATACCCTAACGATATTTTATTACAACAAATAAAACCTATCTTAGAGTCAAACGAAGTGGATTCAATTTGGGTTCCAAGGGTAAATACTGTTTCTGGTATTACTGATGAACACATACAAAAGTGGGGTTGGAGAGTTTCTGAAAAGGGTTGGGTAAATTATCCTGATTATCAAAGTAGAATTTTCAAGAATAGTTCTGAAATCAGATGGCAGAATAAAGTGCATGAAAGAATCATGGGAGCTAAAACCTATTCCCATCTACCACCCCACGAAGAATTAAGTCTATATCATCCGAAGACAATACAAAAACAAGAAAAACAAAATAAATTTTATGAAACATTATGATATTTTGGAGAATATTCAATAATAGATTACATGACGTAGGTCAAGTCGATAAATTAGGTTTCGAAGAATCTGAAGGTTTAAGAATACCAGATGAATATTTGGATAAACAAAATTTTATAGTAATGAGGACTGCTCATGGAATAGGTGATTGGGGAATAATATCTGCAATGCCACGTTTATTGAAACAAAAATATCCAAATTCTAAGGTTTTTGTCCCCTCTAAGATGTTTTTACAAAAATTATTTAATTTAGAACATAATAACGCACATAATATTTTTACGAATAATCCATATGTAGATGATTTCATCGATAGTATAGACGGAGAAATATTTCACGACCATTATAGAATTTTTGATAAAAAAAATACAGACATACCTCTAATAAAACAAATGCTAAGATTCTGGCAGTTTAATGATAATGATATGAAAGATTACCTACCTGAAATATATTGGACTAATAAAGAAAAAGAATTAGGTAATGATATAATTAGAAAATATGTTGGTGACGATGATTTTGGTTGTTTATTAATGTCTGATAGATTTGGAACTCAACGTGGTGAATATGATGAAAAAAGTTATAATAAAGATGTAGAAATGATGTCGGATATACTTAGAGATAATGATTTACCTTATTTTTATTGGACAAAAAAACCAATAAATAAAACCCCTTTTAATTTTATAAAAAAAGCTTTAGATTTACGTAATATAGATGTTAGAGTGCAATTGTTTATAAAAGCAAAAGCCAGATTAAATATTTCAAATCAATGTGGCATGAATCATTTAGTTATAAGATATTCTAATTGTTATGAATCCCAAAGACAATATCCAATTGAACATAATTACTTAGATAAGATAAATTATTTATGAGAATATTATATATTTTATCTCAATATCGTGTGTGTGAAAGAATACTACCAACAATTCCTGTAATGTCAAATAAATATAGTCTTGATTGTTTATTGATTTATCAAATGAGTGACCACCACAGATGGCCAGGGAATAAGGATTTAAGAAGTAGTTTTCATGATGATTATTCCTCTTTCTTCAATAAAATTAGTACCACGAATACAGATTTTGATTTTACCGATTATGATATGATTATTTGTGATGATAATAGAAATACACCTAAAACAAAACTCAATCAAATTTATAATCAAAAGAAAGGTGTAATGATTGGGTGTTACCATGGTGCTGGTGAAAAATGGAATAACATAAATTTTTTTAGGGAGGGGTACAAAACAGTTTGGGATAAAACTTTTGTGATGGGTAAAAAAGATGTAAAGTTTGATTATTGTTTACCTATTGGAATACCGAGTAATGACTCAATAAAGAATTATAAACGACAAGAAAAACATATTTTAGTCATAGTGAATTTTTTAGCGAATAGACACTCCCCATTTAAGATAAATTTTGACGGTAAGTTATTTGATAATTTAGATTTACCTTATTTACAAAATAAACATAAATTACCGATTGTAATAAAACTAAAAAGTAGAGATGATGAAAGTAACACCCAACAGAAAAATATAGACTATCTTAGAGATATATTACCGTCTGTTGATTATAAAATCATAGTTGATTATAAAGATAATAATGAATTGATATCTAATTCAAAGATTGTATTCACTGCACCATCCACTTTGGCTTATAAACCGATTCAGTTATGTATACCGACAATAATAATTAAGGATAGTGGGCAATTAGGTAACTTCGGTGACTATAAAGGTTTGGTATCGAATGATAAAATAAAAATATCAAATAAATTAGATGAGTTACAAAATGAACCAGCGGATATAAATTTTATCGAACAAAACGTCGCTGGTGGAGTAAATTTTAGTTCAACAAGTATTATGATAAATCAAATGGAAAGGTTATTGTATGATAAGTAATTTAGCAAATGTTTTTGAGTCGGCCAAATTAGGTAAGGATGTTAAGATTGGTGCTTTTGCTGAGATTGGTAGAAATGTTATTATTGGTAACAACACTAATATATCTGCAGGTGTTTATATACCTGAGAATGTGATAATAGAGAATAATGTTTTCATCGGGCCTTATGCCGTATTTACTAATGATAAAAAACCTCCATCATTTGGTTCGTGGAGAGAAGAGGAACCTACGATAGTAAAATCAGGTGTCAGTATCGGTGCTAATTCAACTATTTTACCAAGTCTTATTATAGGAGAAAACTCAATCATCGGAGCAGGTGCAGTGGTTACAAAAAATGTTCCGAGTGGTGTAACAGTTGTCGGAAATCCAGCGAGAATATTGTAATGAAATTATTACACGTGGTTGGAGCTAGACCTCAATTTATGAAGTTAGCACCTTTACTAAATGAACTAAAAAAAACAAATATAGATTCTAAAATACTTCATACTGGCCAACACTTCGATATGAATATGTCAGATATTTTTTTTGAGGATATGGGAATAAAAAAACCTGATTATAACTTAAATCTAGCCAGTTCATCGGTTGGTAAAATGTTAGATGAAATTACAAGAATACTTTCAGAGAATAAGTTTGATTCAGTCTTAGTATATGGTGACACTAATTCAACATTAGCAGGTGCGATATCTGCGAGACAGTTAGGTTTACAAGTAATACATTATGAGGCCGGCGTAAGAAATAAAGACCCAAAAATGCCTGAAGAAATAAATAGAATTTTAGTTGATAGTATTTCGGACATATTATTATGTGTATCCAATAGTTCAAAGATGAATTTAGAAAAAGAAAAATGTTGGTATGGCTCTAAAATATTCGTGACTGGTGACTTAATGTATGATTCATTTCTAAAATATAAGACCAAAAAAATAAATCAAGACAATTACATTTATGTTACAATCCACCGAGCGAATAATACAGATAATAAAAAAACTTTAAAAAATATAATTGATGCTCTTTCAGAAATAAATAAAACAAAAGAAATAATATTTCCAATACACCCTCGAACGAAAAAAATGATTGAACAATATGCAATAAAATATGATTTCAACACAATAGAGCCTGTTGGTTATAAAGAAAATATTAAATTAATACAAGGTAGTGATTTTGTAATTACGGATAGTGGTGGTGTAGTTAGGGAATCTTATTGGGCTAATAAAAAAAGTATTCTATTAGTAAATAAACCATTATGGCCAGAGTTGGTTGATTTGAATTCCTGCATTAACATAGATTCTAATTACGAGACTATAATTGACTCCGTGAGTAAAATTATCGAACTCAATCCTATTTTTGATACGGATATATATGGAGATGGTAACTCTGCTAAAAAAATAAGGGATATATTATGTTAGGTAATTATATTGACCTCATGTCACAAATAAAAAATAACGGTTATTCTTTTATATTTTTTGATGAACTAATCAATAGAAAAAAACAAATAATATTAAGACATGATGTTGATTTTGATTGTGAATCAGCTTTATCAATGGCAAAAAAAGAATTCAAATTAGACATAAAATCAACCTATTTTTTTATGATAAAAAATCCTATTTATAACATTTTTTCACATGAAAATGAGAAAATTATTAAACAAATTAGGGACATGGGTCATACGGTATCGGTTCATTTCGACCATGAAGTGGGTAACCTACAAAAAGAAATTATGTTGTTTGATAATTTTTTTGATGTTAGAACTAAAATAATAAGCATACATAGACCAAATTTTAATAAAATTTTTGATTTAGATTTTGAACATACCTATCTAAAAAAATATTTCATTGATATTGAATATATTTCTGATTCAACAGGTCAATTCAAGTACGGACATCCAATTGATAGTAAATCATACATAAATGGATTACCGATTCATTTATTAATACATCCCGAGTGGTGGATAATAGATGGTGAAAGTCCCATCCAAATAATACAAAAAGTAATAAATAAAAATACAAAAATGAATCAAATATTTTTTCAACAAAATAGTAAACCTTATAAGGAATTTATAAATTGAAAATAGGTATTTTTGGGTGTAAACATACAACTAAGTTTCTTATAGAATCCTTATCAAAAAAAATCAATATAAATTATTTAATAACTATTGATGAGGACAAAAGTAAGAAGTTTGATGTCGCTGATTATTGTGACCTAACAGAGATAGCGGGTAAGTATAATATCGGTCTATATAAATCCAAAACATATAATCTAAAGAGAAAAGAGGATATAAAATATATTAATAATTTAAATATGGATATTGTTTTTGTTGTTGGATGGCAAAGAATAGTGCCTGTTGAAATCTTGAAAGATTTGTCTATTGGTTGTTTTGGAATGCACGGTAGTTCTATGAATTTACCAATAGGTAGAGGTCGTTCACCCATGAATTGGTCTATAATAGAGGGTCGAAAGTATTTTTACACTAACTTATTTAAGTATGACTCGGGCGTTGATTCAGGTGATGTGTTAGACACATTTAGGTTTGATATTACAAATAGAGATACATCAGAAACAATGCACTTCAAGAATACTTTAGCGATGAAGTATCTAATAGAGAGAAACTTAGATAAATTATTGGGTGGTACTTATCAATTCAAGTTACGGAAACAAAGAGATACAACACCAACATATTATCCAAAGAGAACACCAGATGATAGTTTGATTGATTGGGAAATGGGTGTGTACGAATTAGACAGATTTATTAGAGCAGTCACAAAACCATTTAATGGTGCATTTTCATTCATAAATGAGAAAGTAATAATATATGATTCACAAGTTTTTGATAGTTCTGAGTATGGATATGAGGATAGAAAGATTGGAGAGGTTGTAGTGGTATTTCCTAATAAAAAGTTTTTGGTAAAGTGTCATGGTGGATTGTTACTCGTTAATAATTATGAAATAAAAAATGGAATAATCAAGATTGGTGATATATTTAATAATAAAGATTATAGTGTAAATTATTTTCCAAGAAATAAATTTGGTTATTTCGACGTAGAGGAGTAAAATGAGATTTGGATTGATAGGTGCCTCAGGTTATATTGCACCAAGACACATGGAAGCTATTAGAAATGTTAAGGGTGAGTTAATTACAATCCTCGACCCGAATGATTCTGTTGGTATTATAGATAGATACCATCCCACCGCAACTTACTTTAGTGAGTATGAGAGATTTGATAGAGAGGTGGATAGACTTAAGAGGATGGGTAAAGGACTGAATTTTATTTCTATAGCATCACCAAACTATTTACATGATGCACATATGAGATTTTCTTTGAAAAACGATTGTGATGCTATCTGTGAAAAACCGTTAGTATTAAATCCCTATAGTTTAGGTTCTTTGGAAGATTTAGAAAAAGAGACAAATAAAAAAATATATCCGATACTACAACTTAGATTACATCCGAGTATCTTAGATTTGAAAGAAAAGATAGATAAAAATAAAAATAATAAAGTGGAATTAAGATATATCACCCCAAGAGGTAAATGGTATCATTATTCGTGGAAAGGTGATGAGATTAAATCAGGTGGGATTGCCACTAACATTGGTATACATTTTTTTGATATGTTACTATGGATATTTGGGGATGTGAAAAACAATTTTGTATCTCATCATAATAAGAAAAACGCTTGTGGTTATTTAGAATTAGAAAGAGCTAATGTTGATTGGTTTCTAAGTGTCGATAAGAGAGATTTGCCACACGAGAGTTGGAGAGCTTTTCGTTCAATAAAGGTAAATGGTGAGGAGATAGATTTCTCTGATGGATTTACTGATTTACATACAAAGAGTTATCAGAATATATTAAGTGGTAATGGTTTTAGTTTGAGTGATGCTAAACCAGCACTCGATATAGTTAATAAAATAAGAAATTATAAAACATGATAATAAAAAATATTCATAATGCGTTTACTATTGTAGAGGATGATAATAATAAGATTATATTTGACCCTTGGATTAGTAATGGTATATTTGATGGTGGATGGGGAATATTTCCACCAGTCAATAATATAAAAAAATATTTAGAAAATGTAACCCATTGTTTTATATCTCATATTCATGAAGACCATTTCGATTTAGAAGCAATTAAGTTATTAGATACTAATACACAATTTCTAATACCTGACATATATCCAAATCATGTAATAAAAGAAACTCTTAATAATCTTGGTCTCAGTAACGTTCATAAATTAAAACCAATGGAAAGTTACGAGATTGATTATGGTTTACAATTGAAAGTAATACCACCTTTGAATTCTGGTGGTTTAGAAACTTTAGATAATGATTATAATGGTGATTTAGGTTTTTTATCTGTTGATGCAGGGGTTATGGTTGAGAATGATGATGCGAAAGTTGTGTTACTTTCAGATAATAGCCCATATCATATTAGTGATGATATACTTAGAGAGATAAAAAATTGTGATATAATAGCATTTCCATTTAATGGCGTTGGTGATGATTACCCAACTTGTTTTGACAACCTAACGCTTAAAGAAAAACAAAAGAAATCCTTGGATAGACAAGAAAAAAGAACTTTATTACAGACTAAATCAATATCAAAAATAAAACCCAAGTACCTTATGCCATATAGTTCTGATATGGTAATCATGGGTAAGAGAGCAATGGATTTTATAGATACACATCCAATCGAGTATGTTGAACGTGATAGGGTTTGTAAGATTTATCATGATATTACAAAGATAACTTGTTTATCTGTTAATGAATCGGATGAGATAAAAATAAAAAATAATAATCTAACATTTATAAAAGGGAACAGCGAAAAAATTGATTGGAGAAAATACGGTTTCTTACAATATAATCAAGATAGAAATAATAAAATAGTTTATACGCCTTACGAACATTTAGCAGATTTATTTTACTCTTTTGTAGATGCTACTTACAGAATGATTAAGATGATGAATAAACTTAATCTTAAATCAGATTGGTGGTTATCAATATATCTTACCGATGTTGATGTTTGGTTTTATGTAAATTTAGAAACAGGTGGAACCTTGCTGTCATATCAAAGGATGAATTATAAAAAAGAACAAGTGTTAAAAATACACTCTGAATATTTTAACTCACATCTATTATTCAAACATCATTGGAATAACTCAATCATATCTTATAACTTAGATTGGGAGAGACAAGATGATGTATTTGATTATGGATTAAATAGGGCACTAAACTTTTTTCATGTATAACAAAAATAATTTAATAATATATGTCTCATCAAGAAATAACTATGATATGTTAGATGGTGAGGTTCTAAAAAATATAAATCCTAATGGTTTTGAGATTATTAATATTGACGATAAATCATCAAGTGACGAGATTAAAAAGGGTAAAAGAATCTGTGATGAAAATAACATTTTATTTTTAGACAACAAATCAAGAGGGGTACAATTGGCAACCCAAACTCTGATTGATTACGTATCTGAAAATAGACCAGATTGTAAATGGATATTCTGTTTTCAACATGATTGTTATCCAATCACAAAAGATTTTTTTATCAGATTTTCGGAATTAGATAAAACTGGTCTAATTGATAATTTTGGAACTATAGGTTTCAATAGATTAGACATGGGTAAAAGCACGCCTAAAGCTTACGATAAATGGAAAAATGGTGAGAAACCAATGGGACATATTGGTCTAGCACACCTGAGTGTGTTGAATACTTTTAGCCGTAACATACAACCCGATAGGCAATCTTGGCTAAATGAAAAAGATGAGTGGAGAGTCCCACATTCCCTTGAGATAATATGTTGGACTGCCTTTGCTATTAATGTAAACTTATGGAAAAAACATATTACACCGACTGACGAGTATCATTTTCATTTATGGGCACCTGACATATCTATGCAGTTTTTATACAATAATATTCATAACTTGGTATTACCAAATCTATATCTAATGAACAAACAAGAATTAAAAAGTAAATATGGTATTAATCCAAATTCTGCACATGGCTCAAAGGATGGTAATGAGTATCATTTTGGACACTATCACCCATCTCATCAGGCTTGGAAAAAAAGATGGGGTTGGGAATATGATAAACCAGATACTATACCGAATATAAAAGAAGAATATAAGGGGACATTGATTGAACGGTTTATAAATCATAATATAAAAGATGGCCCTTTAGAACAATTTGATTTAGGAGATTATTAATGAAAATATTGGTTACGGGTGCTGCAGGTTTGATTGGTAGTCATTTATGTGATACCCTATTAGAATTAGGTCATGAGGTTTGTGGTATTGATAATTTATCTTTTGGTAAGGTTAGTAATTTATATCATGCAAAAAAATACGATAAATTCACATTTTTAGAGTTAGATTGTACAAAAAACTTTTGGAATATTTCTAGTATCTGTATGTGTGAGGCGAGTTGTTATTGTGACTTAAGTGATTTTGATTTTGTATATCATTTAGCCTCCGCAAAAAAGACCTTTCCAAATGATACAGAAATTCAGTTAGAGCAAATAAAAAATTCTTCTTGGGTAATGGAAAATAATTCAAAGATGATACAAAAGATTACAGAGTTTGTAAGTCGCGATAAAGCTAGATTGATATTTACATCGACATCAGATGTTTATGGTAGACACGACACTTTTAATGAGGATGATGAAATAAAATTTGATGTACCTAATAAAGAAAGACAAACCTATTCATTAACAAAATTATTTGAAGAACAATATATTCTAAACAAATACATAGAAAAAGAACTTCAGGTGGCGATTGCTAGAGTGTTCGGATGTTTCAGTCACAGGTCTAATACAAACGGATGGAGTGGTGGCCACGTGCCGCTGTTTATAAAAAGAGCTTTGAATAATGATACAATAACTATACATGGGGACGGAAGACAAACAAGGAGTATGGCACACGTTAGTGATATTGTTGATGGATTAATTTCGATAATGAATAATTTTGGTGTTTGTGATGGGCAAATAATAAATATAGGTTCCGAAGATGAGATGTCTATATTAGACCACGCTGAAACGATAATTAAGTCTACCAATTCAAATTCAAAGATAGAGTTTATTGATGAGAAAAAAGCTCATGGAACTTACAAAGATATCAGAAAAAGAAAACCAGACTTACGTAAAGCTAAATTATTAATAAGTTATAAACCAAAAAGTAAATTTATCAATGCACTATCTGATGTAATAGAAAAGTTGTTAAGATGAAAATTTTATGTATTACACCCTTAAGACATTTAGACGGTGTTTATGATAGTTTATTAGAATGTGGTGAAGTTTTTTATGAACCAAACATGACAATCGATTCCTTAAAACCCACTTTACAAAAAACTGAGGCCAAATATTTACTAACAAATCCTAACAAACAGAACTTTATTTTAGACGAAAAGGTTTTATCCGACACAAATTTAGCGGTTATTAACACGTGTTCGACTGGTCTTAATCATATAGATGAACGATATTGTTCAGATAATAATATAGACATATGGTCATTAACAAAAGACCTTGAACTAATTAATGATTTACCATCAACCTCAGAATTGGCATTTGGATTGATGATGTCATTACTAAGATTTATACCGACCTCATTTCATTCTGTAAAGGATGGTAATTGGGATTATGAACCTTATGTTGGACATCAGGTAAAAGGTAAAACTATTGGTATTGTTGGATATGGAAGACTTGGTAAAATTATGAAGAGATTGTTTGATGGTTGGGGAGTCGATATTTTAGTTACAGACCCTTACGCGAGAATAACCGATGCAAAAGGTGTATCTTTGGATGAGTTATTAGAAAAATCCGATATTGTTTTCTTACATACCCATGTAACAGATGAGACAAGAGATATGGTTGATGATGAGTTTATACAAAAGATGAAAGACGGAAGTTTTCTGATAAATACAGCTAGAGGTGAGTTAGTTAGAGAAGAGATTGTAATAAATGCAATTCAAAATAATAAGCTCGCGGGTTACGCGACCGATGTAATAAGGGACGAGTTTGGTGATTTTAAAAAGAGTAAATTAGTTGAGTTTTCAATGAATCCAACTAATAATATAATAATAACACCTCATGTCGGCGGTATGACTATTGAGGGACAAACAAAGGCTTATAAATGGGCCATAAGAAAGTTTAAAAATGAAGCTACTAACGATAATACCAACTAAATTAGATTCAAAACGTTTCAAGGAAAAAAATATAGCCGATTTAGACGGTAAACCATTATTTTTACATAGTATAGATTATGCGAGAAAAACCAAACATGATAACGATGTAATTATATCGACAGAGAGTGATAAAGTAAAATCACTAACACCTAAAGAAGTTATGATTCACACACGTGATAAAAATTTATGTGGAGATGTGGAGGTAGTTGACGTGTATTTAGATGTCATAAATAAAATAAAACAAAAATACGATTACGTAATTTGTTTACAACCTGATAATCCAAATCGTAGTAATAATTTAGACGATTGCATTGATTATATGATAGATAACAACTACGATGACTTAATATCTGTAAATAATAGTTATAAACGAAGCGGCTCCATACGCATATTTAAATATGAATACTTGAAAGCTGGATTAGTAAGTAAAAGAATGGGATGTATCAGAGATAGTGCGTCGGACATCCATTATAAAAAAGACCTCGAAGAAATTAGGAAATAACATGAATTATAAAGAAGAAAGACCTTGGGGAACATTTGAAAATTTACTTGATACCGATTATTGTAAGGTCAAAGAAATTGTTATAAAAAAAGGTGGTAGACCAAGTTATCAATATCATCACAAGAGAAGTGAACTTTGGGTGGTGGTTCAAGGTGAGGCTGTAGCTACATTAGATGATGTGGAAACAACTTATAAGGTAGGTGAAGTTGTAAATGTACCCGTTGGAACAAAACATAGGGTTGAAAATAGAAGTGATGAAGATTTAAAATTTATAGAGGTTCAAGTTGGAACATATTTTGGGGAAGATGATATAGTCAGATTAGAGGATGATTACGGACGTGAAGGCTCAGTTGAATAATTATAAAGTATTTATTCCATGTGCTGGAACAGGTTCTCGTTTACATGAAAAAACAAAAAATCTAAATAAAGCCCTCATATCAGTTGGTAATAAACCTGTCATATCTCACATAGTTGAAAAATTTGATGATAAAGTTGATATAATTATTGCACTAGGATATAAAGGTGATTATATCAAACAATTTCTTGAAATCACCTATCCGAAAAAAAACTTTCAATTTGTTGAAGTTGATGTTTTTGAAGGAGAGGGTTCAGGCCTCGGTTATACACTAAATTATTGTAAGAAATATTTACAATCAAAATTTATTTTTATATCAAACGACACAATCATACTTGATGAAATACCATCAATGTCAAAAAGAAATTGGAAAAATTGGATTGGATACTCTGATAAATTCGTAAATAAAAACTATCGTTCAATAAAACTAAATCAAGATGGTAAAATAGACTCACTATTAGAAAAAAATGATAATAGTAAATTTTCATATATAGGAATGTGTGGTATACATGATTATGAAAATTTTTGGTCGTACATGGATGATTCATCAATATTAAAAGATATTAATTTACAAAATAAAATAGATACAGGTGAAATAGAGCCATCAGCTTTACCAATTTTAACTGGTGAAAGTTATGGTTTACAAAGGATGTTGGATAGTGGTATTGAGTTCGATGCTATTAAGTTTGATTGGTATGACGCGGGTGATAAAGATGTTTTATCTGAAGCACAAAAGTTTTTAGAACCAGAAAATACACCTAATATACTGAATAAATCGGATGAAGCAATTTGGTTTGTGAATCATAATGTCGTTAAGTTTCACGTGGATGAAAAATTTATAAAAAATAGAGTAAAACGTGCAGATTTATTGAAAGATTATTGTCCAAAAATAATTGATTATAAGAAAAATATGTATGCATATAAATTTGTAAAGGGGAATACTTTATCAAATAATGTTACGACTGAAAATTTTAAGTTTTTTTTAGACTATTTAAAAGAATTTCATACACCATATCCAAAAACAAAAAAGTTTTTATCTAATTGTATGAAGTTTTATAAAGAGAAAACAAATAATAGAGTAAAAGAATATTTTATCCGATTTGGTCTACAAGATAATGGTAGGGAAGTAATTAATGGTCAAAAAACAAATAGTATTCATAATTTATTAGAAAAATTAAACTGGAATTGGATAAGTGATGGAATACCTGTAAGATTTCATGGTGATTTACATTTTGAAAATATTTTAGTTCCTAAAAATAATGATTTTCACACTCCACCTTTTTTATTTGTTGATTGGAGACAAGATTTCAATGGTGATTTGAGTATTGGTGATATTTATTATGATTTTGCAAAAATATATCATGGATTAATTATCTCACATGAATTAATCAACAAAAATCTTTTTAGTTTCAGAAGAAATATGAATGAAATAAATTACGACTTTCTCATAAAAAATATAAACTTAGATTGTCAAGAGATATTTATTGAATGGTTAGATAAAGAGGGATATGATTCTAAAAAAGTTCGTATAATGTCTGCACTAATATTCCTAAATATTGCAGGTTTACATCATAACCCTTATTCTCATCTTTTATTTAATTTAGGAAAAAAAATGATAGGTGACGTATGAAATTTTTTATTGGGCCGATGACTAAGAATGTTGTCGATGCTATTTTAGAATCCGATTGTAAGATGGGATTTATACCATCCAGAAGACAAGTAGAATATGATGGTGGATACGTTAACAATTGGACTACAAAAGAATTTAGTCATTATGTAAACGGTAAAACAATTATTCAAAGAGACCATGGAGGGCCAGGTCAAGGACATAAGTTGGATGATGGGTTGAAATCTTTTCAACATGATGCGAAATATTTTGATATTGTCCATATAGACCCTTGGAAGATAAAACAAGATTTTGAGGGGGGTTTTGAGGAAACCTTGAGTTTTATCAAATATATTTATTGGATAAATAAAAATATAAAATTTGAGGTTGGAACTGAAGAAGCGATAAGAAAATTTGACTCAATAGAGTTGAAAAATTTACTTATAAATTTAGAAAAAAGGTTATCTTCGGATATATTTGATAAAATAGAGTATGTTGTTGTGCAATCGGGAGTAGGTTTGGATTTGGGCAAAAAAGAGAACACAGGTAATTTCGACCCTAAAAGATTAGAAAAAATGATAGAGGTTTGTAAAAAATTTGGAAAGAAGAGTAAAGAACATAATGGTGATTACCTAACAATTCAGGATTATAGAGATAGATTTAATTTAGGATTAGATTCAATAAACATAGCACCTGAATTTGGTCAGTTTGAAACATCATGTTATTTGACGGAGATGGGAGATGATATTGATGAATTTTATCAAATATGTTACGAATCAAAAAGATGGGAAAAGTGGGTCGATAAAGATTTTATTCCCGAAAATAACAAAAAAGAACTGATAATGATATGTGGTCATTATGTTTTATCAGATAAAAATTTTATTAAAATAAAACCAAATATAGATGATAAAATTAAAAATAAAATAAAATCAGAGTTGGTGAGAATAAATCATGCATAGACCAAAAACTATTTTTTGTGATTTAGATGGGACTTTAGTAAAACATACCAATCCAATTGATACACAAAATCCAAATCTCATTTTAGAGGTTTTACCTGGTGTTCACGATAAACTTAGAGAGTGGGACATGAAAGGTTACACGATAATTATAACCACAGGCAGAAAAGAAAGTACGAGGAAAGCCACAATAAAACAATTATCAAAAGCAGGCATTCCTTACGACCAATTAATAATGGGATTTGGTGGTGGTGATAGAATACTACTCAATGATAAAAAACCTGATGGAAAGATTACTGCATATGCTATAAACCTTGATAGGGATAAAGGATTATTAGGAGAAAAAATATGAAAGATTATAAGGAAAATGGATATAAATTCGTCAAATCAGCTTTTACAAAGGAGTGGGCAAATCATGCTAAGGAAGTTTTGATAAAGATGGAGCCAAAGGTCTGTTTACCTTTCTCTGATATCTCATGGGGATTCGGCCAATTATTTGACGTGGAGCCATTCACAGAGATAAAAAAAAATAAATATTTTCAAACCTTTTTTAGAGAATTGTTTAGTACAGATAATTATAAAATTAACCATCTCATGGCGAGTAATAAATCAGCTTACATTGGGCCAGAAGAAATGTGGCATCAAGAGTGGCCAAATATTGATACTTTTGCACCAGGTTGTGACCCAAAAATAGATTGGAAAAAATTTACTCAAGTTGTTATAGCAATTGATGAGATGAATATTAATAATGGTTGTTTACGGATAATACCAAAATCTCATGAGTTGGGTATGGTGGAACATCAAGACATAGTTTGGAATAATATGGGACACAAAAAAAGAGCTAAATTCAATGAGGTAAATAAAGCGGTTGAAAAATACGGTATGATGGATTGTATAATGAAACCAGGAGATATGTTATTTTTTAATCATTATATTCTACACGGTTCTTCAAGTAATATTAGCCAATATGATAGAAAGGTTGTTATTATGCAGGTTCAAAATCATGATGTTGAGAAAAACATGAAAGTATTCAATGATTATGCTAAATATAGAACCGATTTTTTAGTTACCACCTATAAAAATAAAATAGCAAAAGAGACAAGTGGTAACAAATATGCTGATTTCAATAAAAATTAATTATGAATTTAATAATTTGTTTACATGGAATTTTAGGTGGCACTAAAGGAAAAAATGGAAAAGGTGATACGCTACAACCTAAATTATTATACGAACATATAAGTGAACAGATAATAGAGACAAATAAAGATTATTTTAACAAGATTGATATTGTAATACATTCGTGGTCACATAAACAAAAAGATAAAATTCTTGAAGAATATAAACCAACAAATTACGAAATAGTAGAACAAAAAGAGTTCACTAAGACGGGTGATAATAGAAAATTTAGTAAATTATATTCATTATTTGAGTCAATTAAACTCATTGAACAAGTTACAGATGACGATATAATATTTTCGACAAGGTTTGACAATTTTTATAAAGAAAAAATTGTATTTGAGGATATTAATAGATACTTAATAATGAATAAGGTTTTGTTTCCTGGTGACCCTCATAATTGGAGTGTCTATAATGATAGAAGATTACAAGATTTATTTTTTATCGCAAAATACCAAGTTTTAAAAAACGTATTTACAGAAAAAAATTATAAGAATGTTACTTCATTGATGAAAAATAAAGATAGTAGTTGTTTTTGTGATAATGGTGGTAGACAGTTGGACAATCATTCTATAATTAGGACTGTTTTCGAAGATAACGACATTCACAGATTAGATAATTATAGGTCAATGGATAGAAAGAATCGTGATAAACCATATGAAGTTTCTACTTGGAGAAATTATAAAAAAACAGGATAAAAAGGGTTATATATGACAAAAATAATATCAGAAATTGGTTGGAACCACATGGGTGATATGGCACTAGCAAAAGAAATGATTGATGCTTCAAAAGAAAACGGAGCAGAAATAGTTAAGTTTCAAACTTGGTCTGTTAGTAGACTAAAACCTGGCCCTTGGGATGAGGATGGAAGAACAGATATATATAAAAAAGCAGAGTTATCTAAAAGCGACCACCAAGAACTTATATCACATTCACAAAAAAGTGGTGTTGAATTTTTATCATCAGCTTTTTCTATTCAAGACGCAGAACTTTTATTTGATTGTGGACTTACTTCGGTCAAAGTGGCTAGCTTCGAATCAAGAAATCCAACTTTACTAGCCTTTTGTGACTCACATTTCGATAAGGTATATTTATCAACGGGCACATCATCAGTAGATGAAATATCAAAACATCTCTCCTATTTACCAACAACAAAAGTAGTTTTATTACATTGTGTTTCATCATATCCATTAGAACATTGTAATGCAAATTTACCAAGAATAAACCTTTTGAGAGAACTTAACAATGAGGTCGGTTATAGTGACCATACATTCGGTATTGATGGTGCAAAAATATCATTAGAGTATGACCCATGTGTAATAGAAAAACATTTTACGATAGACCAAAGTTTACCAGGTCGTGATAACAAGTTTGCAATATTACCCGAAGACCTAAAAGAGTTGTCTGATTACATTCAAATGAGAGATGAAATGAATATCAATCATGGTGGTGGTTATCTAAAGTGTGAGGAGGAGGCAAGAGATATAATGACAGGTAGATTTAGTGGTTAGTGTAATTTTAAGAAGTAGAAATGAGGAAAGATATATTGGATTTGCTCTACAATCTTTACACGATTTTTTTGGTTATGATTTAGAGATTGTATTAGTCGATAACGAGTCAACCGATAATACAATACGAGTGGTAAATAGTTTTGAATACTTGGACATTAAAAAAACAAACATAAACAAAAATGATTATACACCAGGTAAAGCATTAAACTTAGGTTTACAAAATTGTAGTGGTGAAATAGTTTTATGCATGTCCTCACATTGTCAGATTACTAATCTAAACTTTAATAAAATAAAAAGAAAACTACAAGACAATGTGGCAGTTTGGGGAAAACAGATTCCAATATGGGATGGAAAAAAAGTATCAAGAAGATATATGTGGAGTAATTTTAAGGATGAAGACCAAACGAACTATTTTTGTGAGTTGGAAAATAGATTTTTCTTACACAATGCTTTTTGTTTTTACAAAAGAGAAACTTTGGTTGATAATAAATTTAACGAAAAGTATAGTGGCAAGGAAGATAGATATTGGGTTAATGATATGATAAAAAAAGGCCATCAAGTTTATTACGACTCAGATATGATTTGTAATCATTTTTATACAGACAACGGAGCAACTTGGAAAGGGATAGGATAATGAAGATAGGAATTGTTGGTAATGGATTCGTCGGTAATGCAGTAAGGAATGGATTTTCACCAAACGTTGGATGTGATGCAGAGGTCAAGGTTTACGATAAAAACCCATCTAAATCAACCGATAGATTAATTGATGTTGTAAATGATAGTGATTTTGTATTTGTCTCAGTCCCAACTCCATCTTTTGAGAACGGAGATATAAATCTTCAGATATTAGATAATTGTCTAAGAGACATTTACTCGATATCAAAAAATGAGGAAACTATATTTTTAGTACGTTCTACAGTCGTACCCGGCACCACTATGAAACTAAAAGAGAAATACAATACACTCAGATTAGTTTTTAATCCTGAATTCTTAACAGAAAGAAGTGCCAATTTTGATTTTATAAATCAAACAAGATTTATATTGGGTGGTGATACAGAGGATACTACAAAAGTGTCTAATTTATTTAGGTGGAGGTTTGGAAAAAGTATTTCTGTTATAGAGACTGATTATGAATCTGCGGAGATGGTAAAATACATGACTAATACTTTCTTAGCTACTAAAGTTTCTTTTTTAAACGATATGAAAATATTATGTGAGAAAGTTGGTGGTGAATGGGAAGATGTATTAGAAGGTTTTATTAGAGATGGTAGAGTTGGACATACACACTTAAATGTACCAGGTCATGATGGTAAATTTGGTTTTGGTGGTTCTTGTTTTCCTAAAGACATACAAGCTATAATAAACTTTGCAGATAGTCTTGGGTTAACTATGGACACGTTAAAAGGTGTATGGAAGACTAATATAAAAGTTAGGCCAGAAAAAGATTGGGAAAAACTTGAGGGTAGAGCTATAACAAAGGATAAGAAATAATGATACTATGGTTTACAGGTCAACCAGGAAGTGGTAAAACAACTTTATGTAATGAACTTAAGGAAAAAATATTATATTCTCATTATTATCTAAAGGGTAAAATAATTCACTTTGATGGAGACGACATAAGGGATGTGTTAGATAATAAAGATTATTCAGAAAAAGGACGTAAAAAGAACATACAATTCGTTATTGATATGGCCAAAGTAATGGAGAAAAAAGGGTTCTTAGTATTAGTATCGTTAGTTTCACCTTATCGAGATTTAAGAACTGGTAATGTTTTTTACTTGAAATCATCAAGAGAACTAAGAAAAAATTATTGGGTTGATGATTATGAACCACCAAAAGAAAATTTTAATCAAATAAATACAGATAAACCAATAAAGGAATGTATAGATGAAATACTCAATGTTTATAGGGAGATGGCAGCCCTTTCACGACGGTCATAGATGGTTAGTCAATGAAAGATTAAAACTTGGTAAAAATGTATTAATTTGCATTCGTGATATGGAACCAGATGAAAATAACCCATGGAACTCTCACCAAGTTGAGCAAATGATAAATCACGTATATAGAAATAATGATAGTGTTAAGGTAATGATTATACCTGATATTGAAAGTGTAAATTATGGCAGGGGTGTTGGATATGAAATTATTGAACATTTCCCACCAAGTGACATTAAAAAAATAAGTGCTACGGAAATCCGAAAAAAAAGTGAATAATAAAGTTATTTATACAGCTATTATAGGTGGTTATGATGAACTAATAGAACCTAGTTTCAAACCTAAAGGTTGGGATTTCGTATGTTTTTCTGATAGACCATTGAAATCTAAAACTTGGAAGGTAAAAGATACATTACCACTTTATAAAGATAACACAAGAACTGCTAGAAAATATAAATTACTTCCACATAGGTTGTTCTCAGAATATGAATATAGCTTATGGATAGATGGAAATATAAACGTAATTGGTGACGTTAATGACTTATTATCTAGTTTGGACGATGTAAATTACTCCACATATGACCACAATCAAAATTCATTAGACCCAAGGGATTGTATATATGAAGAAGCAAGGGTTATTTTAGAGTTCGGTGCGATTAATATGAAAAAAACACCCGAAAAGGGGATGAAAAATTATAAGGATAATCCTAAATTGATTCAAAGACAAATGGATAGATACAAATCAGAGGGTTATCCATCTAATAATGGTTTAGTGGTTCAAATGGAAGTTCTCAGAAGACACAATCAAAAAGATGTCATAAGTGCAATGGAATCCCATTGGGAAGAACTAAAACATAATAGTAAGAGAGAACAACTCAGTTTCAATTATATTGCATGGAAGAATAGATTAAAATTTAATTACATACAGGGTGATTCAAGAAATAATAAATATTTTGTAAATATTGGAGCCCATAAAGGAAAGAAATGATAATATCACATAAACATAAATTTATATTTGTTAGACCAAGAAAAACGGCTGGTACTACCATGCAGAACGTTTTATCAAAAATATGTGGAGAGGATGATATTATCACTAGTGGTTATGATGAAGGTAATAGAAATATTGATAAATCATGTTGGGACGGCCATCCACACCCTCATTTATGGGATATAAAAAATTTGGTTGGAAATGATATATGGAATGATTACTATAAATTTACATTTGTTAGAAACCCTTTTGATATTACGGTGTCAAGATTTTTTTGGAATATTATAGGGAAAGGCCAAAAAGGATATGATACAACGAAAGAAGATTTTAAGAGATGGTTCAAGGAGTATACTTCAACAAATATCTTTCATGATGCGAAATATTATTCAGTAAATTTAGCTTATCCTTTCTTAGTAGATATGAATTGTATGTCACAAAATAACACCCCAATTTATCCATCAGGTAAATTAAATCGAGCCATTAATTTAGATTTCGTGGGTAGATATGAGAATTTACAATCGGATTTTAATTTTGTCTGTGATACATTAGGTTTGGAAAATTTAAAATTGAAAGATGAAAACACTAAAACTAAGACTAGAAAAAATAAAATTAATTATAAAGAATGGTATGATGAAAAAATGGTTGAGGTGATGTATTCTTGTTTTGAAAAAGATTTTGATTTACTCGGTTATGAATTTGAACAAGATTTTTCACTAACTAAAAAAAGTATATGTGTAGATAGAACAATTTTTCAAAATGTTGATAAGAATATAAATGGGGCGAGTCTAATTAAAGTGCCTGATTGGATAACTAACCCTTTAGGTAAATACTATCTATATTTCGCCAGTCATACTGGTAAATACATCAGGTTAGCTTATTCAGATTGTTTGACAGAGCCATTTAAAATTTATGATGGTGAGGTTCTAAGATTAACAGATACAACGTGTAAAACTCACATAGCCAGTCCTGATGTTCATATTGATGATAAGAGTAAGAAAATAAAAATGTATTATCACGGAGACACCGATAATTTTCAAGAAAGCTTTATTAGTGAGTCTAATGATGGTTTAAGTTATACAAATAATCCAAAACCTTTAGGACTATTTTACTTTAGAGTCTTCAGATACAATGATAAATTTTATTCTATAGCAAAAAATAAAAATGAGGACTCGATAATTTATGAATCAGATAATTGGGATGGTGAATATAAACCTTTATTCACTTTATTACCTAACTCAAGACACACGGCTACGTTAGTAAAAGATGATATTCTATATATTTTTTATACTACTGTTGGTGAGTCACCAGAGTCTATTTATTATTGTAAAATAAAATTAGCCGATAGTGTCAATAATTGGGATGTTATAGATAATAAAAAACTAACAAAACCGACTTTTGAATTTGAGGGTGCAGGTTCAGATTTGATTCCAAGTAACTTTGGTTCATCTACCTTAAGATGGGGTGAGAAAAAATTGAATGAATTACGTGACCCATGTATTTATAGAGAGGGAGATGATTTATTTTTGTTATATTCATTTAATGGTGAGGGTGGAATAGCTTTAGGGAGTTTAAATAGTTATGAGTAATGTTGTTTTTCAGGTCAATATTAAGGGACATAGAGTAAAACCAGAGTTTGATTTATCAACTAAATCTTGGGCGACTTGGTGTGATAAAAATAATTTTGAACATTTTGTTCTGACTGAACCAATATATGACTTAAGTTATATGAATGCTAATTGGCATAAGTTTTTTGTCTTAGAATTATTAGAAAAAGAAGGAATTGAATATGACCAAGTATGTATAGTGGATGCTGATACAATAGTTCACCCTGATTGTCCCAATTTCTTTGACCTAACAGATAATAAATTTTCAGTTGTTCAGAGTGACGGTTGTTATGAGTGGGTAAATCGAAGTATAGGAGCTTATCATACGTATTTTTTTACTGATATTTATCTCAAGACATGGACTTACTTTAATAGTGGTTTTATGATATTGAACAAATCACACAGGGATTTTTGTGATAAAGTATATGAGTTTTATAATAATAATCAAAATAAACTTGTCGAAGCACAAAAAACATTTTTAGTTGGAACAGACCAAACTCCAATAAATTTTCTAACAAGAAAACACAATTTAGACTTAAAATGGTTACCTAATGCATATAATTTACATGACCCATATAGAAAAGACCTACTTTTTATAGACCCATCAAATTGGTGGGCGGATGACTTAACTAATCTATATAATTCAGGTTGGGTTTATCATTTTAATGCGGTGCCGACAAATAATCTAAAAAGAGACGCTGGTTATTGGATAGATAGAGTTTTTCATGAGTTATATGAGGATAAATCATGAAAATAGCTTTTTTTTCAGAAACAGGTAATAATCAAAAATATCCAAGAGATTTTCCTAATGCTAGAACAGAAGTAGCTTGGTGTATTGCACTTGATGCACCAATGTGTCATCTAGAGCAATTACCTAATGACCATTTTGATTTAGGAATTGTAATAATTCCAAAAAACAATCCAAATATTGACCTGAATCACATTAGAAAAGTTTGTGACAAGATTGCGATTATGCAGGAGGGCCCACATTGGTTTTTTCAAGATTATGACGTGACAAATCAATTTCACTATTATAATTGTCTTATGGAAGCTGATTGGATATACTGTCATAATTATTCAGATATGAAATATTATAAGGGGTTGGGATGTAAAGATGTCAAAGTCCTCAGAAGTTTAATGATACCAGAGGGGTTAAAACCACGGAGTGAATTAGGTAATGGAACTATCATCGGTGGTAACTTTGTAAGTTGGTATGGTGGATTTGATTCTTATGTGGTTGCTAGAGAAATAGACGACACAATATCAGCTCCATCAATGGGTAGAAAACAAGAACAAGAGAGTATGATTGACGATATAAACTATCTACCTTATATGAGTTGGAGAGAGTGGATTGATAACTTATCACAATATAATATTGGTATTCATCTAATGAGAACACATGCCGCTGGAACATTTGCTATGAATTGTGCATTTCATGGAATCCCTTGTATCGGATATCGTGGATTAGATACCCAAGAGTTATTACATAGTAATACAATGGTTGAGGTTGGTGACTTGTATGAAGCAAAAAAATTAGTTTTACGTTTGAAACAAGATACTTATTTTTATAAAGAATGTAGTGAAATGTCAAAAATGGGATTTCAAAAACACTATACTGAAGAAAAATGGAAAGAGAGTTTCAATAATGAAACCGATTAGTTTTATTCAACCATCAAGAAACAACTTAAAATACCTAAAATGGTCATATGATAGTATCAGAAAGAATTTAGGTTCTCATCACGAGATATGTTGGGCTGATGATTTCTCAGATGATGGAACGTGGGAATGGATGCAAGAGATATCCGATAAAGATAAGAACGTAAAAATACATCGTAACGAGGGGCCAAATAGGTTAGGGCACACCATTCTATATGATACCCTCGTTAACAATTACGCTACAAACGAAATAGTTATGATTTATCATGCTGATATGTACGCTTGTCCTTATCTTGACAATGAAATTCTGAAACTTATAAAACCAGGCACGGTTGTATCGGCCACAAGGATAGAGCCTCCACTTCATCCTGATGGGCCAGAAAAGATATTGAGAGACTTTGGAATAGAACCTGAAGAATTTAAGGAGGAAGAACTATTTGAGTTTTTAAACACCACGGATACATCTGCAGAACCAACCAAAGGTATATTTGCTCCGTGGGCTATATACAAAAAAGATTTCCAAGATATAAACGGACACGACCCATTATACGCACCACAATCAAAAGAGGATTCAGATATATTCAATAGATTCGTATTAGCTGGTTACGATTTAGTTCAGACCTGGAAGGGTTTCGTGTATCATATGACTTGTAGAGGTAGTAGGTTCAAGGATGGTGCTCTAAGAAATCCAGCTGGTCAAGTCTTTATGAAAGGTAGAGAATCATCAGAGTGGTTGGAACAAAATCTTAAGAGCACACGTAATTTTATCCGTAAATGGGGTCACATGGTAAATCACGATAAAATGATGTATCCAATAATACCATCAAAATATGATATTGGTATAGTTGTTAGGAATTCTTCTCCACAATTACTTAGAGAGATTGAACCATGGTGTTCCACTATATATGTTGATTGTGAATATAATGATTACATAAAAGAGGAACAAAGAAATACAGCCTTTGATTTATCGGATAGGATTAAACCATATGACAATGAAAAGAATAATAACATCATTGTTGAGTTCGATGCTAAAATGTTAAATGCAAATAATTTTCAGGTGTTAGTAAATCTATCAGAGATGTTGAATGATTCTGCTGAAATTGGTGATATGGAATATGATATATATAGTTTCAGTATCAATTCATTAGAAACTTATGAAAAGGATTTGATTATTAGAAAATGATATACTATTTATTATTATCAGGTGATGAAGAGTCAGACACAATTTATGAACCAAACATCATGGGTGAAGAGAGCTTCAAGGTTTTTTATCCAGCGTTGGGGTTTCATTTATTAAACAAAATTATAAATCAAAAGCCTGAGATGTTAGAACAGATACAAATAATTGATGAACAAAAAAAGAATTATACCATAACAGAATTTTTAGATAAGGTGGAAAAATGGAAAATAAGAGCTTGACTTTTGTTTTTTTTAATCGTACATTTAGGGTAGTAAAAGATGCCTAAAATAGACAATTGGGAAGATTGGGACGAGGTTGAAGAACAGACCCAACGACAACAAATAAAAGAAAAAACAAACGGAAAAACTAAGAGAAAAAAGGAAACTAACGATGATAAAAAAAATAGGACTAATATCAAGTTTAATAATCGCTAGTCTTTTTATATCATGTGAGGACACTAAAGAAAACTATGGTGAACTTACCTTTGATATGAAATTACCACAAGATGATAATGGTTATTACCAACTTAGTATTGATAGAGACAATTGGCAAACCTTACATAGGGTAACTGGTAAAATACAGACAAATAATGAGGGTTTAGAAAATTTTTGGGTGACTTGGGAATCCAATCTCTTTTGGTATTTAGGAGACACACTTGGTTACATGGTCAATCGAGGATATAATTATAATTTAGGAGCCTACGTTGCTATTGATACAAGTTACATGATTGGTTTTAGCGGTAATGAGGTTCCAACAACAAATGTAATCAGTTATAGTAATGGGGATGGTGAGATAAATAATATGATAGCACCTGTTCGCTCTATGATAGGAGATACCTTATATCTCACAGCAGAATGGTTTGATGGTTATTATACTTGGGGAATAATTTTAAAATAGGAGACATACATATGATTTTTGAATTAGTTAGTAAAAGTCACTCTGAACCTATCGATAGGGTTAATATCGCTGACATCGGTGTTCAAGTTGCAAAAACATATTTCATGAGTAGAAAACAATTATCAGAGGAAGAATTTGATAAGGTGTTTGAGGTTAAAGAAAAACAAAAATATCAGAAGCCTCAGAACTATGATTGGTGGAAAGAGGAATCCAATAATTTAGATATAGAGAAAGAATAGATATGACATTTCAAGAAGCAGCAGAGTTACTAACTAAAATTATAATTGGTGAAAAGAAAAAGGTTGCAATCAAACCAAAAAGAAAAGTAAAACGTGCAGTAAGAAAAAAGAGGAAGTAAAATGAATTTTGAGGAAGTATTACTATCGGTATTAGAAGATTTCAAGGACATCAATCTACATTCAGAAGCAGGCCGTGGTATATTAGTCAAGGAGATGATGGTTAGGATAAAAGACCCAAACGCTGGTTGGTTCTTAGATTTTAGCGGTAGTATTAGTGAATATAAGAATAAAAAAAGACAAGCATTAGGTGGTGATTACATATATTCTCGTGACCTATTAGAAAATAAACAACTTGAGATTTTCGAGTCACCCGACGGTGGTGAAACCATTAAGACTAGAAAGATTGACGACTATGATGGGGGTCACTTAGGATAATGTCAAAGATGTCCGAGCTCTATGACTATGAGAATAGGGATAAGAAGAAGAATCCCTTTCGTAGTAGACCCATTCCAAAAGGTAAAATAGAGTGGGCAATAAACTCAACACAATCTATCAGAGCCGCAGCTCAGTTCTTGGGTGTGGCATACAATACATTTAAAAAGTACGCAAAAAAATATGACCTGTTTGAACAGAATAAGAATCAGGCAGGTATCGGTGTCACCACAAAGGGTAATACAGGTTGGGGCATAAAGATACAAGATATATTCGACGGCAAAAATCCTAATTACCCTCATTGGAAGTTACAAGAGAGAATGATTCGTGATGGATATATAAAACAAGAATGTAGTAATTGTGGATATGATGATTGTAGGGATAGGGATTTAAGAGGGCCGTTCCTAATCTGTTTCTTTGATGGTGAAGGCACTAACCATAATATAGATAATTTACATCTATTATGTTATAATTGTTTCTTTATAACCCAACAAACAGGCAAAATGTTAACGACACCGAAAAATGTTACACTTTTAAGAAAAAAATTATTAGAAGTTATGGTAGAAAAAGATAATGAATAATATTTATCAATAAGAAGATTTCCCAAAGCCTGTGGTTTTCCATAATAAATGGAATTATTACTATTAATTATAACGATAACATATTGGATTTTCTTAGTCTGGTATGTGAGGAAAAAATAAATGAACCAAGCCGATAGAAAAGAGTTCGAAACTATTCACGGTAAGATAGACCAGTTACAGACCGACATAAAATTCATCAAGGAGAATATGTTTAATCCACACCAAGGATTATGGGCGGAGACGAAGCTCAACACCACATTCAGAACCGATACAAAAAAATGGAGAGGTGTGATAGGTACAGGATTCGTTGGTTTAATTTTTAAACACGTTTGGGATATGTTTAACACTTAGGAGTAAAAAAATAAAAAGTTACATAAAAGGGATATATTTTCAATGAAAAAAAGTTTAGTTTTATTATTGTTACTTACCAACATATTAGGTTATGAACCGACCACTACACCCACTTTGATAACATTTAAATTAGAATCCTCGGAAATCCTATCGGATTCCCAAGGTCTAACACATCCGTCACCAAATAATTCAATCAAGGTGATACCAAAATTATTTAAAAAAGATAGCCTCATCCAAGACCAAATATTCGAACTCCGTCAAATAGACCATAACACGTTCGAGGTATTGGGTTCGCCGTTGAGCAGGGCCATCCAAAAACAAATGAGGCAATAATGATTAAGAATCTCGGTTATTACATATACTACAATATAAGGCTCGTCCTATCCTACATGGTGGAGTCGGTGAGCGAACTATTCCCCGATGTGACACCCCAAAAATCGATAGACATCGAGGATGATTGGGACGAGGTCGAGGACACCTATGATGAGACGGACGATTCCATGATGACGAGGGGGGACAAATCGATAAATAGGAACCGATGGGGTCTACCCGTCATAGACGAGGAGGAGTGATGAGCGAACACGAGGAAGCGGTCAATAGGGATATACTGTTCCTATTGGCATATAGGAAGCCAAGATTCCTAGCGAGATTGATGAGGAGATGGTTGTGGTGTATGAACTCATAATCCTACTGACCATATCCGTGATAACACTATATAAGATATACCATTTCATGAAGGAAAAATAGATATGACAAACCTATTCAAGATACTATCAGACTTATTCGATGATGATATCGAGCTAGCAGAATATATTCGTATGCTGGGGGAGATACCTGATGCACAGTTAGAACTACCAGATGGCTTCTCCGTAAAATGGACTGTTGGAGAGAAGAACGTCTATCATGCAAAAGAGAGATTATCATTAGAGGATATACTGAACGGAGCGGGTCTCAAGACCTCTGAGGACTGATGAGATTGACCCCCACGCTCTTTATACCCTTATTCAGCTGTGCGGGATACTCACCCCCAATCGAATGGCATCAATACAGGGATGT